>Ga0256914_1004546_pt1 | contig 10355 bp, 9 predicted proteins | sample HulkmetaG_FD_191571 | JGI IMG/M metagenome (GOLD analysis project Ga0256914, IMG submission 191571) | Hydrothermal chimney microbial communities from Main Endeavour vent field at the Juan de Fuca Ridge, Pacific Ocean - Hulk | ecosystem: Environmental > Aquatic > Marine > Hydrothermal vents ...
ACCTGTTTCCTTGGTGGTTGGTACGGGCCCTTTGAGATCCCGGGAGTGCCTTTCTTCTGGTTCTTGTTGAAGCTCTACTTCTTGATCTTCTTCTACATTTGGGTGCGGGCTACGCTTCCTCGTTATCGTTACGACCAGCTTATGGGGCTTGGCTGGAAGATTTTGATACCGTTGGCCTTGTTAAACATCGTCATTACGGGCTTGATTAAGGTCCTGGCTTAAAGGTGGGTGCTATGAAAGAGCTTGGATTTTTTAAAAGGGTATTCTTGATTGAGATCTTAAAGGGGCTTTCCTTAACTCTTCGCAAGTTATTTGCGAAGCCGGTCACGGTTCAGTATCCAGAAGAGAGAAAGCCTCTGGCTCCGGGTTTTCGAGGGCGTCATGCCCTGGTGCGTGATCCGAAGACCGGATTAGATCGGTGTGTGGGTTGTTATCGGTGTGCGCAAGTGTGTCCGGCTCAGTGTATCTACATTGAGACTGAGCGTGATCCCAACACCAAAAAACGTCTCGTCACCCGCTATGATATTGATGCCTTGCGTTGCATCTTTTGTGGGTATTGTGAGGAGGTCTGTCCGGTCAATGCCATCGTCTTGACCGAATTTTATGAATATTCCGGTTATTCAAGGGAAGAACTTTATTTCACCAGGGAAAAACTCCTGAGGAATTGGGACGAATTCATCGTTACCCAGAAGCGTCCCTATTTTAATCCCTTCTGGCGTCCGCGTGGGATTCCGCTCAAAAAACTCCCAGCGCCAAAACGTGAGGCGGAGGGTATATAATGGAAACTTTGGTTTTCTTATACTTAGCCTTGGTCCTCATCGTAACTTCTCTCTTGGTGGTCACTAATCGCAACGCCGTGCATGCGGTGTTGTGGATGTTGGTCATGTTTTTCCACCAGGCGGTCCTGTTCCTCACTCTGGAGGCCGAGTTTTTGGCCTTGGTCCAGATCATCGTCTATGCTGGAGCCGTCCTGGTTCTCTTCCTCTTTGTCATTTACATCATCAACCTGCGTACAGAATTAAAGATACGTAATTTCCATATCTATTGGCCGATGGCCGCCTTGGTCTCTGTGGTCTTGGTGGTCTTGGCGGTCAAGGCGGTCAAGGAATTTTGTCCCGGTCCAGTAGTCGGTGACATGACCCCGAAGCTTATTGCCCAACTGGGGCAGGCCAAGGTCTTGGGTAAGGCCCTTTTTACACAGCATATTCTCTCCTTTGAGGCCGCGGGTGTCCTCCTCTTGGTGGCCGTGCTGGGCGCCGTGGTCCTAACCAGAAGAATTCGTTTTAGAGGGGAAGAGGGATGATTCCTATTTCTTGGTACCTCATTTTAAGTCTGGTGCTGTTTGCCATAGGAGCGTTCGGTTTTATTGCGCGGCGTAACGTGATCATCATGCTCATGTGTATCGAGATCATGCTCAATGCGGTCAATATCTCATTGGTGGCCTTAGGGCGGGGGCTGCAGGATACAGCGGCCCATATCTTGGTCTTTTTTGTTATCGCCGTAGCAGCCGGTGAAGCGGCTATTGGTTTGGCCTTGGTGGTCCTTCTTTTCAAGAAGACCCGAGAAGTTCATATGGACGAATTTCGGGCACTGAAGGGGTAGCCTATGAAATACGTGGTCTGGATTCCGTTTTTACCGTTAATTGCCTCGGTCATTACTTTACTTTTTGGGCGCTGGATGAATCAGAAACGCGCTCATTGGTTGCCGTGTATCGCTGTCTTTGGCTCCTTCCTCCTGTCGATGAAGGCCCTCTTCGCCGTGATCCATGGAGCAAGGGCCAATTTTGATCTCTATTCTTGGGTGGTGGCGGATACCTTCAAAGTGAGTGTGGGTTTTCAGATTGATCCTCTGTCGGTGATGATGCTCGCCATGGTCTCCTGTCTCTCCTTCCTTATTCACGTCTACTCCATCGGCTATATGGAAGACGATCCGGGTTATTATCGTTTCTTTGCCTATATCTCCCTCTTTACCTTCTCCATGTTGATGTTGGTCTCTGGTAACAATTTTCTACAGCTCTTCTTTGGTTGGGAGGCGGTGGGTCTTTGTTCTTACCTCTTGATCGGTTTCTGGTATCAAAAGAAGAGCGCTTCCGATGCGGCGAAGAAAGCCTTTATTGTCAACCGATTCGGTGACTTTGGTTTTGCTCTAGGTGTCTTCTTGGTCTTCTTGACCTTTGGCACCATCTATTATCAGCCGGTCTTTGAGAGGGTACATGAAATAGCCCATGCAACCATTAATCTCTTTGGACATGATATTCTCCTCCCGACCATGATTGCTGTCCTCCTCTTCTGCGGGGCCATGGGTAAGAGTGCCCAGTTCCCACTCCACGTCTGGTTGCCGGATGCCATGGAAGGTCCGACTCCTGTCTCGGCCTTGATCCACGCCGCGACCATGGTCACCGCTGGTGTCTTTATGGTCTGTCGGTGCCACGAGATATTTGAACTTTCCAACGTGGCCATGGCCGTAGTGGCGGCGGCTGGTACCTTTACCTGTTTTATGGCGGCCACTATTGCGCCCACCCAGTTTGATATCAAGCGGGTCATCGCTTACTCGACCCTCTCTCAGTTGGGTTATATGTTTATGGCCTGCGGAGTAGGGGCCTTTGCCGCGGGTATGTTCCACCTCTTCACCCACGCTTACTTTAAGGCCCTCCTCTTTTTGGGTGCTGGTAGCGTGATGCACGCCATGCATCATGCCCCTGACCCCACGGATATGCGTTACATGGGTGGGTTGAAGAAGTATATGCCGGCCACCTTCTGGACCTTTTTGATTGCTTCACTCTCCATCTCCGGTATCCCAGGGCTGGCGGGGTTCTTCAGTAAGGATGAAATTCTTTGGTCGGCCTTTGCCTCGGTCTATCCTTGGGGGAAGGTGGTCTGGTTTATCGGGACCTTTGTCGCCTTCCTGACTGCTTTTTATTCCTTCCGAGTGGTCTTTATGACCTTCTATGGTGAGTTCAGGGGTCGAGAGGTCCTACATGGGCATGAACCCCATGAGTCACCTAAGGTCATGACCATCCCGCTGATGCTCTTGGCCATCGGTGCCGTTTGTACTGGTTGGCTTGGAATCCCACATGTCTTGGGTGGCGAGAACCACTTCGGTCATTTTATGGAGCCGGTGCTCGGGCATCCGCACTTCCATATCCCCCATGCCTGGGAGCATAATGAAGCGGCTCTGGAATTCCTCCTCATGACCGTATCTACTTTGATGGGCGTGGCTGGTATTGCCTTGGCCTATGTCGTTTACATCAAAAAACCCGAACTTCAGCGGCTCCTACCAGAGAAGGTGCCTTGTCTCTATCGGTACCTCTATCGGAAGTGGTACTGGGACGAGATTTATCACTACACCATTATCCTTCCGGTGCTCTTTACGGCCCGAGGCATTGTCCAGGGTGTGCTTGATGCGGTTTGCATCGAGGGTACGGTCAACGGTATTCCTGACTTGGTACGCCGTGGAGGCGAGGGTATCCGTCGGCTCCAGAGCGGTGTGGTCAATACTTATGCCCTAATCATGGCCACAGGTGCGGCTGTGGTCTTACTCTTGATCTATCTCTTTTAGGAGGGCTTCCATGGAAGTGGCCTTGCGAATGTCTGAATTTCCTTTGCTTTCTTTAATTATCTGGCTGCCAGTAGCGGGGTCAGTGATTCTGCTCGCCCTCCCGCGCAATGATCGCTTGATCAGGTGGTTCAGCTTGATAGTGGCTCTGGCGGACTTTGTTGTCGCTCTTCCTTTGTTCTCGCGGTTTGATAAGAGCTTTGCCGGCATGCAGTTTGTGGAGTATCACCCGTGGATTAAGTCTTGGGGCATCTCCTATTTTCTCGGCGTAGATGGTATCAGCGTCCTCTTTATCCTCCTTTCGGCCTTGATCACCATCTTGTGCATCTTGATTTCCTGGGAGGCGATCACGGAAAAGGTCAAGGAGTTTCACATTGCCCTGTTGCTTACTTCGGCGGCGATGATGGGCGTCTTTTGCTCCTTGGACCTTTTCCTCTTCTATCTCTTCTGGGAAGCGATGCTCATCCCGATGTATCTGATCATCGGGATCTGGGGAGGCCCGGGGCGACTCTACGCCACCATTAAGTTCTTCTTGTATACCTTGGTGGGCTCGGTCTTGATGCTGGTTGGAATCATCTTCCTTTACCTCAAGGCCGGGACCTTCAACATCCTGGAGATCATGAAGCTTGGGCTTCCCTATCACTTCCAGTTCTGGCTCTTCTGGGCCTTTTTTGCCGCCTTTGCCGTCAAGGTCCCCATGTGGCCGGTTCATACCTGGTTGCCTGACGCCCACACCGAGGCCCCGACCGCCGGGTCGGTCATCCTGGCTGGCATCCTCATCAAGATGGGGGCCTACGGTTTCCTGCGTTTCTCCCTCTCTTTCTTCCCTGTGGCTGCCAAGGCGATGATGTTCCCCATGTTGATGCTCTCGGTCATCGCCATCATCTATGGTGGTATCATCTGTCTGGCCCAAGATGATCTAAAGCGTCTGATTGCTTACAGCTCGGTAAGCCACATGGGCTTTGTTACCCTGGGCATCTTTTCCTTTAATGGGAACGCCATGGAGGGTGCCATCCTCCAGATGATAAACCACGGAGTGGTCACCGGGGCCTTGTTTATGTGCGTCGGTGTGGTCTATGAACGGACCCATACCCGAGCCATTAAAGATTACGGTGGCTTGGCCACGGTGATGCCCATCTATGCCGCCTTCTTTATGGTCTTTACCTTGGCCTCTATCGGTCTTCCTGGGACAAACGGGTTTATCGGTGAGTTCTTGATCCTCTTAGGCACCTTTGCCTCAAAGAAGTGGGCCGCAGCCTTTGCCGCTACCGGAGTGATTATCGGAGCGGGTTATATGCTCTGGCTCTATCAGAGGGTCTTTTGTCAAGAGGTCAATCCCAAGGTGGCTGGGCTTCCGGACGTCAAGATGAGGGAAGCCATAGCCTTGATCCCCATGCTTATTTTGGTCCTATGGATTGGTTGTTATCCGACACCGTTCCTCGGATTTATGCATGAATCAGTGCGGGCCTTACTTGAGCATGTCCACGGCGTTACCGCTCCTGCGGCGCCGATAAGCGAAATCCTAAAGGAGGGTCTCCATGTGGTCCTCCCTTCCTAGTTTCGTAGCCGTTTATCCGGAGACAATTTTGGTGGTGGTGGCCAGTGCTTTTGTCTTGCTTGATCGGGTGATCAGGAACAAGGATGTCTTTACCTGGGCCACCCTGGTCACGGTAGGGGTAACCCTGGTGGTGGTTCTGGCTACCGCAGGTACTGGCTTTGGCGATGCCTATGCGGCGGATCAGTATGGTCTCTTCTTTAAGGCCATCTTCCTCCTGGTCCTCTTTTTGGCCACGCTTATCTCACCTGGGTATGGACGAGTGGTTGGGATTCACTTCGGTGAGTACTACGGGCTCATGCTCTATGCCGCCGCTGGAATGATGCTCATGGCCTCGGCCAAGGATCTGATTCTCCTTTATCTTGGCCTCGAAGTGATGTCCCTTTCCGTCTATGTCTTGGTCGGTCTGATTTATAAGGATATTCGCTCCCTTGAAGGGGCCATGAAATATTTCTTGCTGGGGTCTTTTGCCTCGGCCTTTTTGCTCTTGGCCATCACTTATATTTACGGCCTGACCAGTTCGGTAAAGATCGAGACCATTTCTCATTATATTGTAGAGCATGGGCTCTTGACCAATAAGGCCTTACTCTTTGCCATTGCCCTCTTTGTAGTGGCCTTTGGTTTCAAGGTGGCCTTGGTGCCCTTCCATATGTGGGCCCCTGATGCCTATGAAGGTGCCCCCACTTCGATCACGGCCTTTATGTCGGTGGGGCCTAAGGCCGCTGGTTTTGCTGCCATGGGTCGTGTCTTTCTCATCGCTCTGGGGGCAGCCAAACTTGGATGGGAGCACTTCTTCATCCCGCTAGCCATCGTTACCCTCTTCGTTGGTACAGCGCTCACCGTCGTACAGACCAATATCAAACGCATGCTTGCCTATTCTTCGGTGGCTCATGCTGGTTACGCCATGCTCGGTATCATTGCCGGGACGAAAGAGGGCATGGCGGCCACCATGATGTATCTATTTATCTATGCCTTTATGAATATCGGGGCCTTTGGGGTGATCATCCTGCTCCGTCGAAAGGACTTCCTTGGAGAGAGCATTTTCGACTTCCAGGGTCTTTCGAAGACTCACCCCACGGCAGCCTTACTGATGCTTTTGTTTATGTTTTCTCTGGCTGGTATCCCTCCAACAGCCGGCTTTATCGGAAAGTTTTTTGTTTTCCGGGCGGCCTTTGAGGCCGGACACCCATTGTTAGTCATCTGTGCGGTGTTGGCTAGTTGTATCGCGGCCTATCCATATTTGCGGGTCGTGATGCTCATGTACATGAAGCCGCCGGAGCAGGAAGTCACTTTAAATCTTACCGGGTATCTGTTTGTGAGCCTGGCCATTTCCTTGGCTGGTGTATTGGTCTTCGGTGTCTGGCCAGGGCCGTTAATTGATTTTGCCCGCAGTTGTTGCGCCGGTTTCCTCCCGTAAAAAAATTCCCTCCAGGATAAAAGGGGCGCCTTAGGCGCCCCTTTTTGTTTTTTAAAACGCTTCTTTGTCTTTAAACGGCCTTTCCTTGTAGATCCTCTTCCTTTTTGCTCTTTAAGTGTCTTTTTTACAAGGCCGAATAAAAGAAAAAAACCGATCATAATTTATATGTTTATATGATAATTAAAGAAAGAGATTCTAAACAAAGAGATATCAAAGAGTTAATCTCTTTATTAAAGTTAGATATATCACCTAAACAACGTTTTTTAATTGAAAGAGAAATCAGATTTATTAAAGCTGGTGAAAGAGGGGAAAATGATGCAGCTTATTTTATAAACTTCTATTTTGGAGAATCAAAAAATTGGGCAGTTATTCATGATCTTAGGATTGAATTTAACAACTATGTAGCTCAAATTGATCATTTATTAATTAATAGATTTTTGGATTTTTATGTCTTAGAATCAAAAAACTTCTTCTATCCTATCAAAATTACTACCGAGGGTGAATTTTTGATTTGGCATAGAAAGAGGGGTGAATATTACTCAATAGAATCTCCAATCGAACAAAATGAAAGACATATCTTTTTATTAGATAAAGTTTTAAAAAAATTAGATATTCTTCCTAAGCGTTTTGGTCTCCCTCTTAAACCAAGATTTAAAAGCTATATTTTACTCTCTCCAAAATCTAAAATTATAAGGCCACCAAGGAAAAGTCTGGATACAAGTATGGTTATAAAGGCTGATATGTTAAAAAGAGAAATTGATAAATATACAGACCAAATGTCAAATTTTTCGATAATATCTTCCCTTAGTAAATTGATATCCAGTGATACTTTAAAAGAAGTAGCAGAAAAAATTTCTAAATTACATCGTCCTAAAATAACAGATTATAAAAAGAAATTTGGTATATCTAAAGAACAAATTAGACAAAAAACTAATAAAAGATATTTGTGTAGTAGATGTGGATCTGAAGTTAGTCTAAAAGTAGCTAATTATTGTCTTCAACATAAGGGGCGTTTTAAAGGTAAAATTTTCTGTTTTAAATGCCAAAAAATGGTGTAGTTCGTTTTCTCTATCGACATAAGCACTTGAGGAATTCTCAGCAGGAGTGTATCGATAGCGGTTCTTCGCGTTGTAATTTCCATACCGGGGCCCTGAGGCAGCGATAGAGATCCCGGGCAAAGTTTACCAAGCCTACATATCCTGCATACGGACCACGCTCTTTGGGTTGGGGGAACGAGAGTACGGGGATACCAAGCTTTACCGGTCGCCATTGTTCACGGGCGTTGGTAAGGACGACGTCTGGGGAGAGGACCCAAAGGGCCTTTTCCAGCTCTTCGTCACCGGGGTTGTCGGTAACTATATCCGCCAGGTGTTGGGCCTCGTAGTGATCTTCCTGACGTCCAAAGATAGAGGCTGCCAGCTCTACTTCTAATCCGAGCTCATGCAACATCCTGCCTTGAGGCCCAAGGCGATAGGCTCCGAGGACGATGACGGCCTTCTTGCCTGTAAACTCCCTGCGCCAGGGCAAGATCTTCTCCAGGGCCATCTGTTCCCCGCGGGCGATGACCTCTTCCACACGTTTTTTGGGAAGTTTAAAAAAGGCGCCGATCTTGCGTAATGAATCTGCGATGGCCTTTAGCCCATAAAAGGAGACCCGAATATAGGGTATGCCAAAGGTTTCCTCCATTTTTCGACAAAAACTCTCCGCCGTGGCCCCACAGAAGAGAAGATTGAGTCTAGCTTGAGACATACTCTCCACCAGCGACCAACTTGCCTCTCCGGTAAGGGATACATGGACTTTGATGCCTATTTTCTGAAGAAGGTCCTTGATGACCGCGGTTTCTCCCCCGACGTTGTATTCACCGATGAGGTTTACCAAAGGTTTTTCCGCCGGGGGCAAAGGCTTTATGAGTCAAAAAGTATTTGATAAGCCAGGGCGTGGCCTTTAGACTGGGAAGGTGCGGAAAACCCCGGGCAAGAGACTATCTTGACCCCTCTCCTGGTCTTATCTGAGACTTCTTGAGCTACAGAGATCACTTCCTCGCCGATAAGCCCTGAGACACAGGTGATATACACAAAGGCCCCACGGGCCTTGGGATCAAGAGAGAAGGCCTCGAGTAAGGCCTTGTAGAGCTTTTCTCCAGCCCCGAAGATCACGTCTTTTTCGCCCATATTAGTGGCCCACACCGGAGCCGGAGTGCCGCGCACTATCTTACCGTAGTAGGCACACCCTACGGCTCCGTGCACCAGATGTACGGCCTCGCGCACCGGTCCAAGCACATATCTTGCCCCAAAGTACACACAACTCCTCTGGCTCATGCTCCCGGGCTCGGTAATAAGCTCGCAGGGCCTTTGGGGTAATATTTCCAGTGGTTGAAGGAGAGGTTCCATTTAAACCCCCTTTTACATTGTCTGCCAGGATCTATGTGGGCTTTCTGTTTTGGCTACTGATGTAGCCGATCGTCAGGGTAGTGATGATCGAGAATGGCGTTGACGATCCTGGTGAGGAAGCGTTCTCCACCTCTGTAGCCGACGATGGGCTCGCGTTGGTATCCCACGCGATCATAGACCGGAAAGCCAAAGCGCACTAAAGGGACCTCGATCTCGCGGGCGATACTTACGCAACGTGAATGTCCGAGGATGAGATCGGGGAAGTCGTTCTTCAGGGCGTATTCCCACTCAAATTGATCGCTACCATTCATGATTACCGGGGAGTAGCCGTATTCTTCACAGGCCTCTCTTATGGTCTCTTCTGCAGACCGGCTCTTGGTACCAATTAGAATGTAGGTGGGAATCATACCCAGTTCACAGACAAAGCGCGTGGCTGCAGCCACAAAGTCTGGATCGCCGCAAAGGGCTACCCGTTTCATCATGGTATAATGCAGGGTATCGGCCATGGCATCCAGGAGGATGCCTCGTTCCCAACGCAATCGGTCTGGGATAGGCCGATCAGCTACTTCGGCCAAAGCCTTGATCAGCCGGTCGGTATTCTTGACCCCGATGGGCATGGTGGTCACATAAGCCGGCACTTTGTAACGGCGTTCAAGCCACTTGCTCCCGGCGGAACCAGTATCCGGAGAGAGGGCAAAGATGGCCCGGGCATCACCGGCACGTACGAATTCCTCTACCCGTGTACCTCCGGGGGGATAGTAGGGAATCTTGTTGGGCATTCCCACCAGTGGGCAGTCTAAAGTATCGCTGATATCGAAGAGGATGTGATAGCTGATCCCCATGAGTGCGAGCATGTGTTTTAGCTCGCGGATGTCTCCAGGGGACATCATTCCCGGGATGAAATAGACATCCTCTGAAGACTCGCCGCTTTGCTTGGCTAAAGTCTTCAGGAATTCACGGGCAGCACGGTTATAGCCCTCCACATGGGAGCCGGCAAAACTCGGGGTGTTTACCACGACAAACTTCACCACCTCTCTGACTTCGGGCCCCATTTCTTCTTCCATGATATCCAGGGCCTCGTAAAGGAAGCTGTGAATGTCATCGCCAATGACCTCGCTGGAACAGGTAGTAACAATGGCGATAAGCTCTGGTTGATAACGACAAACGAGATTTCGAACGCCACGGATCAAATTTTTGCGTCCACCAAAGACCGCTGCGTCTTCGTGAAAACTGGCATTGGCGATGGTGGCTGGTTCCCGAAATATTCGAGAGAAGGTATAGCGTACATAAGTGGTACACCCCTGGGCCCCTTGGACAAAGGGAATGGCCCGGTGGACCCCAAGGGTGGCCCACATGGCCCCAAAAGGCATACAGGTACGCGAAGGGTCGATGCAGACCGCCCGATTTTTAGCCGGTACCAGTTCAGGCGGTGGGGGTA
>Ga0256914_1004547_pt1 | contig 10355 bp, 6 predicted proteins | sample HulkmetaG_FD_191571 | JGI IMG/M metagenome (GOLD analysis project Ga0256914, IMG submission 191571) | Hydrothermal chimney microbial communities from Main Endeavour vent field at the Juan de Fuca Ridge, Pacific Ocean - Hulk | ecosystem: Environmental > Aquatic > Marine > Hydrothermal vents ...
TCCTCTCGCAGGGCTGCCAAGGCGATGCTGCGTAACCATTCTCTTTTACAGGATACTCACATTTTACAGAAACTTATTTGCACTATCAATGGAAATGGGGGGAAACAGAAACGTTGGTATCTGCATTATTTATCTTGACGATAGAGTAGCATGGATTTTAATACGCAAAACAACCCGCTTTCTTACCACCCCTTTCTTAACACATCCAGTTTGGCCTCGTCGGCGAGGACATGGGTGCAGGATTCCCAATCGATGGGCTCGACTTTGGCGTAGCGGATCTCGAAGGGATGCTTTTTGGGCACGGCGTCGATGATCTTCTTCGCCTCTTCCTGCTCGCCCAGGGCCACTTCCACCCAGGCGTCTTTGAGCACGTCGGGGAGCTGGCCGAAGAGCCCGTAGATGTCCTCCAGCCGCTCGGAAAGCAGCTCGTGCACCCGGTCTTCCACTGAATCGCGGTAGCGCATGTTGTACACAAAGATGGTGTCGTACACCTGCCCGATGCGCTGGATGCGCCCCTTGCGCTGTTCCAGGCGGGTGGGATTCCAGGGCAAGTCGAGATTGATGAGCGCGCCCAAACGCTGCAGGTTCAGGCCCTCGCTGGCGGCGTCGGTGCCCAGCATCAGCCGTATCTCGCCCGCGGCCACCAGTTGCTTCAACTCCTCGCGGCTCTTGGGAATCCACTCCCCATTCAGCATCAGGCCCGAGGTCTGCGGCCCGGAATAGATGACAATGGGCTCATCTTTCAACTGTTCGTCGGTGGTGAGCTGCTCGGCCAGCCACTGGATGGAGTCCCGATACTGGCTGAAGATGATGACGCCCCGCTTGAGCCAGCCCCGATGGCGTTCATCTTTGTGCCACCAAACCTTGTCGAAGAGATACGCCCGCACATGGGCCAGCTTGGGGTCTTTTTCCTGATTCGCTTCCAGCGCCTCCAGAAAAGCTTTCAGATACTCGCGCTCCTGAGGCGTCAGCGTCAGATTTTCCGTAATCTCGTCGTCATCTTCCTCCCAGTCATCCGCCAGGGTCTCCCATTCCTCCAGCATCTTGCGCGCGGTCTTTTGTCCGGCATAGATGGTGCTGCCCATCCGTCGCAGGAGCAGCGTCCGCATAAAGCCCCCCATGCCCCGCTTGCGTTTGCCCAGCGCTTTGGTGAATCTCTCCGCCAGGTCGTAAGCTTCTTTCAGGTAGGGCGGCAGGGGAATGGCCTCTTCATCGGTCTCGCCGAAGAGCTGGACGTCGATGCGATCCAGCATGGGTTCGCCCGTCTCCGGATCGATCTGCGCTTCCAGATAGCTGCGGGTGCGGCGGATGATGGTGCGGATGAAGGGGTTGTGCATCTGGAAGAATTCGGGGAATAGACGCCAGACGCGGCGCTGGGCCGGAGCCCGCAACCGCCCCAGCCAGTCGCCCGGGGCCACGGCCCGATAGTCTTCCATCTCCAGCACCCGCCGCAGCATCTCGAAATCGTTGCCCTCCTCCTTGGGCGGCAGGGGATTGCGCAGCCATTCCCATTGTCGCTCCAGGCTGACGGGCGTGGCCGTCTCTCCCATAACCAGCGGGAGCGCGATCTCGGGCTTGCGCCAGAGGCTCTGCGCATTGCCCAGCACCCATTCATCGCCCCGGCCCAGCACATCCAGCAGGTCCCAGGCTTCGATGGGATGGAGCTGCACCGGTGTGGCCGTGGCCAGCAGCAGAGATCGGGTGCGGGGAGCGATCTCCCGCATGAAAGCCAGCAGGTTGTTGGGATCCGCCTTCTGATAGGGCTTTTTGCGGTCGAAATTCTTGCGCCGGGCCCGATGCGCCTCATCCAGGATGACGCAATCGTACTCCCGGGTCAGCAAGAGCTCGCTGGCCTCGCCGCCGTGGGTGATGAGGCCCGATGAGACGATCCCCACCCGCCGCGGGCATTTGCGGATGGCCTCCACCCCGTTGTTGGGATAGCGGATGCCCAGTTCATCCACCCACTGCTTCCCGTTCCACACTGCGGAGGGCATATTCAGCATATCGCGCATCTCGCCCTGCCACTGCCACAGCAGGGTCTTGGGCGCGATGATGAGGATGGGCCCGTCGCCCGTGAGCGCAATGAGCATGGCCGTCATGGCCAGCTGCAGGGTCTTGCCCAGGCCCACCTGATCCGCCAGGATGTAGCGGGCCTTGCCCCGCGGCCCGTGATGCGCCTCGTACGCCAGCTTGATGAAGTACTTTTGATGCGCCCACAGACCATTGGCCCGGCGATACACCGGCGTTTCGATGAACGCGGGCGCGGGCTCCGGCGGCTCCTCCGCTTCCGTCTGCTCCTGCCACGCGGGCACGGTGAAGATGACCTGGCGGTCTGCGATGCGGGCGATATCCGCGACAATGACATCGGAGAGGGGGACGGCCAGGGCGTGATACCACAGCGCATCGAACTCCTCCTGCACCCAGGCCACGCCTTCGGGAGAGGTGTCCTCCCACAGCAGCTCGTAGTGCAGGCGCCACGCCTCCCGGGTCTCGTTGGCGCTGCCCAGAAACGCGGTCTTGCTGCCATCGGCCAGGGTGATGACGCCCGCCTTGCCATGGATGAGCCCGAACGCGTCGTTGGGCAGGACCTTCACCTGCAGTTTGCCGCTGGCCAGGAATTCGTACAGGCGGCGATAGCGCTCGCGCGCGGGCGCATCCCCCGGCGGCTCCACCAGCAGTTCGGGCCGTGCCGATGTCCATTCCTGGCGCATGGCCAGCTTCGCGGCCCGGGCCGTGGCCACGTCGGCCGGGCTGAGATCGGAATTGCACACCACCCGGATGACGCCCTGCACCGACTCCAGCTCCTCGCCCGCCACTTCCAGCAGGGAGGATCGGAAATAGCCGGCGATGCGGTCATAGGCCCGGGCATTCCGCAGCCGCTGGCTGAGAAAACTCCGGTCCAGCCGCTGGCGACGGGAGGAAAAACGGTGGATGCTCATGGGGAATGGCTAATGGCTAATGCCCCCTCCCGGCCTCCCCCGCTGCGGCAGTCGCCTTGCGGGAGGAGGGGCCCAACGATAGCAAGGCATCCTGGCAGAAGAACGGCTCCCGCCCCCGAACATAAGCGCAACGCGTATCGGGGGAGGGATGGGGAGGGGGCAAAAGGAAATATCTACACATGGTCATTCCGCACCAGGCCCGCCAGCAGCTCGGCCATCTCGGCGTCCCGATGCCAGTGGGTCATGTGGCCGACGCGGCGGAAGAACGCGAAGTAATCCAGCAGGTGGATGATCTTCTCCCGCAGGCCCCAGTAGTCGGGGAGCTCGGTGTGCAGGTAGTTCAGGCCCGCGCGGGGGTCATCCTCGCGGCCCGCCAGATAGATGGCGAAGAGCACGTGGCGCACCAGGGTGTCGCCGAACGCGCCCCCGCGGCTGTAGCGGCCCTTGAATTCGGAGGGGGTCTTGAGCCGGGTACGGTTGGCGCTGGCGTCGGCCAGCAGATCGTCGTAGTCGGCCGCGCCAAAGCCCCGGGCCAGCTCCTGATAGACGCCGTTGCGGTATTCGCCGTGGGATTCCACCTCCAGCCCTTTCAGGTAGAAGCGCTCCAGGGGGGAGATGGTCTTCCACAGATGCGCGTCCACCCCGCGGGGGACCAGATGATCGCAGGCGATGCGCACCGCCTCCTCGATGAGCTCCTCGATGGCGTTGGTTTCGCCATTGCGGCGGGGGCGCAGGATCTCCCGTTCGGGATTGATCTCCTCGATGGGCTGGGCGGTGAGCACCCGCAGGGCCGCGGCATAGGCCGCAAGCTGATAATCCGCGTCGCTGAAATTGGGGTCGCTGGCGTCATCCAACGCAATCATCGCGTCCAGCTGGCGGCGCACTTCCAGCTCCACCAGGGGCGCGACCTCATCCAGGAACAGGGGGGCCTCCTCGGTGCGCTTGCGGCACACCAGATTCACCGTGCCCTGCACGTAATTGCCCTGCTTCAGGGCGGAATCCGTTTCGGTGGCGATGGTCCAGGCCGCGGTGACCCGCAGCCCCGCGGCCCACAGGATCATGGTGAGATCAGCCCACACCCGCGCGTCCTGATGGGTGAACATGACCACCTGCAGGCCGTCATCGGGCATGTGTTCGGTGAGATTGCGGTAGGCCGCGACCATGCCCTGGCGGAAGGTGACCGGATCATCCCCGCGGATGGCCAGGGCGCGCTTGGAATCCGCGTACCAGTCGGGGAAGAGCCCGGGCAGATGTTTTTCGTACCAGGCCAGGAAGAACTCACTCAATTCGTGATAGTTGACCGCGTCAGCATAGGGGGGATCTGTAATCCAAAAATCGCAAAATTCAGTCATGCGATTGGCGTCCGCTGGTCCGATTTTCCACTCGCTTTGAATACTGTAGGGAACAATCCTGATACGGAAATTGTGTTCAACTGAGATTAACCCACGCACACCGAAATTTGAGAGGGTATTCAATGCCTGATTGAGAAAAGTCTGTTCCGTCTTTTCAGAGCCCGGAGCTGGTGTCCATTTGCATAGTTTACTATTCCAATCTGCAGATTTACCAACCCCAAGTAACAAAGTTACACGTGGTTTTAAATTCAAATCATTTTCAAAAGTGAGTTGAGCAAATGTGCCATTTATCAACAACTGTCGCGGGGTAAACAGATGATGCCAGTGGGTCCAGCCGCGCGTGCGGATGGGCTCATCGGTTTTGGCGCCCGGCTCGATCCACCGTTCCGGGATGTAGCCTCTGGCCTGCCAGTCGCGGAAGCGCTCCTGCAGCAGCGCCAGCACCTGCCGCTCCCGCTTCAGGTCCAGGACGGTAGGCGCGCGGTAGTGGCGGCGGGTCTTGCGCCGCAGCTCCCCCGCGGCCAGCAGCGCCTCGAAATCGGGCAGGGCTTCCGCCTCCTCCCGGCTCAACGCCACCCATTTTTTGCCCTGCTTCCGTTCGTAATAGGTCTCCACCCAACGGATCGCGTACAACCGCTCCTGGAAGACGTCATCGGGCCGGGGAACGATGTCCTCCTTCTCCCACAGGCGCAGGTCCCGGCGGATGACCTCCATGGGCGTGGACATGCCGCAATGGGGGCAGTGCAGGCGATTATGGTGTGCCGTCCCCGCCTTTTTGGCGGCGACCATCCGCGTTTTATCCACGCCTGACTGGATTTCGATCTCGAATCGCTGATTGTCCGGATCAGGAACCAGCTCCGCGACCGTTTTCGTTTTCTCGCCGATGACCCAGGAAGGCGCCAGAGGCACCTGCCAGCCGCATTCGGGGCAGGTAGTTTCGGTGCAGTAGAGGTAAGCGTCGGCCCGCCAGCCCCGTTCGTTGTGCTCGATGCCCCACTCGGTGATCTGCGCGTCCACGGCCTGGAACACGGCCTCCTGGGCCTCCTGCACCTGCCGGGCCACTTCCTCGCCCCCGCCCACGATGTTCAGCGCGGCCCAGGTCAGCAACGCGGCCACCGGGTTCAGGTCGGACCCGTACGCGTCGCAGCCCAGCCGCGCGGCCTCGAAGGGCACGCTGCCCCCGCCGCAGAAGGCGTCCCCCACTCTCGGGCGATGCCCGAAGCGGCGTTGGCCCAGCTCCGCCACCAGCTCGGTCAGGCTGTGCGCGTGCGTATCCAGATGCGCGTTGATCTCGGCCCAGGCCGCGGGAGAGGGGCCGTCGATCTGCTCGGGCCGGGCGCAATAGCGCAGCTTCTCCGAATAGGGCAGGCGGCGGAACACCAGCTTCTGCAGCTCGGCCCGCTCCTCCCGGCTCAGTTTCTTCAGATCCCAGCCATCGTTCACCTGCGTCAGATAGCGGTCCCGGGTGTGCGGGGGCATCTTCAGCAGCTCGTCGATGAGCCGGGCGCCGGGGATACTTTTATTCTTGCGCCGCCACAGCCCCTCCTCATCCATGGTCATCAGCTTGAGGAAGATGTCCATGTCCTTTTGGGGGTCCTCGGTGGCGGGCAGCAGCAGGCCAAGAATGATGGCCCGCACCAGCACCAGGGGCTTGCGGCCCCACCACTTGCCCAGCCCGGTCAGCGTTTGGCTGTAATTCGCCTTTCGCTCCTTGTACGCCTCGGCCGACAGCTTCGCCACCGGAAACTGCGTTTCGATGAAGGTTTTATCAGTGTTAGGGGTCATAGAAGATTTAGCTAAATGGTAAAGTCGTCATGTGCAACGATTTTGGAAATGATGATCTCGCCATTGGGCAGCAACCAAAAATGCAATCTATATCCGTCGAAAAGTCTCAATCACCACGCCGTAGGACCTGGTTACGGAGCGAGTTCCAGGGATACATCTTCGGCAACGGATTTGAGGTTGCCCAAAGACCATTTTGTCAACGTAGTTCAGTTCTCGTCGGGGTCGAATTCTTCCGCCTCATTAGCGGATTCTGATTTAAAGAAAGAAAGTTGGGTGCCTTGCTTGACTGCCCGTGAGAAATACTCTGGCGGGTTATTATGGCTTTTGGCGATAACGGGATTTTCGGTGAGGGCGTAGCGCACGGCCTTGCGCCAGCCCTTGCCCCGATCGTTGATGCCATGGCCCGTGGCCGCGGCGGTCTGGGTGTAGAGCCACCACCGCTCCTCGGGGAACAGCCCCTTCCAGTTGGCAATGGCCGTGGGGATGAGCGCGGGGTCCGCATCCTCGATGGCCCAGGCCAGCAGCACCAACTCCTTGCCCAGCTCCCGCCGCACCAGATTGGGGCCGGTGCGCCAGGCGCCGGTGTGCATGCCCATCTGCTTCAGACGGCGGTTGAACTCGACGCGAACCACATCCGCGATGGCGTCCCATTTGGGGCGGGCCAACTGCACGCGGATCTGGCCATCTCGCTCCAACCCTTCTGTCATGGGACTGGAGCCGACTGTCTCATCCCAGCTGAAATGTTCGCTGATTCTGATTTTACGGGTGGCGCCGCTCGGGATATTCACCACAAAATGATGATGACTTTCTGTTGGCACAAAGCCGAAGGAACGATCCACCAGGGTCTGGGGGCGGGGGCGTTTAGCCATGTTACTGACGCACCTCCCCCGGCTGCAAGGTCTCTTTCACCTCCGCCACCCAATCCAGCAGCTCCTGACCGGTGAGGAAGGCGATCTCGGTGACTTCCAGTTGTATCTCTCCTTCAGGCTGGATGCCTCGCAGCACTTTCAACGCCTCCTCCAGCTGTTGCGGAGCGATGAATTTGTCTTCGGAGGTGGAAAGCTCGATCCATTCTTTCACACGGCCATCCGCGCCAATGGTGGCGACCACGCCGCTGATCTCGCCATGGTATTTCTCCACCGAAGCCAGCCATTCGTAAGTATCCTTGGTGCTCTCCAGGCGGATGGCGCGCTTGAGGCGGGCGGGCAAGAGGGGATCCACCCGCACCCCCTCATCCTTTTCCCAGTCGATGGACACACTCAGCACCTCCGACTCGATGCCGTCCCGCTCGGCATAGGCCAACACAACCTGCGTCCCGCGGGGGATGATGAATTCGCCATCATAGACAGCGCCCGTCAGTTTCGGATTGGAGCCATCGGTGGTGTAATGGATGGTGGCGGGGGGCGCGGCCTGCAACTCCATACGTTTGTCGTCGCCGCTCTGATAGATCCGGTATTTCAGGGTGATGCGGTTCTCCCAGATGACGGGATCGCCTGTGTCATGCACGCCGGTGCTGTCCTCGCAAAGGAAGGAAAGCCGAAGTTCGCGTGTGGTCAGCTCGTTGCCATCCAGCCGGGCCGAGGCGGTGCTTACATCCAGGCCCTCTTCCCAATAGATGATATCGCCGTGAATGGGCGTGACGCGCAGCTTCACCTCGCCGGTGTCGTCATCGCGGGAGATCTCCCGCACCGAGACGCTGGTTTCGGGCTGGGGAAAGGGGCCCTTGTCCACATAGCCGCCCGGCTCCTCTCGCCAGATGTCCTTGCGTAGGCACTCTTCTTTCAGCGCGTCCAGGGCGTCGGGCTTGTGCCACTGCCACCCGGGCGTCATCGCCGCCCGTCGCTTCACCTCGCTCCAGAGCATGACCTGCCGGGTGAATAGCCGTTTCTCCACTTTTTTGCGGAAATTCTCCCCTGAGATGTCAGTGGTGTATTTGCGCTTCTTTTCCAGCACATCGATGATCTGCTCTTCCCCGTCATAGCGATTTCCCCGGAACTCCATGAAGAAATCGGCGGTCATCAGTCCGGGCGCCATGGGATACCACAAAGTGGTGAAAGTCTCCCGCACCGCGGAATGGAAGGTCTGTCGAATACGATCCGCCAGCTCATTGGCCTGGATCATCTGGGGATCGTTGTCGGGGACGTTATCTTCGTGCAGCTCCTGGATGATCTGCTGGATGGCTCGCAGCCGCTTGCCCACATCCAGCAACTGATCATAGGTGTTGCGCGTGCCGGTGAGGATGCCGATGCGGTTTTTCCAGGAGGCGTCCTCGTAGAATGATCGCAGTTCCGGCTTCAACCCGCTGGGGCCCGCGTCGGGCTCCGAGATCACCAGGGTCACCCGGTCCTGATCCAGCTCAATTTCGTCGATGGCGGGCAGCACCTGCACCCGCTGGTAGCACCAGCGCCGCTTCGGTTCGAACATCTCCAGCAGCCGATCCTGCAGCTCTTTGACGGCCTGCTCCCGCACAAAAGCGCGCACCAGGGTCTCCAGCTTGGCATTCAGATTCTGCACATTGCGGAAAAACAGCCTGCCATCCCGGTCGCTGTGCAGATACCAGGCAAGCATGGCGAGTTTTTCCAGCACGTCCCCTTTCAGGCGGGCGAGGTCCCGGCCTGGTTCGGCCAGATAGGCCACGATCTCGGGGATAGCCAGCCCCAGGATGGCGTTGGGCACGTTGGCCAGAGAGGCCATCAGCAGCAGTTTGGCAGTGTCGGTGGCGTCATTGCTGCCCAGATCCGCGTCGATCTTCTCGGCCACGGCATTCCCTTCCGATGCGATGTCGTGGGCGATGGCGTTTTCCAGGGTGCTGTTGATCTGGCCGATCTCGGTGCGGGTTTCAGCATCATTCAGGTCCAGGTCATGGGCGGCGATGAGGTATTTCTGTTTCGCCAGGTCCGATTGCCACATGCGGGCGGTGACGATGCGCATCAGGCGGATGAGCCCCCGGGTCTGCTGGAATCCGGGGTTTTCCCGGAAGCGGGCGTAGAGATCGCGAATGCCGGGATGGAAAGGGTAGGACGCCATCACTGCGGCGGCGAACTCCTCGGGCGATTCGTTGGTGATGTCCATCTGCCGGGCCTTGCGCAATGCTGCGGCGTATCCCTGCGCCACCTGGCCGACAGCGTCCTCATCGGGGAGGCTTTCGAAGATGCGTTTTTTCAGGATGTGATAGATCTCATCTGAGTTCAGGCGCACCGGCTCGATGGCCATAGCAGACCGATGGGTCTCCCGCTCGAAATCCCGCAGCACATCCGCGATCTGCTCCCGGCCCTTCTCGTAGGAGGAAGCCAGATCCGTCATCACCAGCGCCACACGCTGGCATGCCGGGCGTCCGATGGCGATGAGGAGGTTGGACAGGGCGGTGGCTGTCACCTCCGCCAGATTGGAATCGCCGATCTGGATGGATCGGGCGTTCTGGAAATAGGGCGGCAGCTCATCCAGCAGGATCAGCACCGTTTCTCCGGCGAACAGATTCTCCCAGGCCTTGCGTCCCGGCGCCCGCAGGGGCTGATAGTGGTCTCTGAACAGATCGCGTTTGCCCATTTGCTCGGCCAGCGCCCCCCAGATGCCGTAGGGGTAGTCGGTCTCCCGGCCGTTGAAGGCGATGACCCTGACCGGGCCAAGGGCAGGATCGGGCCGGTAGAATTTGCCAATGACCTGATCCCGGAATTCGGGATGACGGGCCAGCAGCCCCAGCACCAACAGATTGTGCGTCTTGCCGCCACCCATCGCCTGCTTCAGCATAAACACGCCCTGTTCCGACTTGCCCTCCAGCCGATTGAATGTTTGCTCCAGAAGCGTCTTCATTCCCTCGGTGACATAGTTTTCCTCGAAGAATTCACCGGGATCGATGGTGTTCTCCACCAGATCAGTCAGGTCTAGCACCGTATCCCGCCGCTGCGGATCGAAGACGCTGGATCGAGGCGTGCAAAGTTGGGCAAGTGACTTCATTTATGTGGCTCCCAGAGAGAATTATGCATCAGGAAATGAATGGAATGGAAGAACAACGCAGCAAAAAAGATCGGCTCCGGGCAGACGCCCACCACCTGGTCTGCGAGAAATTACTCGTGGCGCGCCATGCGTACATATCATTCCTCATAATAACGAAAGCGGGCAGGCGTGTCAAAAACGATATACAGGATTCCTGATGATACCTGATGGCGACAAGCGTGGCCCGGTCGGGCAACGTCTGTCCCTGGCCCGCTCTATTGGCCGCTTCCGTGCTGTTCGGGCGCATCCTGTCCGGGCCTGACGAGGCGGCCTGGGGCCTCGGGCC
>Ga0256914_1004548_pt1 | contig 10354 bp, 8 predicted proteins | sample HulkmetaG_FD_191571 | JGI IMG/M metagenome (GOLD analysis project Ga0256914, IMG submission 191571) | Hydrothermal chimney microbial communities from Main Endeavour vent field at the Juan de Fuca Ridge, Pacific Ocean - Hulk | ecosystem: Environmental > Aquatic > Marine > Hydrothermal vents ...
CAACCAGCTCAAGGGGGACACCCTGGCGGCCTACGCCCACCGTTTCGGTTTCGGCCGCAGCATCGATTTCGAAGTGCCCGTGACGCCCAGTACACTGGTGGTCTCGGACAACCCCTACCAGTGGGCCGAGGTTGCCAGCGGCTTTAACCAGACCACGCGCATCACCCCTCTGCATGGGGCTATGATCGTCAGTGCGGCGGTCAACGGCGGCCGCCTGCTGGAGCCCACCGTGGTGGAGCGCATTATGGGCCGTAACGGCCGCACGTTGTACCGCGGTACGGCGACGGTGGCCGCCCGGGCCGTCTCCGAGAAGACTTCACGCACCCTGCAGCAGCTCATGGCGACAACGGTCAGGAAAGGCACCGCGCGCAAGATGTTCCGGGGGTGGTCGCGGGACAAGGTGCTCTCCAGGCTCAGCCTGGGCGGAAAGACCGGCAGTATCAATGTCGACCCGCGGTACGACTGGTTCGTGGGCTTCGCCAGGGACAAGACCGGCAGCCGGAGCCTGGTCGTGTCGGCCGTGGTGGCCCACCACAAGCTCATCGGCACCCGGGCCGGGCAATACGCCCGTATGGCCATGACCTTTTATTTCGGCGACTATTTCGCCCGCCGTAAGTCGGGATCCGCCAAGAGCAGCGGATAGGTTCGCGCCGGTCCGTCGTGAATCCCCCGCCAACTACGTCTTGACAGGGTGCTGAAGATAAATTATTATTCCAAACTTTTATGCCGATGAAACCGGATCGTTCCCCCGCTGTATGAAGCGCCCGCCGGGGGCGCTTCATACAGCGGGGCCCGGGGGTTACCGGCTGTTTTTTCCACATCGCATCGAAGGTGAAAGACGGTCTGCAATGAAAACTGAAAAACCAACCGACATCATCGCCCGGCGCAGGCAGAAACTGGCCGAGATGAAACGGGCCGGTATCAACCTGTACCCCAACGGCTTCGAGGTGCCCCACACCGTGGTCCAGGTCCTGGCGGCCACGGCGGACCTGCCGCCCGACAGCGAAGAAGACGATCGCCGCTGGACCGTGGCCGGCCGCATGATGGCCATCAACCGGTTCGGCAAGAGCGCCTTCATCCGGTTCCGGGACCGCAGCGGCCAGATGCAGGCGTACGTCCGCAAAGACCGGGTGGGGGACGAGACCTACAGCCTTTTCAAGCAGCTGGACATCGGGGATTTCGTGGGGCTCACCGGGCACCTGTTCAAGACCCGCACGGGAGAGTGGACCCTGCTGGCCGAGTCGCTGACCCTGCTCGGCAAGGCCGTGCGCCCGCTGCCCGAGAAATTCCACGGTCTCAAGGATCCCGAAAAACGCTACCGGCAGCGCTACCTGGACCTGATCATGAACCACGAGGTGCGGGAGATCTTCATCAAGCGCAGCCTGATCATCGACACCATCCGGCGTTTTTTCCTGGAGCGGGATTTCCTGGAAGTCGAAACGCCCATGATGCAGGTGCTGCCCGGCGGGGCCGAAGCCACACCCTTCGTGACGCACCACAATGCGCTGGGCATCGACCTCTACCTGCGTATCGCTCCCGAGCTGTACCTCAAACGCTTGGTGGTGGGCGGCTTCGAGCGCGTCTTCGAGATCAACCGCAATTTTCGAAACGAGGGCATTTCCACCCGCCACAACCCCGAGTTCACCATGCTGGAGTTCTACCAGGCCTATGCCACCTATGAAGACCTGATGGCGCTGACCGAGGAACTGCTGCGGCAGGTGACCCGGACGGCCAACGGCGCAAGCCGCTTCCACTACCAGGGAAACGACATCGACATGTCCGCCCCCTTTGCGCGCTACACGCTTTTCGAGGCCCTGGAGAAAATCGGCGGCATCGACGCAGCGCTTCTGGAGGACCCCCGGGGACTGCTGGATTTTGCCGCCGCCAGGGGGATCCAAGTGGCCAAGTCCCGGCGCCACGGCAAGGTCATCACCAAGCTTTTTGACGTGCTGGTGGAGCCGCGGCTGATCCAGCCCACCTTCATCACCGGCTATCCGGTGGAGGTGTCGCCCCTGTCGCGGCGCAGCGACAGGGACCCGGGAATCACCGAGCGTTTCGAGCTGTTCGTGGCCGGGTACGAGATCGCCAACGGTTTTTCCGAGCTCAACGACCCGGAAGACCAACGGCAGCGCTTCGAGCAGCAGGTGGCCGACAAACAGGCCGGAGATGAAGAGACCCACAGTATGGACACCGATTACATCGAGGCCCTGGAGTACGGCATGCCGCCCACGGCCGGCGAGGGCATCGGCATCGACCGGCTGGTCATGCTGCTGACCGATGCCCCCTCCATCCGCGAGGTCATCCTGTTTCCGCACCTGAAACCGCAGTCCTGAGGCTTTGGTGCCATGTCTTTCGAATGGTTCGTCGGCGGCCGCTACCTGCGGGCCAAGCGCAAACAGGCATTCATCTCGGTGATCACGATCCTGTCCATCGCCGGCGTGACGGTGGGCGTGATGGCGCTGATCGTGGTGATCGCCGTCATGTCCGGAGCCGTGACCGAACTCAAGTCCCGTATCCTGGGGGTGGAGGCCCACGTGGTGGTCATGAAACACGGCGGCGCCATAGCGGACTACCCGCAGGTGATCCGGCGCATCGAGAGGGTTAAGGGGGTTGTGTCGGCGGCGCCTTTCGTGTACTCCCAGACCATGATCCGGTCACGCTACGGCGTCTCCGGCGCGGTCATCCGGGGAATCGACCCCGCGGCGCGTGGGGAATCCGTTCCCGGCCTCTCGCGCGAGGCGCTCAAGCGGGACCTGACCTCCGCCGGCGACGACGACGGCCGGCGGGTGCCCGGCGTGGTGCTGGGCAGGGAACTGGCGCGCACCCTGCGCGTGGTCCCGGGCGACTGGGTGTACCTGCTCTCGCCGCGCGGCATGCTGTCGCCCATGGGACACCTGCCGTCCATGCGACGCTTCCGGGTGACGGGGGTGTTTTCGTCGGGCATGTACGAGTACGACGGTTCCTTCGCCTACATCAACCTGTCCGATGCGCAGCACCTGCTGCGCCTGGAAAAGGGGGTCACGGGCATCGAGGTGCGCGTCAAGGACGCCTACAGGGCCGACCGCATTGCCGCCGCCATCGCCGAGCGCCTCGGGTTCCCCTTCTGGGCGCGGGACTGGATGCGCATGAACCAGAACCTTTTTTCGGCCCTCAAGCTGGAAAAGACCGCCATGTTCATCATCCTGACGCTCATCGTGCTGGTGGCGGCTTTCAACATCGCCAGCACCCTGATCATGACGGTCATGGCCAAGACGCGGGACATCGCCATTCTCAAGGCCATGGGAGCCACCAATCGCAGTATTCGTCGCATTTTCGTGCTCAACGGCATGATCATCGGCGCCGTCGGAACCTTTCTGGGGGTGGTGCTGGGAGCGTCGCTGTGCGCGCTGCTGGACCGCTATAAGTTCATCAAACTGCCCGGCGATGTGTACTACTTCACCACCCTGCCGGTGAACCTGAGGGCCACGGATGTGCTGGTGATCGCGCTGGCCGCCATGCTGATCTGTTTCCTGGCGACCCTGTACCCGGCCAACCAGGCGTCGCGGCTTAACCCGGTCGAGGCCATTCGTTATGGTTGAAGCGGCCGCCCAAATGCCGACTGCCGCCGCAGACGATGCGGCGGACTGCCTGATGCGGGTGCGCGACATCCGCAAAAGCTATGAAACCAACGGCAACCGCATCGAGGTTCTCAGGGGCATCGATTTCGATCTGCAGGCCGGGGAGAGTGTCGCTGTGGTGGGGGCCTCGGGGATCGGGAAGTCGACCCTGCTGCACATCCTGGGGGGGCTCGACCGACCGGATAGCGGCCGACTGCTCTACCGCGGGCAGGACATCCTGGCCTTCAACGCGGCCCGTATGGCGGCTTTTCGCAACGCTTCCATCGGGTTCGTGTTCCAGTTCCACCACCTGCTGCCGGAGTTCAACGCCTTGGAAAACACCATGATGCCGGCGCTGATCCGGGGGGACGGCCGCCGGGACGCCCGCCGCGCGGCCGAAGAGATCCTGGTGCGGGTGGGGCTGGCCGAGCGCCTGCTCCACCCGGTCAGCAAGCTGTCCGGCGGCGAGCAGCAGCGCGTGGCCCTGGCCCGCGCCCTGGTGCTGCACCCGCCGCTGCTGCTGGCGGACGAGCCCACCGGCAACCTGGACCGTCGCAACAGCGATCAGATCCACGATTTGCTGATGAAGCTCAACGCGGAACTGTCCATGACGCTGGTGGTGGTGACCCACAACATGGAACTGGCGGACCGCATGTCACGGGAATTCACCATAACCGACGGAAAGCTGACGGAAAGAGATTGAGGACGGTCTCATGCGAAACCACCTGTCATATCTGGTCGTGGCGCTGGTGCTGGCGTCGGCCGCGGTTCAGGCCCATGCCGTGGAGCAGGTTCGGATCCTGGTGCTGCCCTTCAGCGTTTACTCCGAACAGAACCTGAGTTACCTGGAAGACGAAATCCGGAGCGTCCTGGGCGGGGACCTGCAGGCACAGGGGGCCGGGCTGGTCACATGGGAGACCACGTCTGCGGACGTGCGCTCGCTGGTGGCCGAGGGCAACGAGGCGCTGCGTGCCATGGCACGGGAGCAGGGTGCCGACTTCCTGGTGTGGGGCAGCCTGACCCGCGTGGGCCAGCATTTCAGCCTCGACGCCAGCCTGCTCGGCGTGCACACCGAGGGGCCTCCCGAACATTTTTACGTGGAGGGCCAGGGCATGGAGAACCTGCCGGCCAGCCTGGAGAAGCTTTCCCAGGAGATGGGGCTGAGGATCTTCAAGCGCGAGAAGGTGGTGGAAGTCAAGGTCGAGGGCAACGTGCGTATCGAGGCCGATGCCATCAAACGGGTGATCAAGACCAGGCCCGGCTCCGTTTTCCTGGCACGCAGCATTTCCCGTGATCTCAAGGCCATTTACGCCATGGGATACTTCGACGACGTGCGCGTGGAGTCCAAAAAAAGCGGTGACGGACAGATCATCATTTTCCACGTCAAGGAAAAGCCCACCATCCGCAACATCCGTTTCAAGGGCAATCACGTCTTCGAAAACAACGAACTCATGGATGCCCTGGATATCAAAACCGGCTCGATTCTCAACACTTTCAAGGTCAAGAGCAATATCGAGGCCATCAAGAACATGTACCGCGAGAAGAACTATCACAACGTGGAGGTCACCTACAAGGTCATCCCGCGGGAGCACAATCAGGCCGACCTGGAGTTCGATATTACCGAGGGCGAAAAGATCCGCATCAAGAAAATCACCTTCGTAGGCAACCACGCATACAGCTCCAAGAAGCTCAAAGGCCTGATGAAGACTTCGGAAAAGGGTTTCTTCTCCTGGCTGACCTCTTCCGGCGACCTCAAGATGGAGGACCTCAAGCAGGACATCGTCCAGATCTCGGCTTTCTATCACAACAACGGTTACATCGACGCCCGAGTGGCCGAGCCCGAGATTAAGTACAGCGGCGAGTGGATCTACATCACCATCAAAATCGAGGAGGGGGCGCGCTTTAAGGTCGGGAAAGTCGACCTGAGCGGTGACCTGATCTGGCCCAAGCCCTCTCTGCTGGCAAAGCTCAAAACGTCCTCCCAACAGTATTTCAGCCGTGAAGTGTTGCGCAACGACGTGCTGCTGCTGACAGACATCTATTCGGATGCGGGCTACGCCTACGCCGAGATCAACCCGCGGGTCAAGCGCAACAGGCAGGACCTGACGGTGGATATCGATTTTTCCATCGACAAGGGCAAGCTGGTCTATTTTGAAAAAATCATCATCGCCGGCAACAACAAGACGCGCGACAAAGTCATCCGCCGCCAGCTGCCCATTTACGAGCAAGAGCTGTACAGCGGCGGCCGTCTGAAGCAGGGCATCCGCAACCTGTACCGCCTGGATTATTTCGAAGACGTCAAGGTGGATACCAAGAAGGGCAGCGGTGATGACAAGATGGTCGTTAAGATCGACGTCACCGAGAAATCCACGGGCTCCTTCTCCATGGGGGCCGGATATGGAACGGTGGAGAAAATGTTTGCCACCGGCTCCATCACCCAGCGCAACCTCTTCGGACGCGGACAGATCCTGAACCTGCGGGGCATGGTCGGCGGCCGGACCAACCGCGTCGACCTGAGTTTCACCGAGCCCTGGCTTTTCGACATACCGCTGTCCGCCGGAGTGGACGCCTTTGTCTGGGATCGCGATTACGACGTCTACCAGCGCACCAGCACCGGCGGCGCGCTGCGGGCCGGATACCCGGTCTGGCGCTATACCCGGCTGACCGGGCGCTACCTGTTTGACAGCTCCAACATTTACGACATCGACGAGGATGCCGCTCAGTCCATCAAGGACCTGGAAGGCACCATCATCACCAGCAGCCTCTCGGCCATTCTGACCTACGACAGCCGCAACAACCTGTACAACGCCACCAAGGGGATGCTCAACCGGATCACCCTGACCTACGCCGGTCTGGGAGGTGATGTGGGGTTTTACAAAGCCGTGGGCGAAGTGGGCTGGTATTTTCCCATCATCTGGTCCACCTCGGGGTTCCTGCGGGGCAAGGCCGGTTACGTCAACGAGGCCGGCGGTCTCCTGCCGGACTACGAGCGCTTCTACCTGGGCGGCATCACCTCGGTGCGCGGCTACGATTTTCGTGACATCTCGGCCTACGACGCCGACGGCAACAAGATCGGCGGCAATTCCTTCGTGCAGTTCAACGCCGAATACCGCATGCCGCTGCTCAAGGAGCAGGGCATCTTCGGGGTGGTTTTCTTCGATGCCGGAAACGTCTACGGGCAGGGGCAGACCCCGGACTTTTCGGACCTGCGCACCAGTGCCGGACTGGGGGTGCGCTGGCTTTCACCCATGGGGCCCATCCGCCTGGAGTACGCCTTCATCCTCAACCCCAAGGATGACGGGCCCTCCGGCGGAAAGTGGGAATTCGGCATGGGGGCGGCGTTTTAGAAGTTTAAAGTTTGAAGTTTGAAGGGGGAAGTTTGAAGTATGATGGGAAGTTGGGAGTGCGGGGGTAATCATTTTATCTGAGGGAGATCACTATGAAATGGAATAGAATAGTCGTTTGCGTAACGGCGCTTGTTTTTTTTCTCGTGGCCCAGTCGGCCCTGGCGGCGGACGTGGCCAAGATCGGCATCGTCAACGCCCAGCGGGTGCTGATGACTTCCAAGGCCGGCAAGGCGGCCCAGGCCAAGATCAACGCGGCCGGCAAGAAGATGGAAGCCGAGCTCAAGAAGAAGGGCAAGGAAATACAGGACCTCAAAAACCGTCTGCAGCGCGAGGCCATGGTGTTGAGCAAGGAGGTGCGTGACAACCGCGAACGCGAAATCCGCATCAAGATCAACGACCTGAAGACCTCCCAGGTCAAGTACCGCCAGGAGCTTCAGAACATGGAGAAGAAGCTGCTGGGCGAGCTCAGAAAAGAGATCCTGAAGGTGGCCAACGACCTGGGCAAGAAGGAGGGTTACCTGATGATCATCGACCGCTTGGGGGTGTTGTACGCCCCCAAGAAGCTGGACATCACGGACAAGTTGATCAAGGAATTCAACCGCACCTACGACAAGAAGAAGAAAAAGTAGGGCCCGCGGACGGAGAAGGCAATCATGGAAGCAAAACTGCGGGACATCGCGGCCCTGCTGGGGGCCGAACTGGCCGGGGACGGAGATTTGGTCATCCGCGGTGCGGCCCCCTTCGAGACGGCGTCCGGAGACCAACTCACCTATGCCGGCAGCAGCCGTTTCCTGAGACGCATCGATGAAACCGGCGCCGGCGCGATCCTGGTGCCCAGGGGGTTCGAGGCGCCCGGCAGGAACCTGCTGCGGGTGGACAACCCGGAGCTCACGTTCCTGAAGCTCCTGGAGCGTTTCCTGCCCAAGGCCCCGTCCAGGGTCGGCATCGATCCGACGGTCTGTACGGGCCGGGACGTCGAGATGGGCCGGGACGTCTACCTGGGTCCCCATGTTGTCCTCGGTGACCGGGTGCGGCTGGGTGAGCGGGTGAAGATCGCCGCCGGATCTTTCATCGGCGACGATGTGCGGCTGGGCGATGACGTGGAGATCTGGCCCAATGTCACCATCCTGGAGCGCTGCCGTATCGGCAGCCGTGTGCGCATCCAGGCCGCCACGGTAATCGGTTCCATCGGGTTCGGGTACGTCAACGACGGCGAGCGCTACCACCCCATTCCCCACACGGGCATCGTGCAGATCGACGACGACGTGGACATTGGTGCCGGCAACACCATCGATCGTGCCACTTTCGGCAAAACTTGGATCCAGAGCGGCGTCAAGACGGACAACCAGGTGCACATCGCCCACAACGTCACCGTGGGGGCGCACACCGTCATGGCGGCCCAGGCGGGCGTATCGGGCAGCGTGACCATCGGCAGCCACTGCATCCTGGCGGGCCAGTCGGGTGTTTCCCAGCACCTGACCCTGGGGGATCGGGTGATTGTCGGCCCCCAGGCGGGCTTGGCCAAGTCGGTGCCTGAAGGCCAGATTGTGTCGGGATCGCCGGAGATGCCCCATCGCACCTGGCTCAAGGTGCATCGCATCATCCCGCGTCTGCCGGAGTTCAGGAAACAGGTGGCCGATCTGGAAAAACGCCTCAGGGCGCTGGAGGCGGCCGTTGCATCGGCGTCGGGGGAAAAGCCGGATTGAACCGAACCGGGACCGGTGCATCGTGAGGGACGGGGAAACGCCCCTATCGCCGGCGGCCGTTCGCCTGACAGGAGGAACACCACCATGGAAGAGCCATTCGATATTCAGAAGATTCTGTCGATGCTGCCCCACCGCTATCCTTTCCTGATGGTGGACCGGGTGCTGGAATTCGTCTCCCACGAGAAAATCGTGGCCCTGAAGAACGTCACCATCAACGAGCCCTTCTTCCAGGGTCATTTCCCCGGGCAGCCCATCATGCCGGGCGTGCTGATCATCGAAGCCTTGGCCCAGACCGGCGGGCTGTTGGTCTGCGCCTCGGCGGGAGAAGCTTCTCCCGAGGCGGTCTATTTTCTGGGAATGGACAGGGTCAAGTTCCGCCGGGCGGTGTATCCGGGCGACCAGCTGATCCTGGAAGTCGCCCTGGGACGCACCCGCGGCAACGTGGCCAAGATAAAGGGCAAGGCCACGGTGGACGGCAAGGTCGTGGCCGAGGGTGAACTGATCGGGCGCTTTTAGGAAACGGCGGCCGGGCGTGAAGGGGAACGCGTTGCCGAAATCGGGCGTGAACCGGACCGTCGGCATGTCACACCACAGAACCCGCAGGGGAACGTTTGCGCCGCGCGGCCGCTGCGGCCACCGAAATCTCTGCGGCTTCATCATCGAGGATTGGAAATGATACACCCCACAGCCATCGTGGACCGTCAGGCCGAAATCGAAGCCGATGTTACTATCGGTCCATACAGCGTGGTGGCGGCCCCGGTGAAGATCGGCAAGGGTTCCGTCATCGGTCCCCACGTCACCATCGAGCCATTCGTCACCGTCGGCGCCCGCTGCCACATTTTTCAGTACGCCTCCGTGGGCGCCATTCCCCAAACCATCGACTGGGGCGGCGAGGAGAGCCACGTGGTCATCGGCGACGGCACCGTCATCCGTGAATTCGTGACCATCAACCGGGGGACCGCCTCGGGCGGCGGCACCACCCGGGTGGGCGAGGAGAACTTCTTGATGGCCTACTGCCACATCGCCCACGACTGCCAGCTGGGCCGCCGCGTGATCCTGGCCAACAACACCACCCTGGCCGGCCACATTACCATCGGCGACTGCGCCACCCTGGGCGGTTTGACCGCCGTGCATCAGTTTTCGCGCATCGGCGAATACGCTTTCGTAGGAGGGACCTCGGGCGTGGACAAGGACATCCCTCCTTACACGCTGGCATGGGGCAACCGGGCCAAGCTCTACGGACTCAACACCGTGGGCCTCAAGCGTCACGGCTTCAGCCCCGAGACCCTGGCGGTGCTCAAGAAGGTTTACCGCATCGTGTTCCGCAGCGGCCTGTCGCTCAAGGAGGCCGTTGAAAAGATCCGCGGCGAGGTCGAGATGCTCCCGGAAGTCGAGAATTTCATCGCCTTTGTGGAGAGTTCCCAGCGGGGAATCACGCGCTGAAGAGACCATGTCATCATCCACCGATCACAACGGCATCGCCGGGCAGCGGAAAATCGGCCTGATCGCCGGCAACGGGCAGTTTCCCCTGATCTTCGCCCGCGCGGCGCGCAGCAGGGGACTGTCCGTGTACGCTGTGGCCCACATCGGTGAAACCGTGGAGGAACTGGCGCGGCAGGTGGATGCCATCCAGTGGCTGCACGTGGGCCAGATCAAGAAGCTGATACGCTTTTTCAAGCGCAACGGGGTCCGGGTGGCCGCCATG
>Ga0256914_1004549_pt1 | contig 10350 bp, 9 predicted proteins | sample HulkmetaG_FD_191571 | JGI IMG/M metagenome (GOLD analysis project Ga0256914, IMG submission 191571) | Hydrothermal chimney microbial communities from Main Endeavour vent field at the Juan de Fuca Ridge, Pacific Ocean - Hulk | ecosystem: Environmental > Aquatic > Marine > Hydrothermal vents ...
GGGGCATCTCGCGGCTTTTGGGGGATAAAACGGGTGTGGCTCGCGCCGCAGACGAGGAAAAAACGCGCAGTCGTGCCCTCAGGCGCGCGCGGCGAGGCGCGTTTTTCACACAACTCCCATGGCTTCTTCACCCTTTCTTCACATCTCTGGCCTATAACCTAAGCGACGATATGGCCATGACATCTTCCATCTGGCGCTTCAGGGGGTGTTGCGATGAAGCGGCATCGCTGTCCACATCGTGCTTGGGATCCCAACCTGATCTGGCCCGAAATTCGTCGGTCCCCGACCCGCGCCTTGGTGTGGCTCTATCGCCGTTGGACTGCGCGCTGGCGCGCGCTGCCCGATTTTTACATTGCTGGCGCGAAGAAATCGGGCACCACCTCGCTGTTCTGGTATTTGCTGGAGCATCCGCGGGTGATGGCCCCTTTTCGCAAAGAGATCAAGTTCTACACCTATCACGCCTATTTGGGTGTGCAATGGTATCGGGCCAACTTCCCGTGGCAGCGTGACAAACAGCATCGCCAGGCGCTGACGCTGGACGCGACGCCGAACTATCTGATGCATCCTGCGTTTGCCACGCGCATGATGGCCGTAACGCCCTGGGCTCGCGTCATTGTGCTGTTGCGCGATCCAGTGCAGCGCGTGATCTCGCACTATTATCACAACCGACGCCGGGGGTTGGAGCCCCTCTCGTTGGCCGAAGCCGTGGCGCAAGAGCCCCAACGCATCGGCTCGGTACCTGAAGCCATTGCTCGCGATCCGTGCGTGGATCCGTCGCCCTATCATTTGTACGGCTATTTGGCCGAGAGCCGCTATATCGAGCATTTGGAACGCTTGTGGGCCGTGGTGCCGCGCGAGCGAGTGCTGGTCTTGCGCAGCGAAGACCTGTTCACCCAGCCACAAGCCACGCTGGAGCAAGTGCGCGCCTTTTTGGGATTGGAACCCTGGCAGCCACGGCTCAAAGTTTACAACCCTGGCGGCTACACGGCAGACCCCGACACCCGCGCCGTAGCCGCGACGCTGCGGGACTACTTCCGGCCCTACAATCAGCGTTTGTACGAGGCCCTGGGGTGGACGCGCGGCTGGGAAGACGATGCCGACTGACCAGCCCGCCTTAGGCACAACCCCGCACCGCGGCTTTGGCCTCGGGGGTCTTCACATGCTCGGCCTCCACCGTGATGGCAATGCCCCCTCGGATGTTGAAGTCCCCCGTCACTTTGATGTAGTGGGGATCCAACACCGCGACGATGTCCTCCAAAATTTGGTTGACCACATGCTCATGGAACACGCCTTCGTTGCGGTAGGACCAAATGTAGAGTTTGAACGATTTGGACTCCAAGATTTTTTGGTCGGGCACGTATTCCACCTTAATGGTGGCAAAATCTGGCTGGCCGGTCACAGGGCATAAGCAGGTGAACTCGTCAGTCACCATGGTGACCAGGTAATAACGCCCCGGCGCGCGGTTGGGGAAGGCTTCGAGTTTCTTGCTGGGTTGCGCTTTGCGGCCCAACAGGGTGAGATCGCGCAGGTCTTCGGGCTGGGTGAGGAAGGTCATACGGCACACCTCCGGCTTTAGGGATGCTCGGCCGCGGTAGTATAGCACACCAGCGTGGTGGTACAATGGGCGCAACCTTGGGGAATGGGGCGTTGCGGATGACCACCACCTCTTTGTGCCCCGGTGTGTCGGTGTCGGCGTCCGACGATCCGCGGCGTTATCACCGGGCTCGGCGTTTTTGGCGCTGGGTCTTGCGCCGCGTGGGCTTATGGGCCTTCGCGCGCGTAGAGCGCGTGGAAGGATTGGAGCACGTGCCCGCGCGCGGGCCAGCCATTGTGTATTACAACCACATCGCGTTCACGGATCCCATCATTTTGCTGGGGTATCTGCCCTTGGCGACTACGCCCTTGGCCAAGGTCGAGGCCTTCCATTACCCGCTGATCGGCTATTTGCCGCGCTGGTGGGGGGCGATTCCCGTGCATCGGGGCGAGACCGACAAGCGGGCGATTCGTTTGACCTTGGCTGCGTTGGCCGCGGGCGAGGTGATTTTGATCGCGCCCGAGGGCACGCGCAACCCCACTTTGCAGCGCGCCAAGCCAGGGTTGGCTTATTTCGCGCTGCGTTGCCAAGCGCCCCTGATCCCCGCGGCGGTGGACGGCACCGAAGGGTATCCGACGCTGCCCTTGCTGCCGCGGTGGTGGCGCAAGCCGTGGGCGCGGGTGCGTTTTGGGCGTCCGTTTCGACTGCGCGGGCCGCGTCACGCGCGGACCGAGGTGTTGCAGGCCATGGCCGACGAGGCCATGTACATCTTGGCCGACCTCTTGCCCCCGGAACGGCGCGGGGTGTATGCCCAGGGGCGCCCGCGCGTGTGGCGCTATGTGGAATGGCTGTGAGGCCCGCGCGCGGCGCGGCATGGCCGTGCCGCGCTAAGTGTCCAACATCTCTTGCAGCAGCCGCCGCACTTCTTGGGGGTTGGCTTTGCCGCGGGTCTTGCGCATCACCTGGCCCACAAACCAGCCGATGAGGCCGGTTTTGCCCCCGCGATATTTGGCCACCTCCGCGGGGTTCTCCGCGATCACTTCCGCGCAGATTCGGCGCAGCGCGTCGGTGTCGCTGACCTGGGCCAGGCCCTCGGCTTGGACGATTGCGGTCGGATCTCGATCTTCCGCGTGCACACGACGCACCAGACGCTTGGCCGTCGGGCGGTTGATGGTGCCTGCATCCAACAGGCGCAGGATCTCTGCCAAGCGCGCGGGCGTGAGGCGCAACTGGTCCGCGCGCAACCCCTCTTCGTTGAGCAGCCGCAGCACCTCGTTGAGCATCCAGTTGACCGCGGCTTTGACCGGGCCCGCGTACGCGTCCACCAGGGCCTCGAAATAATCGGCCAGGGCCCGATCGCTGGTGAGGATGTCGGCTTCGTAGGCCGACAGGCCATATTGCGCCTGAAAGCGCGCCCGCCGGGCCAGCGGCAGTTCGGGCAAAGCCGCGCGCACTTGTTGCAGCCAAGCCGCGTCCACTTCCAGGGGCAGCAAGTCGGGCTCGCGGAAGTAACGGTAGTCGGCCTCGGTCTCTTTTGAGCGCATTTTGCGCAGCACCCCCGCGTGCTCGTCCCACTCCAGCGTCCACGGCTCGATGGCGCGGCCGGCTTCGACTTCGCGAATTTGGCGTTCGACCTCTTTGGCGATGGCCTCCCGCACCGCGTCGATGGAGTTCACGTTCTTGATCTCGGTTTTGGGGTTGAAGTAATTCGCACCTTTGGGGCGAATGGAGACGTTGGCATCGCAGCGTAGATGGCCTTTTTCCATATCGCCCTCAGAGATGCCCAGCCAACGGATGAGTTGGCGCAGGCGGATGAGGTACTGCGCGGCCTCGTCGGGCGAGCGTAAATCGGGCTCGGTGACCATTTCGATCAAGGGCACGCCGCAGCGGTTGAAGTCGATGAGCCGCACGCCGCCCTCGCGCTTGGTCTTGCCCGCGTCTTCTTCGATGTGCAGTTTGGTGATGCGCACCCGCCGCACGCGGCCATCGGCCAGCGGAATCTCCAACGCGCCCCCGCGCGCCAGCGGCTGGTCGTATTGGGAGATTTGATAGCCTTTGGGCAGGTCGGGGTAGAAGTAGTTCTTGCGCGCGAAATACGACACAGGCTGGACATCGGCGCCTATGGCCAGGGCCAATTGCAAGGCCTTTTCCACCGCGGCCCGGTTGAGCACGGGCAGCACGCCCGGCAAGCCCATGCACACGGGGCAGACATTGGTGTTGGGCGGATCATTCCACGAGTCGGCCTTGCAAGCGCAAAAGATTTTGGTCTCTGTGTTGAGTTGGATGTGGGTTTCCAGGCCGATGATGATTTCGTATTCCATGGGGCCTCCCATCTGCCGAGATGGCAGGTTCATTGTAACATTCAACCGCTCAGCAACCAAGCCACACCCACGGTGGCCACGATGGTGCCGATGATGGCTTTGGGGGTGATGCGTTCACGGAAGACCCAGCGCCCCACAGGCAGCAGCAACACAGGGGGCAGCGAGGTTAGGGTCGTGGCAATGCCCACCGGGATGGTGCGGACCGCGAACAGGCTGAGCGACATGCCCAAGCCCGGCCCTACGGCTGCGCCCACAGCCAAATAGGTGAGCACGCGCGGTTGGGCCTGCACCGCGCGCATGGTGGCGCGTGCCTGCCCGCGCACCACGGCCCAAGCCCAAATGGGCAGCATGCCGCCGGTCATGCGCACGGTGTTGGCCGTGAGCGCGGGCACTTGTCCGGCCATGCCATACTTGGCCAGCAGCACGCCCACCGCGCCCAGCGCGGCCGCGGCCAGGGTCAGGGCCACGCCGACCCGGTCCCAGGCCTGCGGCTGGCCGTTGTCGTCGGTCCCTCGCTCGAGCACCACCAGCGAGACACCACCCAGCACAACCAGCATCGCGGCCCATTGCCCCACGCGGAGCCGTTCCCCCAAAAAGCCCCACGCCAGCAAGGTGGCCAACACGGGTTGAAGATTGAGAATCAGCATGGCCAAGCGGGGGCCCAGGCGCACAAACGCGGGGAACAGAAACGAATCGGCCAGGGCCAGCCCCACCGCGCCCGAAAGCAGCAACGGGCCGGTTTGGGCCCACGGCAGCGCGGGCCAGGGACGGCCAAAGACCCACGCGTGGGCCAGCATCAGCATGAGGGTAGCCAGCAGCAGGCGCCAGCGCAGGGTCACCACCGGCCCGATCTGACGGCCGGCCAAGGTGAACATGGTCGGGCCCACCGCGAAACAGGCCGACGCGGCCAGCGCGGCCAGGGCGCCGAGCAGGGCTTCATCCATGAGGGGCTCCTTGTGTGGGGGCGTCGCGCATGATGGCTGGAATCAAGTTGCGGCCCAGAATTACGCCCGCGGTCAGCAAACCGCTCAGCAGGGTCGCGGCCACGCCCGGCGTGAGCACATCCACGCCCGTGAGGTAGAGGCCTGGGATGGAGGTGTCAGGACGCAGGTCGGGCATCCAAAAGCGTGGCGGGGTGGCGGCCAAGCCGTAAATCGCGCCGCGCGGGTGTTGCGTGAAATGCGTGGTGCTCAAAGGCGTTGACATCTCCGCGTGGACCACGTGCCCGCGGGTGCCCGGCCAAACCGTGTACAGCGCGTCCAGCAGGCGCTCGGTGAAGCGCGCCTTGACCTCTTCGTAGTCGGGGCCTCGGCGGCCCCAGCGGGTGTCTTGCCACGCGCGAAACCAGGCCCAGTTCGCGGGCGCGATGACCTGCACGGTGGCCCGGTCGGGCATACGCCGCGCGGCATCGGGGTCGCGCGCGGTGCCCGACGAGAAAAACAGCATCGGAAAGGGCGCCTCAGGGTCTGCCAAATAGCGGGCCAAGTTTGCGTCGTGATCAGGGCCGGGGTAGTACCACACATTGTATTTGGGCACTTGCAGCGTTTCCGCGGGCGCGTCCAGCCCGACATACAAGTTCAAATGCGGGGCCGACAAGCCCACCCGACGGACGACCGTTTGGGCCCGCTCGCGCGCCGGATGCGCCGCGGGCAGCAGGCGCAAGAACGTGTTCGCGTACCCGACGTTGCTAATCACCAGCCGCGCCGGGATCTCATGGCCGTTGGTCAACCGAACCCCGCGGACCCGCCCCCGCGCGTCGAGCAGGATGCGCGCCACAGCCGCGCGGGTGACCACGGCACCGCCGTAGCGGGCCAACTCCGCCACCGCGGACGCGGCCAGGGTGCGGGCCCCGCCCACGGGGTAGGCCGCGCCATCCCAATAGTGGTGCACCAGCAGCGCGTGCATGAGAAAACTCGACTGCCGCGGAGGGAGGCCGTAGTCGCCATATTGACCGGTGAGCACCGCGGCCAGGTCGGGGTCCCGCGTTGCGGCGGTTTGGGTCAGCACTTGCCAGGTGGTGCGGCGGGCCCAACGCCGGGCCGCCCATGTCAAGGGCGCCCACCACCGGGCATACTGCCGGCGCATCCCGCGGGTTAGGAACACCCAACGGCCGGCTTTGCGGGCCGCGTGCACCGCGCGCGTGTAACGATCCACGGCCGCGCGGTGGGCAGGGAACGCGCGATACAGGGCCTCGCGCCACGCGTCCCGGCCGGCGGGCAGGTCCACAACCCGGTCACGAACCACAATGCGGTCGTACACCGGGCCCAGCGAAGCCCAACGCACGCGGCCGCCGGTCACCACGGCCCACAGCCGCGCCAGCAGCGTGTCGTCACGCAGCACACCGCCGACATAGTGCACCCCGACATCCCACTCAAAGCCGCCGCGAGTGAAGGTGTGGGTGAATCCGCCGGCCGTGTAGTGTTGCTCCAACACCAACACCCGGTGGCCCCCATAACGGGCCAACAGCACGGCCGTGCTCAGCCCGCCCAAGCCTGAGCCAATGACCACCGCATCGTAGCCATCCCATTGGGTATGGCGGGAGTATGGAATGCCGACCGCCGAGGCCATGGGGTGCTCCTGAGGCGGGGGTTACAGATACGCGTCTTGGCCCGCGGCGCGCAAGGCTTGGACGACCTCACGCACGCGCTGCGCCTGCGCGCGCGGCAGAATGAGCAACGCGTCGGCCGTATCAACCACGATCAAATCGTGCACGCCGACCAAGGCCACCAGTCGCCCGTCGCGGCCATACACCAGATTGCCTTGGCCGTCGATGATCAAGCCGTGCGCATGCACCGTCGCGTTGCCGGCCGCGTCCTTGGGCAGCAGGTTCCAGACCGCATCCCACGAGCCGATGTCGCTCCACTCCAGCCCCTGGGCCGGAATCACGGCCACGTGCTGCGCGCCTTCCATGATGCCGTAGTCGATGGTCTCAGTGCGCAGCCGCGGCCACAGGTCGGCCAAAACCGCGTGCCAGCGGGGCGAGCCCCAGGCGTCCAGCAAACGCTCCATGGCCGCGTGGAAATCGGGCATTTGCCGCGCGAACTCTTCCCAGATGCGCGCCACCGTCCAAAAAAACATGCCCGCGTTCCATGAGTGCCCTCCTTGGGCCAACATCTGCTGCGCGGTGGCCAAGTCGGGCTTTTCTTTGAAGCGACGCACCCGATACGCGGGCCAACCTTGCACTTCGCCCAAGGGTTCGCCTTGCTGAATGTAGCCGTAGCCCGTCGCGGGGTAGGTGGGGTCAATGCCCAGCGTCACCAAATAGCCCTGGCCGGCCAAGGTCAAGGCGGCTTGCGCCACGCTGTGAAAGCGCGCGGGCTGGCCAATGTAGTGATCCGCGGGGAAGATGCCCATGCGCGCTTGGTCGCCCGCGCGGCCGCGCAGCACCACCGCGGCCAAAGCCACCACCGCGGCCGTGCCGCGCGGCGCGGGTTCTGTTAGATAATTCTCGGGCGGGAGAAACGGGGCCTGGGCTTGCAGTTCCGCGCGCTGATCGGCCGTGGTGACCACCAAAATGCGTTCTGGGGGGAACAATCCTTGCAGGCGGGTGACCGTGGCCTGAAACAGGGTGGCGTCGTCGAGCAAGGGGAGCATGTGTTTGGGCCGGCGACGGCGTGACAGAGGCCAAAGTCGCGTGCCCCCTCCGCCGGCCATGATGATGGCGTACGCGTGTTCCACTGACGACATAGATGCCCTCCGCCGCGGCGGTGATGATCATGAGGACCGCTTGGTGCGGCCGCGAACCGCCGCGGCGGAGAGAATTCTACTCGATGATGGCCGTGCGCGGGCGCACGAATCAGGCCATCTCGCGTTCGTCATGGGCGATGGCGAACGCGTCCAGCGCCCCCGCGCGTGCCAGCGCGTCGCCGAGGGCCTTCCCCAGCCAGCCGGCCAACACCGCGCCCGAAATCAGGCGCGCCACCAGCATGATGGCCAACACGCCTAAGGTCTTGTCCGAATACCAAAACAGATAGTCCACCACCAAACTGCCCACGCCCGCGGCCGCGCCCGCGGCCATGAGGGTGGGCAGGTCATAACGGCGATAGCCGGTGAGCGCGAAGACCAGTTCGGTCATGCCGCCCTGCACGAGCCCCGAGATGAGCAAGGTGAACCCCCATTGACTGCCGGCCAAGAATTCGGCCAGCGCGGCCAGGGTTTCGGTGGCCAAGGCCGCGCCGGGCTTGCGCACGATATACGCGCCCAACGTGGCCGCGATAAACCAAAAACCATAGGAAAGATCGCGCAGCCCTGGCAGCACCCCTTCCAAGATTTTGGCCGCGTCCCACACCACGGCCCAGCCCAAGAAGAGCAGGCCGAAGACCAAGGCCAAATTGGCCACCAAGATCACTTCTAAAGTGCGCCAGCGCGCCAGGTCCGCCCGCGTGCCCCAGGCCGCGCCCGCGGCCATGCCAAGGATGCTCAGCACGGCCGCATGCACTGGGTTCCACGCGATGTATTCCACCTCGGGACCGCGCACCACGGCCGCGATGTAATACACCGCCAGCATGAACACGCCCACCAACAGGGCGCGCGAAACCACGCGCGTTGCATTGCCCGACATGTAGCACCTCCTAAGTAGGGGATGATGGACGCATCGCAGGGCCCGGCGGCCGCGTCGAAGCCGTGGCCCCAGCCTTGGTTTGTTCCACGGCCTGCTGCACGCGGCGGGGGATGTGCACGGCCAGCAGCAGGCCTTCGCGCACTCGGACTTGTACCCGCGGCTGCGTGAAGCGATTGCTCACGCCCAGGGTGCCCGCCCAGGGGAGCGCGCCGTCCTCCAGCGGGTAGGCCACGCCTTGCAGCGTGACCCCGCGGGCCGGCCCACCCAGGGGGATGAAGGAGATGGTGTCGCCCACCTGGCCGGCGATTTCGTCCTGCCCGCGGATGAGCCACAGGCGTTGCCCGCGATGGTGCAGCACCACGCGCACAGACCGCAGCCGCGGATGGGCCAGCAACAGCAGGTTGGCCGCGGTTTGGTCCCAACGGCCGCCCAGCGCGCCAAAGACGTGGATCTCGTGCGCGTCGTGGTCGACCGCGTACAGCAGGGCCAACTCCAGGTCGGTGGCGTCCTTGTCTCGGGGAAAGGTGTGCAGCCGCACCCCCGCGGCCCGCAACCGGTCGAGTTCCGCTGCGGTTAGCGAGTCCCAATCGCCCACGGCCACGTCGGGAACCAAGCCCCGTTGCAGCAGCGCCCGCGCGCCGCCGTCTGCGGCCAGGCGCACATCCGCGGCTCGAAACCAGTGCGCCGCGGCGGGGTCCCAGACATCGCGACCGTGGGCATACACGGCGTAGAGGCTCATGATCCACCGCCTTTAAACACGCAACCCTCCGCAGAGGCGGAGGGCTGAGGGTGCTGACCGACCTGTCATCCCTCCGCCGGCATGACCCGGATCAGGTTCGACGGGTCGAGGGCTTGCCGCCCTCCTCTCAGCCCGGCCGGAGGCGAACACGCCTCCCACGGGCTCCCCGGACAGGTCGGGAATTCGCTTGGACACTTTCAGTATACGGCCATGGGCTCGGGGTGTCAAGCGCGGGCGGGCGTTGCCTGGGGTGGAGGCGTGCGCCGCGCGGCCCGCGGCTGGCCCGCGCTCGGTTGACGCCGCGGGTGGGGCGTAGTACACTTGACGGCAAGTTGAAGATAATCTGCGCTTTGGGCGCGGTCAAAAGGAAGCGGTCATGGCAATAGAGAAGGCATCGTCGAGCGTTGCGGCAGGGTTGAGGGTGGCGGCCCGAAGCGTGGCCGCCGCGTTGCTGGTGGGCTGGGCCGGGGCGACGGGGGCTTGGCCGGCCTGGTTTTTGGCCGCGGCCTGGGTGCCGTGGCGGGCCGGGCTGGCCGGGCCGGCGCAACCCGCGACGCGCGGCCGTGACGCGCTGGTCGCGCTGGCCGCGCTGGCCACCGGCGCGGTTTGGGGCCTGGTGCTGCGCGCCCCCGGCCCTGTGTGGGATCGCGCCGCGTATGTCGCGGTCGCGTGGCTTGCGGTTTGGTCGGGCGCGCGGCAGGGGCGCCGCGCGGACGCGTTGGCCCAAGCCGGGCTCGCCGTCGCGGGGCTCGCGCCGCTGAGCGCCTTGGGCTGGGCTTTGGCGCACGGGGATGCGCAGGCTGTGCAGGCCGCGGCCTGGGCCGCGCTCAGCGCGCTGCTGTGGGCGTGGGCGGGCGCGGTTTTCGTGGCTTACGCGCGCGACCGGCAACGCCCCGCGTGGCAGGTCTCGGCCTTGTTTTTCGTCGCGACCCTGAGCCTGGCGGGCCTGGCCTGGGCCGCGCCCAACGCCTTTGGGTCCGTGGCCACGCCCGAAGCCGCACCGCGCGCCGCGCCAACGCCGCACCCTGCCTTGGCCGCCACCCTGACCGCAGTGGCTCAGGCCGCCACCGCGCCCACCGCGCGGCCGTCCCCGTCGCCCACGGCCACGGCCGCCGCGGAGCCGTCCCCCACCCCCACGCCGACCCCCGCGGCCCCGACGGCCACGCCGACGCCGGCGACCCCCACCGCCACCCCG
>Ga0256914_1004550_pt1 | contig 10349 bp, 10 predicted proteins | sample HulkmetaG_FD_191571 | JGI IMG/M metagenome (GOLD analysis project Ga0256914, IMG submission 191571) | Hydrothermal chimney microbial communities from Main Endeavour vent field at the Juan de Fuca Ridge, Pacific Ocean - Hulk | ecosystem: Environmental > Aquatic > Marine > Hydrothermal vents ...
CCGGCTAGAAACCACGAAGACACGAAGCCACAAAGGCACGAAGAAAAGAAAAAGCTTTGAAATTCTTGGTGTTCTTAGTGTCTTTGTGCCTTTGTGGTGATTGAAGTCGGGTACGTTAGTAGTTACATTCCATTTCGATATGATCTCCATCATTGTGAAAGCATCATTTGCATGACACAATGCGGATGGAGATAATGATGCCATGCTTGTACGCGACGTCATGACGCCCGATCCGGTCACCATCGGCCCCAACCATTCCATCGGGGCGGCCTTAGCGCGGATGCGCCGCGGCGGGTTCAGACGTCTGCCCGTGGTGGAAAATGGGAATCTGGTGGGGATCATCACAGATCGCGATCTAAGATTGGCGATGAACTCCCCCTTCGTGATGCGCGAAGGGTGGTATGATAGTTACTTGATGGAACACATCGAGGTTCGCAGCTGCATGACGCCCGATCCTGTCACCGTGGACGTTGACAGCGATCTGCTGGACGCGGTGCGTCTGATGCGAAAGCACAAATTCGGCGGCGCGCCGGTGATGGAGTCGGGCAGGCTGGTCGGCATTCTCACCGAAACGGACCTCCTCGACTACCTGGAACGCCTGCTGGAATCGCAACGAGAAGCGGAACACTAGCAGACGCCCGGCAGCTATCCATGCACGACTGACCCCCGGCGCCGAGACGCGATGGGCGTCAGCGCCGTCTACCTTTTACGTTCTTTCCATCCTTCCGGGGGAAATGCCCATGCGCTCGCACCTTGTTCGTGACGTCATGACAGCGCCCGCAGTGGCCATCCGCTGGGACGACAGCGTCCTGGAAGCCGCCGCACTCATGGAAGAGAAAAACATCCGCCGGCTGCCCGTGATCGATGAAGATGGCGTGCTCATCGGCATCATCAGCGATGGCGATGTGCGGGAAGCTCTCTCCATCTACAACGTCACCAATCCCTACGCCCCCGATCAGGACGAGATTTTACTGGCGGTGGATGAAATCATGTCCGCGCCCGTTCACGCCGTGGGCCCGGATGAGCATCTACGCAGCGTGGTGCAGTTGATGCTGGAGCACAAGATCGGCGGCGTGCCTGTCATCAACGCCGAGCGCCATCCCCTGGGCGTCGTCACCGAATCGGACATTTTCCGCCTGATGCTGGATGAGTGGGAAAAGGCGTAAAGCAGCGTTACCCCTATCTCGTCTGAGGGCTGCGCAGGCCGCCCTTTAGCCCGTAGGGCTCGATAGGCCGACTTCGCGTCGCGGCCTGGCCGCGTAGATCAACAGAAGTCAGACCATCGTCCGATCAGCACGGCCGCAATACCGACGAGCCGTCTCGGCCAGCACCTCGGCCAGATCCGCCAGCGACGCCAGATCCACCCATTCCACGGCGCTGTGCAGACCGTGGCCAATGGGGCCGAGAAGGGCAGTCTCCATGCCTGCCGCCGACAGCAAAGCTGCATCCGTCCAGAAAGGCATTCCCACATGAGGATGCCGGACGCCCAGGCGTTGAGCCAGCGCCTCCTCCAGCGCCTGCACGATGGGCGCATCGTCGGCCACGACAAAGGGAGCCCGCGCCACCATCACCGTCAACTCCCCCCGAAACGTCGGATCCGCCGAGCTGAGCTCGTCGAGAATGGACTGCAATTCGGCGGTGTTCTGCGCCTCGGTCTCGCCAGGTGCGATGCGGCGCTCCACGTTCAGCACGCAGCGATCCGCATAGATGCTCATCTCGCGCCCGCCATGGATGATGGGCGCGTGCAGGGAAGGCGGGCCCGTAAGGGGATGGCCGGGACGACGCCGCAACGCCTGCTCCAACCTATCCAGTCGAGCCAGAAAACGCCCCATGTGCATATTCGCGTCAACGCCATCCTGATAGCGGCTGCCGTGGGCGGCGCGACCAAAGGTCTCCACCCGATACCAGATCATGCCCCGGTGCGCCCGGGCCAGCCGCATGCCGGTGGGCTCGGTGACGATGGCTGCATCCGCCTGAACCACCCCAACCAGAGCTTCGGTTCCCATGCTGAGATACTCCTCATCGGCCACCGCGGTGACGATGAGATCTCCCGCTAGAGAGAGGCCGCTTTCCACCAGCGCCTTGGTCGCGGCCAGCATCGCGGCCAGACTCCCCTTCATATCCTGTGCGCCGCGGCCATACATACGCCCTTCCCGGATCTCAGCGGCGAAGGGATCGATGGTCATGCCCTCGACGCCTACGGTGTCCAGATGCGCGTTCAGCAGCAAAGATCGACCGCCGCCCGAGCCGGGCAGGACGCCAACCACATTCACCCGGCCAGGCTCGAGCTCATAGGTCGTGACCCGCAACCCCAGAGCCGCCAGAGCCGCGGCCACATACGCGCCCGCTTCGGCTTCGCCCGATCCTGTGGGCGAGAGGGATGGGTTCACCGAGTTGATGCGGATCAAATCGGCGAGGGTCTGAGTCAGATACGCTTTGTCAATGACAAATGGGGAATCGGCCATCGGAGAAAGCTCCCAGACATCGCCTACTTCTTCAACGCGGATTCCGAAGCGTCGCCCAGCTCTTTGGAGCGCTGATAGGCCGCGAAAACAGCCTTAGAGAGAATGGTTCGGAAACCTCCCTTCTCCAATTCATACAAAGCCGCAGCCGACGTGCCGCCGGGCGATGTGACCATGTTGCGCAGGGTGGCGGGATGCCGACCCAACTCCTCCACCACCTGCACAGATCCCTTGATGGTCTGAATCACCATCTCCTCCGCGACATGACGGGAGAAGCCCATGTGCACGCCCGCATCGATGAGCGCCTCGATGAACAGGAAGACATAGGCCGGGCCAGTGCCGCTGAGCGCCGTGGCCATATCCAGATAGCCTTCATCCTCCATCCATATCTCCTTGCCCAGAGCCTGCAGAATCTGCCGGGCCTGCTCCTGCTGCTTCTCGCTGACATGGGGCGTGCTGGTCCACACAGTCATGCCCACGCCAAACTGGCCCGGCGTATTGGGCATGGCGCGCACCACCGAAGCGTGCCGCAATCCATCCACGATGACGCTGATGCGAGCGCCTGCGATGATGCTCAGCACCAGCGCATCGGCCCGTACATCCAGATTGATGCCTTTCATCACCTTGGGCAGCACCTGCGGCTTGATGCTCAATACCAGCACATCTGCAGATTGAGCCACATCCCGGTTGGTCGTGGTCGTACGGATGCCGTACTTGTCCACCAGGTAGGCCAGACGATCTTTGCGAGGATCAGCTGCAAAGATGCTTTCCGCCGTGACAAGTTCCTTTCTCAAAATGCCTTTGATCATGGCCTCAGCCATGTTTCCTGCGCCGATGAATCCGATAGTCGTGTTTGTGAACATGATGGGATCGTAAAGAGAATGAATGGGAAAGAGGTTAGTGATATGCGCGTGGCCCGAAGATGGCGGAGCCCACCCGCACGATGGTCGCGCCCTCCTCGATGGCCGCCTCGAAATCATGGCTCATGCCCATGCTGAGCTGAGACCAGTCGTGACCGGGATGCTCCCGGGCCAGCTCGTCCCGCAGATCGCGCAGGGCAACGAAGTAGGGACGGGCCCGATCCGGGTCGGGGTCGTAAGGCGGAATCGTCATCAGGCCGTGGCAATGAAGATGGGGCAGCGCCAACAGCTCAGACGACTGCATCCGCAGCGCATCGGGCGACCAGCCATGCTTGCTGCTCTCGCCCGACACGTTCACCTCCAACAGGATATCCAGCGTCACGCCCTGCTCCGAGGCCAGTGCGCTCAGCTTGCGAGCGATTTTCAGACGGTCGACGCTGTGAATGAGCACGGGCCGGCAGGCCAGCGCGATCTTGGCCTTGCGACTCTGGATCGGCCCGATGAGATGCAGCCGGAAGGAGGCGTTCGCGGCGGCGGGATTTTCGATGAACTTGGCGTGGGCCTCTTCAGGTCGATTTTCGCCAAAGTCGACCTGGCCCGCCGCGATGGCTGCGGCCACGTAATCCCAGGAGTGGGTCTTGGTCACCGCCACCAGCGTGATCTCTTCCGGGCGGCGTCCTGCGCGAAGCGCAGCCGCGGCGATGCGTTCATAAACGCGTTGCAGATTTTCAGCGATAGGCGGTAGCGACATGATAGCACCTTACCGGTGAGATTTTAGTCCACAGAGCAAAAAAATGATCTCACGCAAAGTCGTAAAGGGCGCCAAGAAGGATTATGGTTCTTTTTTCTTTGCGGCTTGGCCTCTTGGCGTGAGATGTCTTCTAGGTTTCGGCTTGTCCGGGTTAAGTAGACGCGTATTTGAAACTTGAGAAAAGCGCCTGCGCATTCAGACGAACATGGACGAATAGAGACGATGGTTCGCTTCGTCCACCTTCCTCTTTTCGTCTATCTTCGTCTGATGCGTTGCAATCATCTACAAGGTCAATTTTAAGTTCATACCATTAACTACTTAGGAGATCGGAAACTCGAAAGGGTTGCAAAAGCGGCTTCCTGACCAGCTTTCCCGGTTCAGGCGGCAGGGGTGGAGACCATCCCGGATTGATCACGTCGGGAATGATTCAATTCATCCAGAGTGGCGTCAATCTCCGCAATGAGCTCGCGGGCAACATCATCGCTGATCACCCCCTCTCTCTCCAAATCGCTGATGTGCGCGCGCTGCACGAGGAAGGATTCTCGGCGCAGAGAGGTGGTGATGCGGGCCGTCAACTCGGGATTCGCCTCGGCAAAAACCCGCTGCTCCTGACTCAACTGCTGGATGCGCTGCTTCAAATCCTGCTCCACCACTTCCCATGCAGCGGGATCGATAGCTCCCGCCGCGTACTGCCCCTTCAGGCGAGTATAGGCGGCGCGGGCGGCCAGCAGACGAGCATGGATGCGCTCGTATTCCTTCTCGGTTTCCGACTGTCCGGCCAACCCCAACCGTCGCAAAAGCGGGCCAATGGTGGTGGCCTGCACCAGCAGCGTAAACAGCACCACCGCAAAGGTGAGGGTGAGGATGAGATCGCGGTTGGGCGCGCCGCGACTGAGGCTCAGAGCCAGAGCCAGACTCACCGCGCCACGCAATCCGCCCCAGAACAGCACGTGCTGATGCGACAACTTCACCCTGCTGCCCAGCAGCTTGCTGATGAAACTGAGCCCATAGACCGTCACGGCCCGGCTGATGAGCACCACCACAACCACCACGAAGATCAACCAATACACCTGATTGCCCAGTCTGGGCATCACCACCTGCATGCCGATGAGGATAAATACCAGGCTGTTGACCAAAAAGGCGATGTACTCCCAGAAATTAGCCAGCATCATGCGGGTGGTGGGAGACATGTTGCGGCTGCTACGATTGCCAATGAGCATGCCTGCAAACACCACCGCCAGCACGCCGCTGAGATGAAACTGCTCGGCCAGCAAATAAGCGCCATAGGCCACGATGGTGCTGAGGGTGATCTCGATGAGATGATCATCCACCCGGGCGAAGATGAAGTTGGCCAAGATGCCCGCGACGACGCCGATAACGGCGCCGCCGACCGCCACCATCGCAAATTGAGTCAGCGCATGAATCCAATCCAGATGGAATTCGCCGCCGCCCACCAGCACCGCTCCCACCACGATATGAAAAACCACGATGGTGGTGGCGTCGTTGAACAAACTCTCGCTTTCCACCAACGTGGAGAGTCGCTTGGGTGCGCCCAGCGCCTTGAACAGCGAGACCACCGCCACCGGGTCGGTCGCGGCGATGAGCGAGGCGAAGATCAAGGCCGTCTGCCAATCCAGCAGCCCCGTCAACGTCAGCAGGCCCCAGATGACGCCGATGGTGATGAGCACGCCGAAAATCGCCAGCAGCAACACTGGCGTGATCACCTTACGAAAGATGCCGTAATCGATATGCAGCGCCGCCTCGAAGACCAGAGGCGGCAAAAATAGCATCAGGATGATCTCGGGCGTCAGCTCGAAATGAATGACGTTCTGGAAGGAAAGCCCCAGCCCCACCAGCACCAACGCCACGGTGTAGGGCAATTTGATGCGATGCACCACCATTGCCACCACAAAAACCAGCAGCAACAGTTCGACAAAGGTCAATTCCAGGGTGAGGAGATCGGTGGACATGATGACTCAACGACTCAGACGACGCGTTAGAATCCCAGCAGCGTTCTGGCCTGAGCGATCTGGGTCAGAACCGCGTCGCGGGCGGTGCCGCCCGGGACTTTGCGCTGCTCCACCGACCGCTCGAAATCCCACACGGTAAGGGCGTCGGCGGTGAAGCCAGGATGGATGCGTTGCAAGTCCTCCAGCGTCAGCGCCCGCAAGGGTATGTTGCGGCGTTCGGCCTCCTGCACCACCTGTCCCACGATATGATGACTCTGGCGGAAGGGAACGCCCGCAGCCACCAGCCAGTCGGCCAGATCTGTAGCAAGCATGGCGTCATCCAGCGCCGCCTGCATCCTATCCGGGCGCAGCGTCATCGTTGCCAGCGCACCGGTGATGACTGGCAGCGCCAGTTGCAGGGCGTCGATGGCGTCGAACAAGGGCTCCTTGTCCTCCTGTAAATCCTTGTTGTAGGTGGAGGGGATGCCCTTGAGGGTGATCAACAGGCCCGTGAGGTCGCCGATGACGCGTCCGCTCTTGCCCCGCACCAGCTCGAATGCGTCGGGATTCTTCTTCTGCGGCATCAGGCTGGAGCCGGTGGTGTAGGCGTCGGACAGGTGGATGAAACCCAGGCTGGGATTAGAAAAGAGGATCAGGTCTTCGCTGAGACGACTGAGATGCACGCTGATCATCGCAGCCCAGAACAGAAACTCGGCCACGAAATCCCGATCGCTGACCGCATCCATGCTGTTTTCGCTGATGCGACTGAATCCCAAACGCCGGGCCAGGGCCTCCCGGTCGATATCCAGCGGCGTGCCCGCCAGTGCGCCCGAGCCCAGGGGCAGCACCTCGATGCGGCGACGCATATCCTCCAGCCGCCCCCAATCCCGTTGCAGCATCCAGAAGAAGCTCATCAGCCAATGAGAGAAGCGCACCGGCTGTGCAGGCTGCAAATGGGTGTAGCCGGGCATGATCACATCGATGCTTCGCTCCGCCACCTCGACGATGGTCAATTGCAGGTCGTTGAGCAGGCCTTCCAGCGCGCCCAGGACATTGCACAGGTAGAGGCGAAGATCGGTGGCCACCTGATCGTTGCGGCTGCGGCCCGTGTGCAGCTTGCCCGCCACAGGCCCGATGAGCTCGGTCAACCGCCGCTCCACCGCGGTGTGAATGTCTTCATCCTCCGGGCGGATGACGAAACGGCCTTCATCCCACTCGGCGAACACCTTGTCCAGACCGCTAACGATCTGGTCTTGCTCAGCTTCGCTGAGGATGCCTGCGTCGCAAATGGCGCGGGCATAGGCCTGCGAAGCGCGAATATCCACCTCCCACAACCGCGCGTCGAAGCCAATGGACTTATTGAACTGATCCATGCGGGGATCGATGGGTTGATCGAAACGGCCGCCCCAGAGCTTGCTCATGCCTTGGCCTCCGTGCGGCTGGCTTCATCCAGCATCGCCATCTCTTCCGCGGTCAGATGAATATCCACCGCCTCCAGACTGGGCGTCAGCTGCTCGATGGAATTAGCGCCGATGATGGGTGAGGTGATAACCGGCTGATTCAACAGCCAAGCCAGCGCGATTTGCAGAGGCGAAACGCCTCGCTCATCTGCGATGCGCTCCACCGCGGCCAGCACCCGCCAACCGTATTCGTTGAAATACCTTCGCTTGACGCTCTCCTGTCGGGCCGAATCGGGCGGCGGCGAGTCGAGATGGTATTTGCCGGTGAGAAAGCCGCCCGCCAGAGGGCTGTACGGAATGACGCCGATCTGCTCGCTCTCGCACAGAGGCTTCAGCTCCGCCTCGAATTCGTTGCGATGGGCGAGATTATAGTGAGGCTGTAGGCTGTCGTAACGGGCCAGATCGTGCTTGTCGCTGACGCACAAAGACTTCATCAACCGCCAGGCGCTGATGTTGGAAGCGCCGATATAGCGCACCTTGCCCTGTGTCACCAGATCATCCAGCGCCCGCAGCGTCTCCTCGATGGGCGTGCCAAGATCGTCGGCGTGAATCTGATAAAGATCGATGTAGTCGGTTTGCAGGCGCCGCAGACTGTCCTCCACCGCGTGCATGATATGCTTGCGGCTGAGCCCCTCGCCGTTGGGCCCCTCCCACATGCGCCCGCGCACCTTGGTGGCCAGCACCACATGCCGACGATTTTTACGTTGCTGCATCCACTTGCCGATGATGGTCTCCGAGACGCCGCCCGGGTTGTCCTCGGCCCAACGGGAATAGACATCCGCTGTGTCGATGAAGTTGCCGCCATGCTCGAAAAAGGCGTCCATCACCTCGAAAGAAGTTTGTTCATCCGCCGTCCAGCCCCACTGCATGGCTCCCAGGCAAATTTCAGAAACCTTCAGGCCCGTTCGGCCCAGATTTCGATAGTTCATATGCGTGTCTTCTCCAGAAAATGCTGTGGCTGAACTCAGTCGGAATCCTTTGCGCGGATGAGCAGCACCGGGCAGGGCGCATGACGCACGACCGACTCGGCCACGCTGCCGAACACCAACCGGCCGAAGCCGCTGCGCCCGTGAGTCGTCATCACGATGAGATCAATGTCGTTCTGCTCGGCGTAATCCACGATGGCCTCGGCCACCACGTCGCGTTCCACCGCGTCGGTCCTGACATTAACGCCATCCTCCCGCAGCCCCGCCGCCAGACTCTCGAGATAATCGATGGCCTCCTGTTTGAGTTCCTGGGGATCAGGCATAGGCGTGGCCATGCTCACATCGGGCGCGGCCAGAGGCAAAGGCAGATGCACCACCTGAAAGAGCGTGACCTCGGTGGAGCCTTTGCACAGCTCGGTGGCATAGGGAATAGATTGTTCGGCCAGCTTCGATCCATCAAGCGGGACCAAAATTTTTTGATACATGGATTTCCTCCTGCTCGGGGTGAATGGTCAGATGAGATATCTGCACATTGGGGTGTCTGTGCGCTTCTATTATGACAGGACTTGAGAGGAAAGGAAATGAGGAAAATCAGGGAAACCGGCGACGGGCCTTCTCCAGCTCGATGGCCGCCGCGGTGAAACGATACAACCTGGCGGGCCGATGGTCGCCATGACGAAACTCGCCCGTCGCCTCGATGATGTCCATGCTGAGGATCTTTTTGCGGAAATTGCGTTTGTCCAGCTTTTCCTGCAACACAACCTCATAAACGTTCTGAAGCTGGCTCAGGGTGAACGCTTCGGGAAGCAGCAAGAAGCCCAGAGCCGTATATTCCAGCTTATAGCGCAGACGCTGCAACGCATAGCGCACAATGCGGCCATGATCAAAAGCCAACGGCGGCAGGCGGTATACATCGAACCACCCCGCATCACCAGCGTCATCGCCCGCATGCACCTGCTGCATCATATCAGCGCCCACAATGGCAAAGTAGGCCACGCTAATGGTCCAACCCCGCGGGTCCCGGCCCGGATCGCCGAAGGTGTAGAGTTGCTCCAGATAAATATCCTGCAACCCGGTCTCCTCGAAAAGCTCCCGGGCGGCCGCATCCTCCAGCCGCTCGCTCGCCTCGACGAAACCGCCGGGCAAAGCCCAGCGCCCCCGAAACGGCTCACGGTTACGCCGGATGAGCAGGACGCGCAACTCCCCCTCGATGAACGTGAACAAAACCACGTCCACCGTAACCGATGGCCTGGGATATGTCGCCTCGGCGCGGGGGCTAACAGGCGGGCTGGACCATTGCTCCGTCATCATAATGCTATCGTAGCGCACTCTTGCCCCGGCGTCAAGAAAAGCAGCGATTTCAAATACGGACGGCCTCCGCCATCCCCTGGCCGCAGGCCTGAAGCGCCCGACTTGAGTCGGCCCAACATGCGCCCCCATCCCGAAACGCGCCCGATTCGCAATCGGGGCTTGACAAGGGGTGATTTCCATGCTATGATGAAAGCGCTTTCAGAAAACGCTTTCACACCTTTTTGACACCTGATTCCATGCGTAAACGCCGCGCCACCATCTCCGATGTCGCCGATATGGCTGGGGTTTCCATCGCCACCGTCAGCCGCGTGGTCAATGGCACCGCCCCCGTGGCCCATGAGACCGTTGAGCGCGTGCGGAACGCCATCACCATGCTGGGATACACGCCCCATGCCGCGGCTCGCAAGTTGGCCGGGCATGAAACAGGGACGTTGGGCGTGTTGCTGCCCGAAGTCGCCGCCGACTTCTTCTTCCCTCTGGTGCGAGGCATCGCCGAAGAGGTCCGCAACGCGGGATATGATCTACTGATTCACGTGGCCAGTTCGGGCCAGGAATCCAGCCTGTCCACGCCTTTGGGCGAACACAACACGGACGGGCTTTTGATTTTTACAGGGCGGCTGAGCGACGAGG
>Ga0256914_1004551_pt1 | contig 10348 bp, 9 predicted proteins | sample HulkmetaG_FD_191571 | JGI IMG/M metagenome (GOLD analysis project Ga0256914, IMG submission 191571) | Hydrothermal chimney microbial communities from Main Endeavour vent field at the Juan de Fuca Ridge, Pacific Ocean - Hulk | ecosystem: Environmental > Aquatic > Marine > Hydrothermal vents ...
GAACTCCTCGACAGAGGGGAGATAACCGAGGAGGAGGCGAGGAAGCACCCGATGAGGAACATAATCACCAAAGCTCTGGGCATTGACTTCGGCGTTGACTTCTACGGGTGGGAGCTGGAGAAAGGAGATGTTCTCCTGCTCAGCTCTGATGGACTGCACGACTACGTGGACGAGGGTAGGATAGTGGAGATAGCCTCGCAGGGAAAGAGTGCGGAGGAGATAGCAATGAAGCTGATCGAGGAGGCTCTGCCGGTAACAAAGGACAACGTGACGGTGGTGGTTTGGAAGCAGTGGCCGTAACCTTCAAACTTTTTATGCCTGTCACTATTGAACTGCAAGGGGTTTTTAAGAGGGGGGATAAGGTAAAATATAAATCAACTCTTCTCCCCAATCTCCATCAGTCTCTCATAGAGCTCATCGACCTTCTTCACAACGTCTTCAACTGTAAAGCCCTTCTTAACGGCCAGCCACGTAGCTCCTCCAGCTCCAACTCCCTCCTTTACATAGCCTCTCTCATAATCCTTTAGCCCCTTGAATTTGCTTCTTGAGAAATCCAAGTCTGCTGAGTAAAATATTATCCCAATCTCCTTTGCAGTGTCTCTAAAGGTGGAGCTTTTGTCATTCACGACCCACTTTGTTGTAGCTATCATGAGTCTGTCCAAATCTTCGCCCATGGATTTGAGTAGAGCAGCTATTGCCAGCATCTGAGTTCCGCCAGCTAAAACAACCTCGCCTTTAAATCCCTGAGAAATTCCGATTACAGCTGCCATCATTGGGTCTCCAAACTCTTCTAATGCTCTTAACGGCTCATCTGCAAATCCACCTTTTTCAATGCCAGCTCTCTTGAAGCCTTCCATGATTACCTGCTCCTTCAAGCTTTGTGGGTTGTTTGGAGCCGCTGAGCTTGTTCTTGCATCATATCCCAGAGCCCAAAGAACAGCTTGAGCTGTTGTAGTTCCTCCTGGTGTGGATTCACCAATCACAATTTCTTTCAAGCCGAGCTTGTTCAGTTGCTCTCCAAAGAGCTTTGCCTTTTCGATTATCTCCTCTGCCTCTGGGAGAGCCCTTTGTTTCCTGAAGTCCTTCCCCACGGCATCGCTTATGTGCACATGGGGAACGAGAGGTGCTAAATAGGTTCCACCTCTAACGATAATTATCGGAAAATCAGCCAGTTCCTTAGCGGCTTTTGTAATTATAGCCGGTGTTGGGTGTCCTTCGGGGGTTACGGGTATGACATCAATTATTTTAGGCTTCTCATAGAAGAGATACTCGGCATCTGCCGGGGGCGTTAGTTTCGTTAATTCTGGAGTTGCTCCGGCGACGCTTATTCCGGGGATTGTGCTTATCTCCGTATTGCCCAAAACTACAAGCATCATAGATACCACCTCTGGCAATTTTATCCAATAGATTTATATATTATTCGCCCCCTATCATTGATGGATAAATAATCCAGGGTGGTCAGGATGAAAAAGGCGGCTTTGCTGCTTATCCTTCTAATGTTTGGTGTTGTCTTTGCATCAGGATGCATAGGCTCAAAAGCTACGGAGACTTCAAGTTCCAGTCCCACTCATACCCCTGTATCGAGTTCCACTTCTGTCCCTACCCTAACTCCCACAAACTCTCAACCCACACTTTCCAAGACCTCAACCTCCTCAACAGAAGCACCAAAATATCCCCTGACAATAACGGATTTCGCAAACAGGAAAGTTACAATTAAAAAACAGCCTGAGAGGATAGTTTCTTTAGCTCCAAGCATCACAGAAACCCTTTACTTCCTCGGTGCCCTTGACAGGGTTGTCGGTGTAACTCAGTTCGATGATTATCCTGCGGATGTTAAGAAAGGGAGAACCATCGTTGGTGGCTTCAGCAACCCGAATATTGAGGTTATTGCATCCCTCAAACCTGATCTGATAATAGCAACCTCAATGGACATGAAGTACCTCGATCAACTCCAGCAAATTGCTCCTGTTATTGTCATTGACCCAAAGAACATAGAGGATATTTATACCTCTATCGAACTCCTCGGAAAAGTTCTCGGGAAGGAGGAACAGGCAAAAAAAGTTGTCAATGACATGAAAACAAAAATCAATGAGATTTCCTCCAGAGTAAAGGCTCTTTCAAGACCCAAGGTTTTCTATATCGTATGGAACAATCCACTTATGACGGCTGGAGCAAACACTTTCATCAACGATCTAATCAGGTTAGCAGGTGGAGAAAATATCTTCAGTGATGTTAAAGGCTGGAAGTCCGTCAGCATGGAGCAGGTATTGGCCAGAAATCCTGACATAATAATTCTCACACCACACTGTGGAATGAGTGTTAATGATGTGTATAAAAGCGAATTGGCTCAGACAAATGCAGCCAAAAATGGTAAAGTCATCATGATTGAAAACGAGAACGTTCTGGTGAGACCCTCCCCGAGAATCGTTGAAGGCTTGGAGGAGCTTGCCAAGGCTATTCATCCTGAAGCATTTGGAGGAAAATATCCCCTGACGATTACAGACTTTGAGGGAAGGAAGGTCACGATAAAAAGCGAACCGCAGAGAATAGTATCCCTCGCCCCAAGTATAACCGAAACCCTGTTCTACATCGGCGCTGGCAATAAGGTAGTTGGTGTAACGACATTCGATGACTATCCACCACAGGTGAAAAATATAACTAAAATCGGGGGTTTCAGCAACCCGAATATTGAGGTTATTGCGTCCCTCAAACCTGATCTGATAATAGGAACATCCATGCATCTCAGGTTCCTTAACCAGCTTCAGCAGATTGCTCCGGTTATAATAGTCGACCCTAAGAACATGGAGGGCATATACAAACAGATTGAACTTTTAGGTGAAGTTACTAACAGAGAAGAGTATGCTCAAAGCGTTGTTGAACAGATGAAGACCAAAGTGGCAGAGATAACTTCGATGGTTAAAAACCAGACAAAGCCGAAAGTGCTGTTCATTACATGGTGGAATCCAATATATGTTCCAGGAAACGGCACATTCCAGGGAGAGCTCATTGAGTTAGCAGGAGGCAGGAACATATTCTCTGACCTGAAGGGATGGGCTCAGGTTAGTATGGAGCAGATTCTGGCGAGGAATCCGGATATTATAATCCTCTCAGCCCATGCAGGGATAAGCGCAGAGGATCTCTGCAACACCCAACTGGTTCAGACAAATGCCATGAAGAACGGGAGAGTATTCACCGTGAGCGACGATAATCTCATATCCAGACCCGGACCTCGGATAGTCTATGGCCTTCAGGAGCTCGCTGAGTTTATCCATCCCAAGCTGTTTAAGTACAATTTCCAGCCTCTGAAGTGTAATGCGACGGCATCCACTTCTGGCTGAATATTTTTCTTTTATCTTTTTATCAGCCGTGAAGCCTTGAGCAATATATTCAAAGGCGGAGGATTTATATTTCAAAAACCTCATAGCAGGCAGCAGTATTTACCTGATGGTGGGGAAATATGAATAAACTGGAAGCCCTAACAGGGCCCATAGAGCTTGGAGAAGTAGTTACAATTCAAGAAGCCCCTGATAATCTCTCCCCTCTCCTAAAGCCAAGCTGGAAGACATCAAAAAAGAGAGGGTATGAGAAAATCATTGAAGTCAACAACAGGGAGATTCAAAAGATTGCCAATCTCAACATATGTAACCTGCTGGCTTCTTTTACGAAATCTGGAATGATGCTCTGAAGTTCTTGGAAGATATCAAACTGTGAAAGTTGGGTGATTGTAATGGGAAAGGCTTTAATGATTCAGGGGACTTCCTCTGGAGCTGGGAAGTCTCTCCTGACATTGGCTTTGTGCAGAATCCTTTCTAACCTTGGCTATGACGTTGTTCCCTTCAAAAGCCAGAACATGAGTCTAAATTCGGCTCCAAGTGTAGAAGGAGGGGAAATTAGCAGAGCACAGTATTTGCAGGCTTTGGCATGCAGAAAGATGCCCTCAATAAAGTTCAATCCAATTTTGCTCAAGCCAGAGGGGAACATGAGAAGTCAGATAGTTTTCATGGGAAAACCGATTGGAAGTGTCTCCCCTCGTGAATACATGCTCTCCAAGAAGGAGAAACTCTTTTCAAAGGCCATGGAAGTCTTGGATGAGCTTTTGGAAAAACACGACATCGTCGTAATCGAAGGGGCCGGCTCTCCGGTAGAGATTAACCTCAAGGATTATGACATTGCAAACATGCGTGTTGCTAAGCACGCCAACGCTAAGATCATTTTAGTCACGGATATAGATCGAGGAGGTAGTTTTGCCTCAATAGTCGGTACAATGGAATTATTAAGCAGGGAAGAACGAGAACTCGTAATGGGTTTCGTTTTCAACAAATTCCGCGGTGATGCTTCTCTTCTTGAGCCCGGCTTTGAGTATCTGGAGCAGAGGTACGGGAAGAAAGTTCTGGGTGTAGTGCCATACACGGAACACAAAATTCCAGAAGAGGATTCTCTTATTAGCTTTCCAAAGGTTAAGAGTGAACTGCACATTCAAATTGTTAAACTCCCGCACATAAGCAACTTTACGGATTTTGAACCTCTCCACTGGGCGAATGGAGTTGACTACGTGAGCAACGCCGAAGAAATTAAGGGCGATGTTATAATCATCCCGGGGAGCAAAAACACCGTTGAAGACCTGCTCTGGATGAGAAAAAATGGTATTGAAGATGCAATACTTGAGGCACATAAAGATGGAGCATTCGTTGTAGGAATCTGCGGCGGCTTCCAGATGCTCGGGGAGAAAATTATTGACAACATAGAATCAAAGCGTGGTGAGGTTAAAGGCATTGGTCTGCTGGAGGCTAAAACAGTATTTGCTGAGACCAAAAGAACGAACCATTTGAAGGCTGAAATCCTATGGGGACCGGTACGGGGGTTAAATGTTGAAGGTTATGAGATTAGGATGGGACGCTCCCTATCAGAAAAGCCATTTTCGGTAATCCATGAAATAAACGGAACCAAGGCTTTTGAGTATGAGGGGGCCATAAGCGAGAAGGCTTTTGGCACTTACCTTCACGGAATTTTCCATAACTTTGAATTTACGGAGCAATTTTTGAACATGCTTCGCTTGGAGAAAGGCCTTGAACCAATAAGTGTGAGCAGATGGAGCATTGAGGAGGAAATTGAGCGGTTTGCAAAGATTGTCACAGAAAATATTGATGTTGACTACATCCTGCGGAACCTCACCTGAGCATAACCTTAAGCTTTCTCATAACCTCTTTGTATGGAATTTTGCCTTTTTTCATTAGTACGACGTTGTGAATCCTCTTGAGCTTGCCTGCAAACAGCTCATCCTGTGCTATTAAGAGCAGAGGCACCCTGAGCTGGGAGAGCTTTTCCATTTTTGCCCTCAAATAGTCCTCAGTCCAGAAGCCGGCGATTTCAACATAAGCCTCTTTACCATTTTTTCGTACGAGGAAGTCCGGAATATATGCGTAATTCCCGGCTTTTAAAACACCCGGTTCCCTGATGACCTCTGCCCCAAGCAGGAACTTTATCTTTGCTGCAAACTGCCTCTCAAGTGAAGAATCATACTCAATCTGCTCCTCAATCTCGGGTAGCATCACCTCATCGGAGCTTGAGAGCTCAAAGAAGTACATTCGCTTTGAATGCTCATCAAGTATCTCGGCTCTCATAAACCACTCCTCAGCTTTCACAATTTCGGGGATAAGCTTTGCCATTGAAACTCCATACTTCCGAGTTAGCTTGAGTATTGAAGCCGGCCCGGTTATTTCGATGATCTCATCCTGAATTTGATACATCAACCCAAGAAGCTTTATTTTTCTAAAAATCCGTTGATAATTTGAGGAAACCTTAAAACCAATTCTCAAGGAGGAGAACATAAGCGTCTGCAGGAGCGATAAATTATACTGCCGTATAAGCTCCTCTGGCGTTAGATGAGGAGCCTCTGTGAGAATCTTTTCCTCTTCCCTATCAGCAAACACAGCCTTCTCTATCTCGGCAACCGAAACGCCAAAGTGCTCCGATGCCTCCTGCAGGATTTTCAATCTTTCAAAATCGTTAGTAACGTAGCCCCTTCCAAAGAGAAACCTTCTAACTTCCATGGGATTGAGATTCGTTGGCATGTCAAACTCACTCTGTCTCTCAAGTATTCTCGCAAATCCTCTGACCTTTCTGTAGTTGCTCGCTTTTTCCATGTGGCTTATTTTTTCCAAAAGCTCTCTGTAGCTCTGCCCAATGCTGGATTTAAATGTTGCTATAAGAGCTTTGGCTAATTTTAAGTGCTCTTCTCCCGCAAATTTTAGATATATTTTTCCTCTTGCTCTGTGTGCATCAAGCAGTTCCTTTGGGAGCATGAAAGAAGTTGGAAAGGAAAGTTTAAATGAGTTGCTGATGAGTAAAATACCATGAAAGTAAGGCTCTTTTACCATAGAGGAACAGTTGTAATAAAGGGTAACGTGCATGTGCCCTTTGCGAAGTGGGACGAGAGGAGTAAAACCTACAGGGCGCTGGCCTACAAATACCGGGATATTGTGGAGTTCCTGAGACAGGAGGGAATTGATTTTGAAGATCACGTATTTGATAATGCAATTCCATCTCCCTTTTATGATGTGGAATTCGATTTTGAGCTGAGGGACTATCAAAAGGAAGCCGTAGAGAAGTTTTTAAGGTTTGGGAGAGGTGTCGTTGTTCTGCCGACTGGAGCTGGAAAAACGATAGTTGCCATGGAGATAATAAGGCAGCTTTCAGTTTCAACCCTCATAGTGGTTCCGACTCTGGCTCTGCTCGAACAGTGGAAGGAGAGGCTTTCAATTTTTGGTGATGCAGGAGAGTTCTCCGGGAAGAAGAAGGAGCTCAGGCCTATAACCGTCACAACTTATGATTCGGCATACATAAACGCCGAACTCTTGGGAGACAAGTTCTTTCTCTTGGTTTTCGATGAATGCCACCACCTACCAAGCGAGGCCTACAGGAATATAGCTCAGATGAGTGCCGCTCCCTATCGTCTCGGTCTAACAGCTTCTCCTGAGAGAGCCGATGAGCTGCATGAACTCCTGCCAGAGCTGATTGGCGGGATTATCTACGAGAAAAATCCAGAGGAGCTCGTAGGGAAGTATCTGGCACCTTATGAAGTGATAAGGATTCACATTCCTTTGAGCAGGGAAGAGAAAGAACTCTACAAAAAGCATTACGAGAAGTTTAAGAACTATGTCAAAAGCAGGAACATTAAGTTCAGAAGCATTGGAGATTTTCAGAGAATAGTTGTGAGAACTGGAAGTGATGAAGAGGCATTCAGGGCTTTAAGAGCTTTGGAGCAGGCAAGGAGAATAGCGTTTAATTCAAAAAAGAAAGTTGAGAAGCTCAGGAAAATTCTTGAAAAGCACAGGGGAGAGAAGATAATTATATTTACAAGACACAATGACCTCGTCTATTCCATATCCAAAAAATTTCTGATTCCTGCAATAACACACAAAACCGACAAAGCTGAGAGGATGGAGATATTGAAAAAATTCAGAGAGGGCAGATACATGGCAATAGTCAGCAGTCAGGTTCTTGATGAGGGTATAGACGTTCCTGATGCCAGCGTTGGTGTTATAATAAGTGGCACAGGTTCATCAAGAGAGTTCATTCAAAGGCTTGGCAGGATTTTAAGGCCTGCTCCCGGTAAGGAGAAGGCAGTCTTATATGAGCTTGTTTCGGCAGGAACGAGTGAAGTTAGAGTCGCAAGGAGAAGATCCGGTCATCTCCATTAGCTGTCATTAACAGAAAAATACAACTCATGTAAGTAGAAATATTTTTAACTTTAAACGTCCCATATGAGGACATGAAACGAAGGACTGGTATTATACTAACTGTAATCCTCATGCTTTTCCTTTCGCTTACGACATCCCATATGTATTCTGAATTACACCCTTTTAGCATTCCTTCCGAATACATAACCCCTCTGGCGTTTTCAAATGAAACTCCCAATCTTTTCTATGTCAGGTACTTCACGAACGCTTCAAAAGTTATTGTTCTCTTTGAGAACAAAGAAAATGCTGAAAAATTTGCCTCGTTTATACAGAACAGTTCGGTTGTGATAACTTCCGATGGCATGCATGCGGATGTTCTCATGAAGCGAGAAGCTCTCGCGAAAATACTGGAGCTCGCTGATTACGCCGATGAAACTAAGCTTTCTATCGATGGCTACTGGAATCCCAGCAGGATTGAGGAGGAGTATGGGGATTTGAACTTTCTTCTGACAAACTACAGCTTTCCAGAGCCGATTAAAGATTATCTGCTGGACAGATTTAGGGAGCGGGCGGAGGACATAGACAGAATAGAGCGGGCAAAAAATTTCATGCTCACTCATAAAGGGCTTGAATTTTATGAAATCGAGCTCATAGAACCTTCGCACAGCATGGAATATCCGGATTTATCCTCAGACTTGACGGTTATCCTGCTCGCTGAAATCGCTTTGGTAATCCTTGCGGTTCTTGAGCGGGAAAGGAAGATAAGGGCGATATTCCTGATATCTTTTCTCCTCCTGACAGTTCCAACATATCAACTTCTCATGTATGAGAGGGAACTGAATAATCATGAACAGATTCTCAGCCATATAACAAGAACACCTGAAAAACACTTTAACTGGACGTCTTATAAAAGCCTGAATGGGAGTATTGGAATCTCATGCTATGTTAGCAACATTCACGAAATAGAAAACCTGTTAGCGGCAGTTAATTCCTCGGGGATTGTTGGAATCGAACACTCGCTAAGGGGCACGTGGCTTCATATGATGTTTGTGGATGGAAATCCCCGAAGGTTTCTGCTCTTCAAGGAATGCGACATAACGATGTACGGCTACTCCTGCACCAAAGAACCTACGGAAGAGGAACTTGAAGTTATTAACAGAACAAAGGAACTCCTGAAAGAGATTCCAGAGGATAAGAAGTATCTCGTTGAAGATGCTCTCTCGAGTTATAACACCACTGTTAGTTCCTGCAATGAATTGTTTAATCCGGAAAGCATTCCTCCGGGAAAATACATGGTTAGCCTCACTATAACCCCTTCGGGAATTGGAGTACCCGATTTACAGCTTGTGATTCAGATGATGGCATCGGTAATAGTTATTCTGTTTTTGGTGCTTTTCTTTGTAAGGTGAAGAGCAGTCTTTCCGCTTTTTCCAGCTCTTCGGGAGTATTCACATTCAAAGCCAAGAGTGGATTGCTCAGCTCAAAAAACTCTTCTCCCCCGTGGGCAACGGCATTGAGGCCGATTATGGCATGGCCATTGTAAACGACGGGCTTTAAATCCCTGGGTACAATGCTTAGGGGTAGAACCCCGGTGAGGCTGGTTTTTCCGTCAAAGGCTTTCTTTATCATCCAAATGTCACTTGCCTTGACGAATGGAATATCCGAAGCAGAGCTTATGAATGGCCCAAATTCTCTCAAAAGCCACAGGACATCTGCGACATACCCCTTTCCGGGGGTTTCTATAAAGGGTATCCCTTCGCGGAGGCAGAGTTCTTTCGTTTTTGGCGTGTTTTTCGAGAGGGCAACAAAGGTTTCATCGATCTTTGAGGCTTGATCATATACCCACATAAGCATCTCTTTACCAGCTATTCTTAGGATGGGCTTCTCTTTACCCATGCGTGCTGATTTTCCGCCTGCTAAGATGATTATCATAGATACCACCAAATGAAAGTCAAAGTCAAAAGCGTCCCTGCCCTTGTTATCTCAGCCGTTGCTCCAATGCAGTCGCCGTTAATCCCTCCAAAATTATCCAGGCTGAGCTTTATGGTATGAGCTCCAGTTAAGAGCCCCAAAACCGAGAAGATGCTTTTTGGACTGTAAACTACAGCGGGAAGGAGGAGAGCCAAATAGAGCACACTCCCGGCGAGGAGTTGTTTTTTATTCATTGCCTCCATGAAGTAAGAGCCGAGGCCTTCTCCAAGGGGCTTCTTCGTGGTCAGAGCGAGGAGCATTGCATACTTGGAATTGAGCTCCGCTAAGAAGATGGCGTAGAATGGGAGGAGCTGGAGAGAATAGATCTGGAGAAAAATAACCATCACAACGGCAAAGACTCCTGCTATGCCGGTATTTAAGTCTTTCATTGCTTTGATTTTCCTTTTCCTGTCTCCTTTGATCATGATGCCATCAGCCCAATCGGCCAAACCATCAAGATGTAGCAGTCCAATGACAAGATACAGGAGCAGGATAGCAAGCACATTTTTTAGAGGAACGTTAAGATATAGAATTAAGGAGGGTAAAGCTGATGTTATGGGTGCTAACAGGGGAAATGTCCACACTTCGTGTCGTGCATTTTCAAAATTTCCTTTGAGCGGAATCCTCGTCATGAATGGGATGAGGTTCTTCATATTTTCACCTCGGCTAATTAATCCAATATTAAGCAAGGCTTAAAA
>Ga0256914_1004552_pt1 | contig 10347 bp, 12 predicted proteins | sample HulkmetaG_FD_191571 | JGI IMG/M metagenome (GOLD analysis project Ga0256914, IMG submission 191571) | Hydrothermal chimney microbial communities from Main Endeavour vent field at the Juan de Fuca Ridge, Pacific Ocean - Hulk | ecosystem: Environmental > Aquatic > Marine > Hydrothermal vents ...
AAAAAGATTTGTTAGAATTAGAAATAAAGAGGTCATAAATGAGTAAAAATCATACACAAAAACTAAAGTTTCAGTTTGAAAGTGATTTGGAGTATCAAAAAAAAGCTATAAAATCTATAGTGGATATCTATATTGACCCCCAGAAAAGCTGCACAAGATAAAAGCTCTCAATCTTTCTTGTGTGAAAAGGTTATGACTCATTACACACTTTAGATTTACTAAACAAGAATACTACAAAAGACAGCAAAATAAATCAAATTTCTTTAGATGAAAAGCGTGTGGTTATCTCTAAAGATTTAAATTTTATAGACTAAAGCCATCCTCCACCTCGTCGCATCCTCTTCTGAGGTGCGATGTATGGGCGATTTCGACAGAGACTTCCCAAGAAAAAAGCTCTTTACTATTATTTTCCCTTTATTACTATTTTGGCATACATTCCAGGAAAAATATTATGATCTCCTTTATCAAACGATACACGCATTCTAATTTTGTGCGTCATTGGATTGGCATCTGGAACAATAGCTTTTATGGTTCCAATCGTTTGGTATTTAATAGAGGGAATACTTACACTAACTTTTTCTCCCACTTTAAGCTGTGTTATAATACTCTCTGAAACGGATACATCTATCTCTAAATCTTCCGTATCAACCATCACAATGGTTAACATACCAGGCATCACCATATCACCAGGTTTAATATTTCTTTGAACTATTACACCATCTGAGGGGGCTTTCATCTTAAGATAGTTAAAGAGAGTTGCCATCTGTTTGGCTTTGATAGAGGCCTGCTCTACTAAAACTTGTGCCGAGTCTAACATAGCAGAGACATTTTCTGCCTGTGCATCCAAATCATCTATATCCATTAAAGGTATCTTTTTACGCTCCTTGAGCCTCTTTTTTTTCTTGTTGATATTTTCTAATCGCTTACGCCAAAATTCAACAACTATTTTAGATTGCTCTAGCATAAGATCAGCTTGAGATTTCATAATATCAAACTCTGCAGATTCCATCTCATAGAGGTCATCTTCACGCTTAACTCTATCCCCGATTTTTACAAAGACCTTTTTGATATAGCCCATATATCGAGTCCCAATCATCTTTTGACCATCAGAAACAACAGTACCAGTAATGGTAATATCATCTCCTTTTAGAGAGATTATGAGTAAAAACGTTACAATTAATAATTTTTTCATTGCCATCCTTTAATAGGTTATTGATGTTACCATTTACGCAAGTTTATATGACACTTTAGACACTGTTGTGAGATCTTACTATACGCTTGAAGTGCCTGAACTGGATCACCTGACTCAAAACGCTCATCAATATCTTCTGCTTTCCTTGTGATTTTCTTTTTTATCTTGTTGGTCATCTTTAAACTATTATTTATCCATCTCTCATAAATATCCTTGTTATTAATTTCTGAATCTATTGGACCTACCCTCTTAATGGTCTCTTTAAGTGTTTTGGTGCCATCTTTGACAATGTCAATATTATTATAGAAGAATCCAGTCTGAATATCTTGCATCGCTTGTGCCATCTTTTGCATATCTGAAACTCTATCACTTTGCGTATAAATATCAGCAGAAACGAATGTTATTATCACTGGAAGAAGTACTTTTTTCATGTTGTTGTCCTTTTTTTAGTTAATTTCTTAATGCTATTGTAACAGATTATCTTTAACTATTCAATTGATTTAATGGACATTATTTATTTTAATTACTATTTTTTATACTTTTTAAGTATTATTTCAAATAACTATTGCTAAGATTTGTTTATCAATAAAATGTAAAAAGGATTTTCACAATGAAAAAAGTAGTAATAATAAGTGCGATAACTGCATCAATGATCACAGCTCTATCAGCAGACTTTAGCTTTGGTGATATGTTCAAAGATATGAAAGAGGCTGCTACTAGTATGAGTAAAGATGCAAAAGACTCTATAGCCTCTATGAAAGATGGTGCGGTAGAGACATCAAAATCTGCAGAGAGAACCGTAACTAATGTGAGTTCTGATATGAAGGACTCTTCTGTAAAGGTATCAGATGACCTTAAAACAGCTGAACTCGCAACCACAAAGGATACTAGAGATTCAGTTATCGAGTTGGCAGAAGATACAAAAGACTCTATTACCAATACTACAAAAGATCTAAAAGACTCTTCTACTATCGCCTCTAAAGATATGAAAGATTCTGCTATAGCTGTATCTAAAGATGTAAATGATGCGACAAAGACTATCTCTAATGATACCACTAAAAATGTTACAACAGTCTCAAATGATACTACCACTTCAGTCAAAACTATCTCTAATGATAGTAGAGACTCAGTAAAAACAGTATCAAATGACTTGGATGATACCGCAAAGAAAGTCTCTGATGATGCAACAGAAACTAAGAGAGAGAATCAAGAGTAGATAGAACTCTTCTACAAATAAGGATAAGCTACCCGTAACTTTTGGTAGCTTACCCCCTTTTTATTAAGAACTATTCATCAATATCTTATATATAAATCAAAAAATGTTATTATTATAAATTACATAATAACAAGGAAAAATCATGAAAACTACTTATAAAATTAAATTAAAAACAGTAATGTTTTTGATTCCTCTCCTCTCTTCTCTGCTACCTTCCTCTCTCTTTGCTGAAAGTGATAAGCATTTAAATAATAGTGTAAACATCACTATCCCTAAGCCTCCTAAGGTTGTCACTCCTATCACTATAAAAATAGATGGTGTAGATAGTGCACAACATGACCGCTCCATTAAGTTTTCCAAACGCATGCCTCCAAACTACATCAATAGCAAAGAGCGATATGCCAAAGATGGAAAGGGTACTGCTCTAAGCAGTTCAACAAAAAGAGTAGGAGAGGTAGATAAAGGGCGTGTTTCTGCTTACCTCCGTGCACCCATAGTCAATGTTGAGAGAGCTAGAGAGAGGCTAACAGATGCTGGTTTTGAGATTGTCAAAATTGTAGATCTTACTAATAGTAAAAGTTTGGTCTCTATTGTTTTTACCAATAAGGCACTAAAGAGGTTGGCTTCAAAAAAGGATAGAGGATTTGTGGGTACATTACGTCTTCTTTATGACAAAAAAAACAAACAAGTGAGTGTAACCAATCCTATCTACTTTACCAAAGCGATGCTACAAGATGAGTACAACCAAAAGGAGGCACAAAAACTTCTTGTTGCCATTACTAAAGCATTTCCTAAAGCCAAAGACTCTATGGACAAGTTAAAGTTTCAACTACTACCAAAATATCACTTTATGAAAGGAATGCCATATTACAAAGATATGGTAGTAGTGGCTCGTGGAGATAATCTATTGTCTAAATTAGAGAATAACAAACATATACTCTATAAGATAAATTTAGCAAATGGTGTGACTCTTGCAGGTGTTAAGTTGGAGGAGAATACACAAAAGTTTATAAAAAAGATTGGCGTAAAAAATGCAGCGATGCTTCCTTATCCTTTAATTATAGAGAGAGGTGAAGCCAAAATACTTGATCCTAAGTACTACCTGCCATTAATGTATCCTCAGTTGACTATGGAGGGGTTTATGACCATTGCAACTATTCCTGAATCGATTATAGAAGATTGCATAGGAGTATTTAAAAGTTACGACCAAACAAACCACAAGGATTAGATATGTTAAATATTGGCGAATAGAGACTTTATAGAGAAGAGGGGGTTGGGGATAACATTGTTGTCTGACGAGAGCAAAGAGTTGTGTAAACTTTTTGGGGTTTGGCAACTCAAAAAGAGCGTAGTTGATCAATATTGTATGCACTCATTAGAGAGAAGAATATCAACAACTCTACAGAAAAAGTGATATCTACTGATTATAGTGTCGATAGGCTTGTTGTTGGGTATCCTCACAGATAAAGGAGATCGCTTCACTCTTATAGTCGTCTCGATACTCCTCATACACATCATCACAATTGGCTTCATTGTAATGGTTGATAATAACCAACTTCTTCTGTGCCAAAAACTGTTGCATTCCCTCAAAATCCCACCAATTTTTTCGATTGGGATAAGATTCATAAAGAACCCCATCAAAGAGAGCAAATCCCTCGACACTATTTTTTGCCATACACTTCATCCCTTTTTGGTGAACATAGGCACAAAGGTTATTGATATAGGCAGTGGCTTGGTGTTGGGTAAGTTCCAAATTATATCTCTTTTTGGTCTCCTCATCCCACCAATCCATATTGTCAAACTCAACCCAATCAATACCCCAATTTGACATCTTGTCAATACGTCGTCTCATTACCTCTTCGATACCTGTAGTGGTTTGACTCACATAATACTCCCCCTTCCAAGCATCCCAAACCTCAGAGGAGAGATAGGGTGCCAGTTCAGAGAAATCCTCTCGCCAATCTTCACCTGTCCCTACAGAGATATAGCCTCCTACTTGATTGTTGTTGGCTTGAATGGTAGCAATATAGGGTACTACCCCCTTCTCAAAAGGGTCAACCAAAACATACGCATCATGAGCCTGTTTCAAAATCTTATCAATGGTATCTGACTCAAAATTCTCTTGATAAGCTTGATTATAGATAGGCAGAGGGGAGGAGAATAGCTCTTCTGATCTATTAGCCTCACCTCCACATCCTATATAGAGCAGTAGTGTAACCACCAATAGATATCTATTTACTCTATCCCTTCCAAAAATCAAATGCTAGTGTAGAACCAACTCCAAAAAGCTCTCTGTCTTCAAAGAGGCACCGCCTACCAATACCCCATCCACACTCTCAATAGCTGCGATCTCAGCAATATTGGCTCCCTTGACACTTCCTCCATAGAGAAGAGGTCTATTAACTACCTTCTTGAGTGCCTTGTGTGTCTGTGTAATCTCCTCTACGGAGGCACTACGTCCTGTTCCTATTGCCCAGATTGGCTCATAAGCAACCATAAAGTTTTCATAAGTTGTATCGATCCCCTCAAATTGAGAGATAAGATGCTCCATTACTGCATCAATCCCCTGCTCTCGTATCTCCAAAGACTCTCCGATACAGTAGATAATCTCAAAGCCCTGCTCTTTGAAAAAGGCAAACTTATCCGCTACTTGTGATTGGGACTCACCAATAATATCTCGTCGCTCACTATGTCCAATAAGAATGGTGTTGATATTAAACTCTGCGAGTTGATCCAAACCAACCTCCCCTGTAAATGCCCCACTCTCTACAGGATAAGCATTTTGCACCCCAATAGTAATGGTGTTGCTATCATAGTTATCCAACGCAGTCAATGGAGGAAAAACATAAATCTTATCTTCTGCTCTCTTTTTGAAGAGTTGAAGTTCTAAAGAGCTAAGATACTCTCGTGTCGATTGTCGTGTGTGATTGGTTTTAAAATTTGCTACATATATCATATACTACCTTTTTGTATGCGATGGTTGCAAAGAACAACCATCATAAAATTACGATCTTAGGGCCTCTATACCTGGTAGAACTTTTCCTTCAAGTAGATTAAGACTTGCCCCTCCCCCTGTACTAACAAAAGTCATCTCCTCAACATCTCCTGCTTTTTGTGCCACATCAGCGGTATCACCTCCACCAACAATTGTCGTAGCATTTGCATCAGCGATATTGTGTGACATCTTCAGACTCCCTTTGGCGTACTTATCCATCTCATATACTCCCATTGGTCCATTCCACAAAATAGTCTGTGCATCACTCAACACTTCACGGAAAAGCCGTGATGAAGCAGGCCCAATATCAAGCCCCATCCATCCATCAGGGATCTCTTGAGTAGGAACATATTTTGAAGGAACAGTATCAGAGAACTCAGGTGCGACAATAACATCAATAGGAAGATAGAACTTTACCCCCTTTTTTCGTGCTTTGATCATAACAGTTCTTGCCTCATCAATTAGATGCTCTTCAAGCAAGGAGTTACCAATCTCATACCCCTGAGCCTTGAGGAAAGTAAATGCCATTCCTCCACCGACAATTACTTTGTCTACCTTATCTAGTAGTTGGCGAAGTGCTTCGAGTTTACCTGAGACTTTGGATCCTCCTACTACCGCGACAAAGGGACGGATTGGATCTTTGAGGGTCTTATCAAAGAAGTTAACCTCCTTAGAGAGCAAGAAACCTGCGGCTCTATGATCCCTATCAAAGAGTCGTGCCATAGCATCAATAGAGGCGTGTGCTCGGTGACACGCACCAAAAGCATCATTGATATAGATATCGACCATAGATGCTAACTCCTTAGCAAATACTTCATCATTTTTGGTCTCTCCCGCTTCATAACGAAGATTCTCAAGCAACAACACCTCACCTGCTTGCAAAGCAGCGGCTTTGGCTCTGGCATCTGTGCCTATTACATCTTCTGCTAATTGCACACCTGAAGCGATTTTGAGGAGTGTTTGGAGTCGTGTTGCTACTGGTTTTAGGGAGTATCGCTCCTCATACTTTCCAGGCTCGGGTCGCTCATAGTGTGAAGCAAGAATAATTTTGCACTCTCGATCGATACAGTATCGAATGGTCTGCAAAGCACTTCTAATTCGTCGATCATCAGTAATATTGCCATCATCATCTTTGGGAACATTAAAATCACAACGAATAAATACCCTCTTGCCTCTTATATCAATATCTTTAATTATCTTCAACTTTAACCCTTTTTTATTTACTAATATGGACTGCCATATCCACAAGCCTACAGGAGTAGCCCCACTCATTATCATACCATGAGAGTACCTTGAGCATATTGCCACCAATTACTTGGATAGTATCCATTGCTACTACCGTACTCTGTGCCTCTCCTACAAAATCTTGTGAGACACGATACTCCTCATCAATCCCCAAAATACCTTTGTGTGATCCCTCACTTGCACGCTTAAAGATCTCTTTGACCTCATCAAGTGTCACCTCTTTGGCAAGATTCACTGTCAAATCTACCACAGAGACATCAGGAGTAGGAACACGAATCGCTTGACCATTTAGTTTCCCTTCAAGTTGAGGCAAGACTTTGGAGATTGCTTTTGCTGCACCTGTGGTTGTAGGAACCAAATTGGTAGCACCTGATCGCCCCTTTCTTGGGTCTTTTTTGTGTTTGGCATCCAAGATAGGTTGAGAAGCAGTATAGCTATGGATAGTGGTCATAAGTCCTGATCTTATTCCAAACGCATCATCAAGCACCTTTGCCAAAGGAGCCAATCCATTGGTCGTACAAGAGGCATTGGAGACGACAGCTTGACCTGCATACTCATCCTCATTGGCTCCGATTACAAATGTTGCGGTATCATCTTTGGCAGGGGCAGAAAAGAGTACCTTTTTGATTCCACTCTCCAAATAAGGTGCTACCGACTCTTTGGTCAAGAAAGCGCCCGTACACTCTAGTACCAACTCTGCACCACAATCAGCAAATCCAATTTTTGCAGGATCACGTTCAGAAAAGAGTTTGGCTTTGGTCTCACCAATATGTACATAACCATCTCTAACCGATACATCCTTACGTGTTCCATGAACTGAGTCATACTTCAACCCATACTCAATAATATGCTCTGCACCACTGGCATTGACAGCAACCAACTCCACATCATCTCTATCTGCAATGATGCGTGCGACACATCTACCTATTCGACCTAAACCATTTATTGCAACTTTAACTGCCATCTATTACATCCCTTTTGATATAAAACCTTAGTGAACTCAGGTTTTTATGATAAAATTCTTTACATATTACATAAATAGAGGTTATTAATTGTTTAAAGGAAGCAAAGAGAGGGTTGCTCTTTTTGGTGGGAGTTTCGACCCGCCACACATCGGTCATAAATCCGTTGTCCAAGAGGCACTAAAGGTCTTAGAGATTGAGAAGGTTATTGTTATCCCTGCCTATCTCAATCCATTCAAAAGAGACTCTTTTTTTACACCACAACAACGTCTAACCATGACCCAAGAGATCTTTGCGACAGATAAGCAAGTCGTCGTAGAGGCATTTGAGATCCAACAAGGAGAGAGTACCAAAACTGCTACCACACTCAATCACTTTCAAAAGAGATATGATGTTCGCTATCTTATTATAGGGGCAGACAATCTTAATAATATTGAACAGTGGTACCGTTTTGAGTGGCTCAATAATCAAATCACTTGGGCTATTGCCACAAGAGCTGGGTATCAAACCGATACCTCAAAACTAAGATCATTTAAGATCCTAGAAGTTGCTGTAGATATTAGCTCTACAGAGATACGCAAAACAAACAATAAAGGAAAACCAAACCATATGAAACTAGATGAAAGAGTCGATCGCATCGTCAATCTATTGGATACCAAAAAAGCAGAAGAGATAGAGGTTTTTGACCTAGAGGCTGTCGAGTATATCGCCAAACGTGTTATATTGGCAAACTCACTAGGAGGCAAACACTCAGCCTCCTTGGCTGATCATCTCAAAAATGAACTCAAACCCTTAGGGGAGAAGTTTTTGCATATTGATGATAGTGAAGATTGGGTGGTTATTGACATGGGAGATATCCTCATTCATATTATGACACCTACCTATCGACAAAAGTACTCACTTGAAGAGTTTTTGACAGAACTTAGCCACAGAAAATCAGAAGAGGAGTCCTCTTAAATCACTATCTATTGAGAGAACTTAATCCCCATATTATAGGTACTAAAACTGAAATAATTTGGCAAGGTTGATATAAAATTTTTATAGCAACCTTCAAACAACCTATTTCCCATTAAGTAGTGAAAGATAGAGCTTTTTGGTAATAGTATCGTTAGCAGGCATTCCATGAGATATTTTGTATTGAATGATTGCTTGTTTTAACGCTGGAGTCATAATTCGTGTGGTCTGAACACCTGGAATTCCTTTGAGAGAAAGTAGATAACTTATCATCTGTATCTTTTTGTTGAGGGGTTCTCTTAGAAATGTGCTAGAGAGATATGCCACAATATCTGGGTTGACTTTTCCTCCATCAACAAGTAACCAATAAGGAAATTTCCCTAATTTTCCAAGAACCTCAATTACAGAAAACTCAACCAAAACAACAATAGAGGCATGAACTCCTTGAGATTTTGTTACAGAGTTATTAAATCCAAAACCACTTCCTAAAATAGAAAATGCAAACTCATGAGCTTTACTTTTTTTCTCAATGGTTACCTCATTAGAAGTCGATGTTCTGGCAATATAGTTTCCTTTGTAGAAATTGGAGGGGTTAAAATTAATTGCTAGTTTTACAATCTGGTTTTCATTGTCTCTTGCACCTCCTATGTTCCCTCTCTGTCCATTTTTGGTTGCAGTTAGCTCCATATCCATACCATTTGCATCTGAGTAGATCACATCATATTTGGTAATTGACCCATTTATTTTAAAGACTTCAGATCGTTTAAGATTCTCACTGTTGTTATCATAAATAACCGTAACATTACTACCAATACTATTGAATGCTGTTTTGACAATATCGGTAATATCAGCAGGAAGTCTTGCCTGTTCTGCTGTCATATTGGAGATAGTATCAATCACAATATTCATAGGCTCACCATAAAAGACACCAATCATATCATTGGCTCGTCTTAGAACTTGTGTATAATCTGATTTCTCTGCTTTAATTATTTTCCCTGCTTTGTCAATTTTGAGCTCTGGTTTGGTATTGTTACACCCCCCCAAAAGCAGGACTGCCAATGCTACCCCTGATAATCTTATAACTGTTTTTTTCACAATAATACTCCTTCCATTTATTTTACATAAAAATCAATTTTTCCAACATGGACTGTAGGCTCACTTTTTTGGTTCTCTAGCTCAAGCACCAGTGCTTTACTTTTGGTAGGTTTTGGAGAATTTTGGGTACATCCGTTTAAAACCATTAATGTGACAACTGCCATTCCCATTAAAATTTTCTTTCGATAAGACACCTTTATACCCTCTCTTTACTCAACAAAAAAGTCAAGTTTTCCAACGCTAACTTGGGCACTACTACCCGCCCCTCCTAAATCCATAGAGAGTCCCTTTGATTGAGCAGAGGATTCACCAAAAAAACTCAAAAGTTCAGACTTGCTAATATTTTTAATATCAAGAATAGGCTCTTTGCTTAAGAGTGCATAGACACTGGTCTTCTCTTTTTCACAATTTTTACAATCCTTGGTCGCACGAATATTCATATTGCCAAAGTCATTAGGGAAAAGATATTTACCTCCCATTTCACTTAATGGAGAGTTGGCATTGGGGTAGAGAAGTCCTGTATTACCATTATTATCAAGATAGATAATATAGAGATAACCCTCATTTTTCCCTGTATCTACAATAAAACGAACAGGCTCATTTTCGGAATAGTTTGGGTTTCCTTTGAGTGTAATACCCATGGCAATACCTTGGGATTGCAAATCTCTGAGTTTTACACCAGAGGGGG
>Ga0256914_1004553_pt1 | contig 10345 bp, 5 predicted proteins | sample HulkmetaG_FD_191571 | JGI IMG/M metagenome (GOLD analysis project Ga0256914, IMG submission 191571) | Hydrothermal chimney microbial communities from Main Endeavour vent field at the Juan de Fuca Ridge, Pacific Ocean - Hulk | ecosystem: Environmental > Aquatic > Marine > Hydrothermal vents ...
TCCATAGCTCCAGCAGTTCCTCGAGCTGATAGTCCCCCTTCTTGAATGCCTGGGCTATCAGATGCGGGGTCTCGTCATCCTTCATGGCTGCATCGAGCAGGCGGGTGAAGCCAAGCAGCCTGCCAAGCACCACGAGTTTCTCCTCGATGAGTTCGGCAGGGGCATTTCCGAAATAGGCATTCACCAGATCACCCTTTATGTCAATGAAGAAATCCGCATCCTCCAGGATCTCGGCAAGGGCAAGGGCACGCCTGTGGCGCCGTACCATGGATGTTCCCCCGCCCTTGAAGCGAAACTTGACATAGTTGCTCTTCAGATCGAGACCGCATACGGAGTCCACCATGGTAAAGTGGAAATCCATCCTAGCATTCAGGTTCATGTAGTCCTTTGAGATGATCACGTAGTTGGGCATGCCTATTGGCCTTCGGGAGCGCTGATCAGACAGCCATCTTCCCATGACCGATCCCATATCGGCCACCACCGGAGGGGGTGTGGACCAGCGGAGCCCTGGTGTTGCAATCCCCTTCCAGAGCGCCCTGAATGGACGGCAGACGATCTCCTCCGGACGCACCCACCGACGCCCCTTGAGCTCCTTGGGAAGCCCTCCGCCTATGTCTATTATGTTCAGGAAGAAGGGGATATCGCTCTTGAGTTTGAGCACCACACCAGAGGTGCCCTCGAGGAGCTCGTCTCCAGCCTCGAAAATGGCCAGAACGGCCTTTTCATGCACATAGCGGACTATGTCATGGAGGGATCTGCACTCCAATATGGAAAATGTAGGGCCGTAGGCATCTGTGAGGTTCAGCTTTACCGTCAGCTCACGCAAGCGCTTTATGCGCGGATCCTGGGTTCCTTCCTGCTCCTGGCCCGCACCCTCCTGTTCGGATCCCTTCGGGCCGGCCTTGGCCCCTGAAGGGCCTTCCTGCCTGCCTTGCTGCTCGATCTCCTCTTCGGTCGCCTCATAGACGAGAGCCCTATTGGCATCCACCGTTATCCACTGCCCTGGTTCAAGGAGCTCGGTCGCCCGGACAAGGCCCGTAATCATGGGCCTTCCATACTCCCTTGCGACACACGATAGGTGATCGGCCGGATTTCCAAGATCGACCAGCACACCGGATGCCTTCTCGAGCAGTTTGGCTGCATCCACGAGGCTCTGGTGCATGACCATGATGACAGGCCCATCGGGCAGCTGCTCCAGATCCTTCCTGCTGCGGATGATCACGACGCGGCCCGTGGCCTTGCCCCTCGATGTGATGAGCCCCCCTTTGAGCAGGATATTGGATGGCCCTTGCTCCAGGGTCTCACCGCCCTGCTGCTCCTGATGGAGGATCAGGGGTCTGGTCTGAAGTATCCAGATGCGCCCCTCCTTATCCACGGCCCACTCCATGTCCTGAGGAGTGCCAAAGATCTCCTCGATCTCAAGTCCAAGCCGGACCAGCTCCCTTATCTGTTCCATGCTGAGCACGGGCTCATCCTGCAGCTCTTCAGGCACATCTGCCTCCATGAGCCCCCCCTCCGGTCTGCAGACAAGCTGCCTGGTCTTTTTGGCGATCACGGGGGGTGCGGCAAGGATCTTTTCGCCCTCCCTGCCACCAAGGTCCCTTAGCGGCTTGTACACATCGGACATGGATGCCCCGGAGACCGCCAGCTCCCCCATGCCGTAGACCGCGCTTATCAGCATGCTCTCTGCCCTGTCGCTGTTCGGGTCCACGGAAAAGAGGATGCCCGCCTTCTGGGCATCGATCATCTTGAGACTCAAGACCGCCATGTTGAAGTCAAGGGGGCGCATCCCGACTGCGGAACGATATGCGATGCTCCTGCTGTTGAAGTTGCTGGCCACCACCTCCTTGAAGGCCCTGATGAAGCCCTGGCCATCCACAACATTCAGCACCGTGGTGAACTGGCCTGCAAAGGAGTGACGCCTGCTGTCTTCGGAAAGGGCACTGCTTCTGACAGCAAGACCCGGCCCCCTTCCTTTGAAAAAGGGCCCTGCGGCCTCGAGAAGGGCCACCTCGAGCGGCTTGGGCAGCTCGGCATCGAGGATCTCCTCCTTGACCTGTGCCTCGAGCTCGTCAGAGATCCCATGTCCCCTCAAGAGATGGGCCTGGAGCAGGCTCAGGATCTTCATGGAAAGCCCTGTCTGATCGAGGAAGTACTGACATGCCGTAACAGGGATGGCAAAGCCGTCAGGCACTGAAAACCCCTTGTGCGCCTTTAGCCGCGACAGGGATGTGGCCTTGCCGCCAGCCACCTTCTCATATTCGGGATATACGTCGTCAAGGGAGATATAGAAGGGGATGCGGCTCTCCCGGCCATCTTCGGCCTCCTTTAGAAGTGCATCTATCTTCTGGACGATTCCGGCATGAATCCCCACCAAGGCCTTGTGGCGGTCATAGTCGATATCGTTCAGCTTGGTGACCATCTCACCTGTGATATCGCTGAGCTCACGAACCTCGGACTTTATCGAGGGCCAGATGGTGCTGGCCTCCCGAAGCTGCAGATCCAGCTCGGTGATGAGGTCCACCGCCCTCGTATTGTCGAACAGGATGGAGCGGAAGACCTGATAGCGCCACTTGAGGAGGTCCAGGTATTCCTGGGCCCGCTGCTGCCTCATCTCCAAGAATCTGTTCAGCTGCCTCTGTATCCACCCAAGCATGTTCCCAGACCCCTTGCTATTTCAAAATCACCCTATTCAGCCGGTCTCTTCCGCCTGGTGCAGCTTAAGGAACCGGTCGAAGAACGCCTTTACGGACTCCTCGTCGGCCATGCGCACATCGAGCTGCCTGGTAAAGGCTATCAGCTCCCCGAGCCTTTTGAGCAGGACCTCCATGCGCTGGCTCTCGACTATCTTCAGCTTCCCTATGACTATGTCCCTGTGTATCTCCGTCTTGAAAAAGAGGGCCTCGAGTATCCACGAGATGAGCTCCGCCCTGCGCCTCCTTTTGGCCTCCTCGGCAAAGCCGCCTGCAAAACGGAAATATATGTAGTTGTTGCTGGGCTCAGGGGTCATGAAGGCATCGATCACATTGAAGTGGTAGCCGAGCCTCAGGCTCAGGTTGCAGTAGTCCTCGGCTATTATGGCCAGATTCTCCCCCGAGTATTCCGGGGGATTGGTCAGCATGCTGGCAGGACGCATCATGCTCGAAAAAAGATCCTTCATGCCAAATGGCACCGGCTCCCGATCCCATGCATCCTCACGAAGCAGCCCGGACAGCAGGGCCTTGAAGGGCCTGCTTCTTATCTGATCTGGCGTAACGCCCTCTTCATGGGCCTTACGGGCATCTTCCGCCTCTTCGATCCCCCCTCCGATATCTATGATCTTTATCTGGATCGGCAGGTCGACCCTGAGGGGCAGGCTCCTCTCCCCCTTTATGTCGCTCGTGGTGGAGTAGCGGTTTATGATGGACTCCACGGCCTTCTCATGGCTGAAGTGGATGATATCGTGGATGGTGCGGCACTTTTCGGGTACGAAATCTTTGTCTTCCGGATCCAGCATATAGAGCGGGGCCACCCACCTAAGTATGCGTCTTAGGATCTTGACCTCTGGCTCCTCCAGATACTCCCAGTTTCTCCTGGCCTCTACCTCGAGAAGCTCCTTGACCACGCCCTCATAGACCTTCTTCTCGCCGGCATCCACGGTCACCTCCATCCCCTCTTTGAGGATGGATGTCGCCTTTTCCGCCCCCAATATGGCTGGCACCCGATATTCCCTGGCTATGGTTGCAAGGTGACCGGTAGGGCTGCCGACATCTGTGATTATGGCCCCTGCCTTCTTGAGGATCCTGCTGAGCTGGGGGCTTGCATACCTGGCCACGGCCACAGCCCCCACAGGGAACCTGTCTGGATCGGAATCCTGGTCCACGTGCACCACCACACCCGAGGCGATCCCGAGCTGTGCGGTATGGCCGAGGCCCTCCATGAGTACTGGAAAGCGCTTGAGGGCCTCTTCTATGTTGGCAGGCACGCTCTCCTCGGGTTCCTGCACCATGAGAGGGCGGTTCTGGAGGATCACCAGCTGGCCCTCCTGCTCCATGTCGATGGCCCACTCGATATCGCGTGGAGAGCCATAGGCCTTTTCAAGGAGCATGGTTATCTCGGCAATCTGCCTGATGAGGCCGTTTTCTATCAGGGCGGAGCCGCGCTTCAGGCCGTTTTCCAATAGCTCGGTGGGCCGTCTGCCATCAGGAAGGGGCTGATCCAGCGGGCGCTCGATCAGTTTCGATGAAGTGATGGTGAAGGGGTGGTGCCTTTCCACCGTGTACCGGTCGGCGTTCTCTGTGCCAGAGACCAGCTCCTCTCCGAGGCCGGCCACTGCCGAGATCACCACCTCGTCCGACTGCCTGGACGATGGGTTTCTGGAATAGGACACACCAGATACCAGTGGATGGATCATCTTCTGGACACCCACGGCCACAGGATGGCTCCTCAGATCATCCTTGTCCCCGATATAGGAGAAGAGCTCCGGAGAAAAACGGCTTATCACCACCTCCTTGTATGCATCCAGCACCTCTGATGGAGGTACGTCCAGCACCGAGTGGAACTGGCCTGCAAAGCTGCGATCCGAATCCTCGCCGACGGCACTGCTCCTGACCGCCAGGGGCCTTGGGCCACCGATGCGCCTGAAGAGCCCTTCAAGCGCCTCCTGCACCGCATCCTCCAGGGCCTTTGGTATCCTGGCCTCGCGGAAAAGCGCCCTGAGCGCCTGCCTGTACTGATTATTGGAAAGCCCCTGTTTCAAAAGCCGCTCTATCTTCTCGAAGAGGCCGTTTTCCTCCATGAAGGCGTAATAGGCGGTCACGGTCACGGCAAAGCCGTCAGGGGTCTTGATGTCGAAATTGTTTGAGATATCGGCAAGATTTGCATTCTTGGCCCCAACCAGGTGATCCAGATCCCTGTTGATGAGGCCATAGTCCAGAACGAGCCTGCTGCCGTATGGCCCCGACCCTCCGGACACGATGTCCTCGAGACTGCTCTTGATCTCCTCGAGCCGCTCATAGAGGGCCATGTACCTGCCCCCTGACAGTGAGTTCAGGTGATAGATCACCTCCCTTGTGAGCTCACACACTTCAGCAATGAAGCGCTCCAAGAAGGCGGTATCGAACAGGTAGCTGCCTCCAAGGATCCGCTCGGCCTCTGCAATCTTTTCAAGGACCCTGTTGTTGAGATCAAGCAGTCTCCTGAAGTGCTGGAATGTCTGGCGGAACCCGTTTGACTCGGGATACAGACCCCTTTTTGCCGCCCTTTTCCGGAAGAAATCTATCATTTCAGCAACATCCCCCTAATGCAGCCCCCATCGCGCTATTCTTTGCCCCCTTCAAGGCTACTTGCCCTTCAAGGCTATTTAAGGATGAGCACCATGGATCTCGCTGCCTCTACAAGCTCTTCCATCTGGTTTTTTGAAAACAGCGCATGGAGAAAAGACCTCTTTCCCATCCACAATCCCACTATACTGTTAGAAGATGCCGCCTCCACGGCACGCACAAGCTCCTTTGGCTCAAGGATCCAGATCCAGGTCTTGATGCCAAGGTCTGTATAGTATCTTACCAGCTCCCTGAGCTTGGCCTCCACCCTCTCCTTCAGGCCATTGCCTCCCATGACGGCCAAGATGGTGAGTTCGGCATCATGTATGGTGACAAACTGGTTTATTAGCTCCAGGGACTCCTGGCTGATCTCGTCCTGATCGAGACAGCAGACCATCTTTCTTGGCGCCTTGTCCTCCTTGACTATGAGGACTGTGCATGGCGCCTTTTCAGCAACCCTTACAGGAAAGTCGGGATACCCTCCCCACTGCGCCTCGTTGCGATCCCCCATGCCCAGAATGATCATGTCCGGGCCCTCTTCCTCCACCTGGGCCATTACCTGTTTCAGGAGGTTTCCGGCCCTGACAATAAAGCGCAGCTGTTTCCTGCCCCTGCTCCGCAAGAACCTCACCATCCACCTTCCAGGCCCGAGCTCCTCTATCCTGTCGAATGGCCCTATGCTGTAGGGGGAATCGGGCTGGGCCGTGAACAGATGGCCATATACCATCATCTCCTCCACCAGCTCGATGGATGGCTTCGAGGTGCGCTCATCCTGCAGGCCAAGCAGGGTCACATCGGCCCATGTGTTACGGGCCAGCTGTACGGCCTTTGCAGCCGCCTTTCTGCTGTACTCCTCTTTATCTATGGCTACCAAGATCTTCATGTCCGTCCCTTCGAGGCTCCCTATAAGGTTTTTTGCAGTATCACACCATCCACTTAACGGCAGAGCAGAAGCGGATTGGAGGCCAGGGCCAGCAGTTCCATGCGGGGCGTATGTCGTGCCGGCATCTCTGCCGCTACCAGTCCGTGATCCCTTATGTATTCGGCCACATGCTCGGGAGGCCCCTGGACCACCAAGGATTCGGCACCCACATATCCCGCCCCCTCCAACAGCTCCAGGGCATCCCTGTCCTCCTCTTCCATGGGCCCGAAACTGACCTTGTCCTGCTCTTTGTAGACATAGCGGACCAGAGTGATGTCCAGGCCATCTTTTATCTTGCCGAATATGGTAAAGAGCCTGAATATGATCCGCTCCGGCCTGCTCGACTCGTCGATGAGCAGGAGTATGTCACTGGGAGAGGTGATATTCTTGACCATCAGCACAGGACATGGGGACTCCGAATAGAGCTTGGATGTGACCCTTTTCTTGAATGCCTCCTTGTCGCTGACGTTGAGATAGCCCTCTATATAGAGGGAATACTCGTCTCTGTTCAGATGATAGAGAAGCTCCTTTTCCGGATCACCCACAATTATCAGCGGGCTCAGCAGCCTGCACCTGACCTTCTCCGTCTTTAGGAGCCTTGCGATCTCATCCCGGCCGGATTCCTCTATGCCCTGGAGCCAGGAACGTCTCACCCAGCCCGTACCCGACTGGAATTTGTCCGAGGCATCCTCAACATAGACCGGCCTCAGAATCATGTCTGTCAACAGGGCAAGCCTGTCTGCAAAACGCAAGGCAATGCTTGACTTCAAATCTTCCCTGAGATTTATGAGTGAGCTGAGCATGGCACTCTCCTGGCTTGGCCGCTTTCATAGGATCACTGTTGTTGCCCCTTCTTGATCTTCATCTCCGCCTTCTTTACCACCTCCTCGAGTTCCGCAAGCTTGAAGGGCTTTGCCAGGAAGTCGAAGACCCCCTTCTGGAAGGACTGCTTGGCTGTGGCCAGGGTGGCAAAGCCCGTTATGACGATGATCTCTGTCTCGGGGCTCAGCTCCTCCTTCACCTTGGTGAGAAACTGCATGCCATCCAACCCCTCCATCTTGAGATCGGTTATGATGATATTGAAAGGGCGCTGCTTCACCCTCTCAAGGGCCTGCAGACTGTCTGTGAAGGCCTCGATCTCATACCCCTTTCTCTCCAGGAAGGGTTTGAGCCTTTTGCTCACTATGGGCTCGTCATCGAGAATCAGGATGCTGGTGGGACTGTTGCCGTTTCCCATTTTTTACCTCCATGAATCTTCTGAAGTTTTCAAGTTGCTCCTCTATACTCTTTTCCCCTGTCATGAAGACATCGAGCTGGCGCGTAAAGCCAACAAGCATCCCCAGCATGTGGAGCCTCTGCAGGATCTCGTCCTTGGTCATCCCCTTGAGCCTGCCGATGACCATATCCTCCCTCTGCTCCACCAGGAAATCGTTTTCAGAAAGGATCATGCCTATGAGAGTGGCCCTTCTCCTGCGCTGCGGCAGCTCTGTAACCCCACCGAAGAACCTGAAATAGATGTAGTTGTCGCTGACCTCATCCCCCACATAGGTGTCTATCATGTTGAAATGGTAGCCGAGCCTGAGCGCAAGGTTCGTGTAGTGCCTGGACACAACGGCCAGATTCTGGCCGATGAACTCCGGCCGAGATATCTCTGGTGAAAACGTGCGTGTTATGCTGGCGATGAAACTCCTTACATCCACGGGTACCGGCTCGCTGCTCCAGACCCCTGGAATGGCCAGGGCCTCGAGCATCTCTCTCAGCCCGAGCGAGGTGATCTGGGAGATGTCGATATCTGCATCGGCCCCCTCCTCAACCCCTCCGCCGAGATCGATTATCACGAGATCGAGCGGCACCTTCCAGACGAGCTTGTGAAGCGGACTGCTGGCGTCGAACCTGTTCTCCATCAGGTGCGAGATGATCTCCTCCACCCCCTTTTCATGGGTGAAGCGGATGATGTCGTGAAGGGTCCTGCACGCCTCTGGCCTGAAGTCCGGATCTGCCGGATCTATGAGGTTCAGAGGTTCGATCTTCTTGAGTATCCTCCTGAGCAGCCTGTACTCCTTGCTCTCCTCGATGGGGTCGGCCGAGATGGTATAGAACTGGAGCTCCCGCACCTCACCCTCGTAGATCACATCCTCTTCTGCATCAACCGTGACCACCATGCCATTTTTGAGCGTCTCACTTATCCCCGTGAGCCCGAATATGGCAGGGATCCGGTGTTCCCTGGCTATGGCTGCCAGATGGCAGGTCTCGGAGCCGCTCTCGACCAACAGGGCTGAACAGCGGGAGAGCACCGAGGCCAGAATCGGTGATGGAAACCTGGCCACCAGGACCGCCCCTTGGGGAACTCCATCCAGATCGTGCTCATATCTGAAGATATAGACAGGCCCGGAACCTATGCCGCTCTGGACTATGACACCCCTGCCCTTGGAGATCACCCTGTACTTCCGGCTGAGCTCGGCAACCCCGACAGGCCTGGCATCAGGCACCTTGTTGAGCCTGAGGGGACGAGTCTGCAGGATCACTATCTGGCCCTGTCCGGTAACGGAAAACTCGATATCCTGGGGCCTCTTGAAGTGCCTTTCTATCTTCATGGCCATGGAGCCAAGCTCTCCTATCTGCTCTATGGAGAGGCACGATTTGAGCTGCAGCTCCTCTGGCACCTCCACCCTCTTGGTTCCGCCAGGCGCCACAGGGATCTCCTTGAACCGCTTCTGCATGATATCCATGGAGACTATCTTGCCGGGATCGGAACGGGACACCAGAAAACGGTCATTCTTATCCTTGCCGGAGACCACAGTGGTTCCAAGGCCCCAGTTGGCCCGGATGATCATATGATCCTGACAGGGATCGCTCGGGTCCATGGTGAACAGGACACCACTTGCCGCTGCATCCACCATTTTCTGGAGCACCACCGCCATCTCCGGACGCCTGAAGATGGGGGCCAGGGTCCGTCTGTACTCCAGCACCCACTTGGAGAACAGGCTGGCCACCACGATCTTATAGGCCTTCTCCACAAAAAAGGGGGGCACGTTAAGGAGGCTCTTGAACTGCCCGGCAAGGCTGTTGTCTCCATCCTCTTCAGGGGCGCTGCTTCTCATGGCCAGAAACAGGGTGGATGAGGGGTGTTCCTGCATCAGCAACAGTGCAGCCTTGTTGAGCTGAAACTGCAGGGTGACCGGCAGGGGGCTCACCTCTATCTCAGACTGGATCTTCTTGGATGCCTCCTCTGCACTGATCAGCCCCTTGTCCATCCGGGAGAGGGTATCGTTTATGAGCTCATCCAGGTTGTTCTTCTTTACAAAGGCGTCAAAGGCCGCAGTGGTCACTGCACACGATGGCGGAATATTCATGCCGAGCTGTCTCTTGATCTCGGCCAGGGCCACGTTCTTGCCTCCGACTGCGTCCGCCATGTCCCTGTCTATCTCCTGGTAGAACAGGATGAAATCCTTGATGGCTCGTGCCGGTCTTCCCGATAGCTCTGCCTCTATCTCTCCCTTGAGCCTGTAGAAGGAGCCAAACAGGGCCTTGTACTTTCCAGGGGCCAGGATATCCAGGAGGATCACCTGTTTTTCCACTGCATCCAAGATCTCGGAAGTGATCTTTTCGATATACTGCCTGTCGAACACATAGTTTCCCCCCAACTTCTCGCTGGCATCCGAGATCAGCTCCAAGGCCCTGTTGTTCATGGACAGCAACTGGCTGAAGGTGCGGAACAGATCACCAAGGCCCAGGTCCCTGGCGCCCTTTCCGCCTTTGAGCACCTTCTTTGTCCAGTTCAGCAGGCTGTCCATGGTGGATCTCCCCCTTTGTATGCCCTGGGGCATAGACATCAATGACCACCGCCACCCTTGAAGATGGAGCCTATGATCAATCCGGCTGCAATGGCCACACCCGCAGCCAGGAGACCGTAAAGAAGCGCGTGCTGGAAGGCCAGGTCATCCAGAAACTTGGGGAGCCCCACATACTCTATCTTCAGGTCGGACGATGCACTCCCCACGATCTTGCCATCCTTCACGGCAAACAGGTCCACCTTGTAGTCTCCCTTCTTCATCTTGGGAGGCACATTGAGTGTAACAGAAAAGACTCGTCCCGAATCCGACTCTTCAGGATAGTGGACGGC
>Ga0256914_1004554_pt1 | contig 10345 bp, 7 predicted proteins | sample HulkmetaG_FD_191571 | JGI IMG/M metagenome (GOLD analysis project Ga0256914, IMG submission 191571) | Hydrothermal chimney microbial communities from Main Endeavour vent field at the Juan de Fuca Ridge, Pacific Ocean - Hulk | ecosystem: Environmental > Aquatic > Marine > Hydrothermal vents ...
TCCTGTTGTACCGGTAAGATGTGCCAATGGTTAGGAGGCCTGTGGAGTCCCACAGTTGCCTATCTAAAAAGAGTTCTCCATAGTAGACATGGCTGTTTGAGTGCCATGATACGTCTACTAGTTGCTCTTCAAAAGGGATTTTGCTGTAATAGGTGCTAAAGTGAAAATTGTATAGCCCAAATCCCTTTTGCGCTTCTAGCTTAATAAATCTAAATGGAATTTTTTTCTTGGCGGCCCAGGTCTTGTCTGATTCTATTTCGCCTACTACATATCTGTTGGTCATGGTTGACCAGCGACCTGAAAGCTTTATCCATTGTTTCCATGACAGATTGAAAACGGTCTCAAGGTACTTTGAGTTATCAAGTTCCCCTCTGCCTTTAATATACTGTTTTGGACAGGCTTGTTGTTCGTCACACTTTAACACATTATAATATTTATCAAATGCCTTTTTAGATGTGGCACTGACTGCTACAAATCCTTCCCAAAGTCCATAATTTTTCCCAATTTTTACAGTAAAATGGCCGTCATGATCGGGAGTCCCTGCCCTCAAGTCCAGGGAGATTCCATCAACATCTCGTCCTTCCATTGGAACAACGTTAACGACACCTGCAAAGGCATCTGGCCCCCATAGAACCGATGCTGGTCCTTGAATTATCTCTACACGTTTTACAAGATCTAGACTTAGCTCCTCTCCAAGAGGGAATATGGATTTTGTGCTGTCTGAAGTCATTGGGACCGAATCGTATAAGAACAAAAAACTATCTGGAATTCCCCTGAAAAATGGTTGGCCACCAGCTTCCCGATTTGCAATATAAAAACCTGGCACCATAGATAAGGCCTCACCAAGAGTTCGTAGGCCGTATTTTTCTATCTGTTTTTTATCGATTATGGATACTACCGCTGGGGCCTCTTCGGGAGACTCTGGATGCTTGGAGGCACTGGTCACCACTGAAATATCTTCTCCTACGAATAAGACCTTGGTGGGTATGGTATTTCCGGCTGCAACCAAGCGGTTGTGTGTTATTAATAATAACATTATGCAGAACAGGCTAACTATTTTATATGGTGCCCTATCTTTAAGACAAATCAATTGTTCTCCTCCAGCTGTTTTAGCCTGGTGCGAAATTTCGATCTGGTAAGCCCCAATAGTTTTGCCGCAGCACTTTGGTTTCCGCCTGTCAGCTCAAGGGCTTGTCTGATAAGATCTTTTTCCAGCTCTTCTAGGTTTATACCCTCTTCAGGCAGCTTAAAGTCCTTTTTCGGAGGGGACAGATTCTGTTTGTATAGAAAAGAGAGATGCTCTGATGTAATAGGAGGCGCTCCGGCAAGAATTGAAGCCCTTTCAATGGTATTGGCAAGCTCTCTTATATTGCCAGGCCATGAATATTCTTTAAGTATCCGTTTTGCTCCCTCTGTGATAAGCTGTTCCGATGAATTAGAATCCATGAATTTTCTGACAAAGAATTCTGCAAGGGGGATGATGGCCTCTTTTCGTTCCTTTAAGGGGGGTATGTGTATGGGAAAAACGTTTATTCGAAAATAGAGATCCTGCCTGAATTCTCCCGCTTCCACAAGCTTTTCAAGGTCCTGGTTTGTAGCGCAGATCACCCTTACGTCTACTGGTATGGGTTCGTTTCCTCCAACCCTTTGGATGGTCTTTTCTTGCAGAGCCCGAAGGAGTTTTGCTTGGGCCTCCAAGGGAAGATCTCCTATCTCATCCAGGAACAGTGTTCCTCCTGAAGCGTATTCAAAGACCCCCTGTTTTGAACGGTCTGCACCTGTAAAGGCCCCTTTTTCATGACCAAAAAGTGTGCTTTCAACAAGGGTGTCCGTAATTGCTGCACAATTTACTGCAACGAATCTGCCCTCTCGTCTTGGACTGTTATCGTGTATGAACCTTGCCACCACCTCCTTTCCTGTGCCGGATTCACCTGTTATCAATACAGTGGTATCAGCCTTTGCTGCTACCTTGAGGGCCAAATCCATCACATTTTGCATGGCCCTGGAGACACATACCATTTTCTTGCCCTTTTGAAGTTTATCGAGCTTGCGTTTAAGATCTATGTTTTCCTGGATGATTTTGGATAGTCCTATGGCCTTTTCAACAGCAAGGACTATCTGATTTTCATCAAAGGGTTTGGTAATATAGTCCACGGCTCCCTTTTTCATAGCCTCTACAGCCGACTCGATGGTGGCATAGGCAGTTATCACTATTACTGGAATAGGTGATTCCATGCCCTTTACGTGTTCCAAGAGCCGAAAGCCGTCTATCCCAGGCATTCTAAGGTCGGTAATTACTACGTCAAACGGCTCTTTTTTTAGAATATCTATGGCCTGTTTGCCGTTTTGGGCCTCTTCTGTTTGATGCCCCTTTAACTTGAGCATAATAGAAAGGATGTGCCTAATCTTTTCTTCGTCGTCTACTATAAGTATCCTTGCCATAATCAGTTGCTCGTTTTCCAGAATATTATCTTTACTATTGTTCCAGTAGGTTCATTGTCTTTTATTTCTATCTGCCCCATGTGGGCCTCAATAATCTTTTTTGTAAGAGTAAGGCCTAGGCCAGTCCCTTTGGATTTATCTGTAAAAAAGGGCTCAAATATCTTTTCTTTTTTATCATCAGGTATGCCGGGGCCGTTATCTAAAACCATGAGTAGATAGGATGAATCTTGATCAAATAACCGTACTGTTACTTGAGATCCTCTAGGTGAGACCTCGCATGCGTTCTTCAAAATGTTTATGATGGCCCTGGAAAGAGCCTCTTGATCTGCCTGGATAAATGCATTTGGAGTATTTCCTTCTATCTTTATCGATATACCTTTGGGGCTCCATTCGATCTGTAAGCGTTTTACTATTTCATCTATCAGTAGCCCCAAGTCCGTTTTAGTAAAATCAAGGGGCTTAGGTCTTGAGAAATCCAAAAAGTCTCTGATTAAGAGATCAAGTCTTTTTATTTCGTCTTCAACATAAGAAATCATGGTCATTCTAACATCTTCTTCAATCTCTTTCTTTCGCAGGATATCCAAAGCCCCTTTAATAATGCCGAGGGGATTTTTTACCTCATGGGCAACTGTAACTGCAAAGTGTCCGATCTCTGCGAGGGCTTGTTCCTGGATAAGTTTTTGATAGGTTTCCTCAAGGTCTTTCCTACTGTCTTTTAATGCCTGGGTCATTGTATTAAAGGCGGTAGCCAACTTCCTAGTCTCTGGTAGGGAACCTTTTTGTAGCCGTACTTCAAGATCGCCTTCTGCCACCTTTTGTGCGGCTTCTATGAGATTTGCCAAGGGAGCGGTCAATGATCTTGTAAAGACAAGGAAAAATATAGTTCCTGCAGCGAATATTAAAAGTGTTAGCAATATATAACGCTTTCTCAGCTGGCTAGAAAGCTGGTCGATACTGGTCGTTACATAAGCTATTTCCACCATTCCTATTATCTTACCCTTTCTTTTGTTCCCTTGAGCAAAGACCATATTTTCAGAGGCTGTAGTGAGATAGACAGGGGCAAATGTCCTCCTTTTAAGGGAATGTGTTTGGTAATTGTCTCTTACTGTGGCTAATACCTTGCCTTTTTCGTCCTTGATTTTGACCTCGACGACATCTTTTTCTGTCAGGAGATTTGCAGCAAGTCTCTTCAGCATCTGTTTATCGCCGAGAAGGATGCCGAGTTCACTATTTGCAGCTAGATACTTGGCAAGGAAGTCCATTCTGTCTCCGAAGCGTATCAAGAGGAAATTTTTGGCTAACTGATTACCTGCCATACCTAGAGACAAGGTGGTGACAGCCAGAAGGAGGGCTATGCCTAATACTAGCCTTTGTTGAAAGGAAAGGTTGTAAAAAGCTGCCCAGCGCTTTCTCATTCTTTGCCCTCCTTTGGCACTTCTATGCCCTCCCATTTATCTGGACGTGTTTTGACAAGCATTCTGAATGCCCGCAAATTCCAAAGGAGATGTACATTAGGAGGCGTAAAGATGCATACATGCTCCTTGGCAAGTTTTTCTAGCAGCCGCGCTGCCTGTCTACCCACCTCTTCATAGTCAATGATAAAGGATAAAAGAGCCCCAGACTCATAAAAGAAACGGTTGAAACCACATACAGCCACCCCTTTTATAAGAGCGGTTTTGGTAATATGGGTCACAATTTTTTCAGAAATAACGACCGAGTCTGGAATAAACAGTATTATATCAATTTCTTTAAGGACAGGATCTAATTTCCCCATTATTTGGGCTGGACTGTCAACCTGTAAGCTTATAAGCCTAAGGTTGTTTTGGGTAGCGGCAGTCTTTGCCTTTTGGATTAGAAGCCCATTTTCTTCTTGGTTGAAAAGGATAGCTATTTTTCTGCCTGGCCCAAATTTTTGACGCAGGATCTCCATCTGAAATTCTATAGGTATGCGAAGATCAATACCACAGACTTGGTGATTTCCTAAAAATTTTTTGAGGTCTAGGGCCATAATGGCCATTTTGTTCGGAATTGCAGTACCATATTGATATAAAAGATTTATGGCTTCTGGGCCTATTGCCAAGCAGGTTTGGAATTTTCTACCTTTGGCATAATGTTTAGCGAGTTCAAAGTTTTCACTCAAATCAAAAACTTGATAATCAAAAGAAATTTTGCTTTCAAGACCGTGAAGTGCCTGTAAATAAGGACGTATTTTTGATGAAAGAAAGATACCAATTGGTGGGTCGCTGGCTGTGGCGCATGAAAGGTAAGATGTTTCAAAGAAACAAAGAATAAGAAAAAATACAGTAACCGAGAGCCTAGAGGCCCTATCCATGTTTCACAGCCCAAAGTATCTGTCTTAAGAAACCACGGACCATCTTTACATCCTTGGCTGTAAGTTCCTTGTTTTTGAAAAAACGTCTTGCATTTTGCAACCAATACGCAGGAGTCTGTTTTTCGTAAAGCCCTATAGCCTCAAACGTTTGTTGAAGGTGAGCAAACATCCCTTCTTTTTCTCTTACAGTGGCAAGGCGAGGCCTGTATATTTCTATAGTAACTTTTTGTGAAGCAAGCATAATTTCATAACATAATATCATAACGCTTTGGGCCAGATTGAGGGAGGAAAAATTTGATGTTGGGATAGTGACTATCCAGTCACAAAGCCCTATTTCTTTGTTTCCTAAGCCCCATTTTTCTGAGCCAAAAAGCACACCAACCTTAACGTCAGGGGAATAGGAGAGGAGTTTGGTGGCAATAGTACGTGGTGTGTGTGTAGGCCTTCTTTTCCTGCCTATCCTCGCTGTAGTTCCTGCAAGGAGATGTAAATCTTTTACTGCTTCTTCTAGGCTATTAAATATTTTAGAGTCATATATTATGTCTGACGCCTCATGAGTGGCCATTTTGAGGATATTTTTCTGATTCCAATTGAGTGGATTTACTATTCTAAGTTTTGAAAATCCCATATTCTTGAGGCATCTGGCCGATGCCCCGATATTTTCTGGATAACGGGGTTCATTTAAGATGATGATTATGTTGTCAAATCTTTTGTTCATGTTCCCGTTGTAAGAGATTACTTCGATGCACTGGATGTTAGCAGTACCAAGCCGGCCCGTTTTCTAAACTTAAATTTCAAATCTATTTTGGTATCTTCCCAGTAAACAATATTTTTAAGTAAAGTTCATGGAAATTAAATAGCTTTTTCTGTATCAATTCATGAGGTATCCTTGACAAAAAAGGGGCCATTACTTTAAAAGTATGGCCCCTGTGATCAAGAGAAGAGGAGGGTTCTCTTTATTTTGATATAATCATGGTTCCATCTGCAGCATTGGTGCTTACGTGGAAATACTTTAAAAAAGTCATGCCAAGAAGGGCTGTATCCTGATTTTCTGACAAGAATGCTGTAACATTATCCTTCTTCAAAGTACCTTCTATCTCGATGTTTACAGGACAATAGTAACCTGTTACTTCACCACCTACGCCAATTGCTGTACCTTCTTGGCAGGCATCCCATGTGATGGTTCCGTTGGCTGCCATTGGAATCCCATACATGCTGGCATCGTTCAAATTGAGCAAGACCATGGCGGCTCCAGTGTCTACTATGAAGGGAGTGGCTACATTGTTGACTTTGCCTGCCACCTTGTAACAGTTGCAGTTGGGATCAAGTGGAACAACTACGTCTTCTGTTACTGCAGTAAATTTTTCAGGAACCGACCAGTATTGGTCTCCGAGAGGACGGTATTGCCACTGGCCTTCTATTCTGCCGCCACTTTCTATGTCGTAATCGTCTATGCGGTAGAGATATTCAAAAGGTCCCCAGATGGTGTTTTCAGTAAAGTAGATTTCATATTTTCCAGGGCGAATGCAGTTGTCAATGAGAACTCGTTGGCCTTGTATGGAGAACTGATTACATACTTTATCAGAGTTGTTTGCATAATGTACTGTTAATACAGTCTGTCCTTTAGGAGTCAACCAGACGCCACTAAGGTTTCCTCGTTCTTCATTTAATGTCATTGGATAGACTGTTCCAGTAATGTTATCGATATAAGTGGTGGTCTCCTCACCATATTCTTCTGTCACTACCCATCTGCCTTTTAGAGGAGTGATGTGGAGTACGTAGTAAAGAAGTTCTCTCCAAGACCTGTAGTTTTGAATATCAGTAGGATCTCCAACAATTGCCCTTATTATCCAGTCACCTTCTAGACCAATAAGTCTTATGCCCCCACCAAAAGGAACCGGTACGAAGGCCTTGATGTTGGGATATCCACCTGACACACCTACATTTGTGTTTTTGTAAGGAATTGGAGCAATGTTTGGTCCATTGTCGTCGCTAAAGGGCAGGGCGATAGGTGTATTTTGGACATCTCTGGCATAGTATAGGTTTTCAGCTCCTGCTACTGGATGCCCCCATTGGCTAAATAGGTCAAACTGGGGTTTTCCATTGATCCAGCGATATGCAAATACCTGTCCTGGAGAAAGAGACGGGTGTTCAGCAAGTATATATAAAGCTCCTTTGGTCCCATCTGATATAGGTACGTTTAAGGTGAGATCGATCCAATCCGTTGTGGCCAATTTTTCTTCTGCTGCATAGCGGAGTGAATTGACATAGACCTTTACAGGTATCCACCAGGTGGACATCTGTTCATGAATAGGCAAATCATCATCTACCGTCCAGTCAGAGAGAGTGGCTGTTACTTGTTCTTGTATCTGCTGATCCACATGCGTACGCATGTATGTAGCGTTATCACCTGGGATACTCGGATCGTGGATAGTTGTGGTAATCTGAATCCATCCTTCTTTTAGTGTAGGTTCGCCAGTATATACAGCTGTGCTATCAAGAAGTTTTTTGACATCTACGGTGACTGTAAAACTGCCGTTACCATCTGCTGAGTCAACAGCTACACCGGCCGGTTGTCCATTTATATTTATCCACTGGGCCGTAGGGGCAGCTATCCAGCAAAAATCTAATGTCTCCGGCCATGTAATTTCATGGGCACTTGGATCATCGGTTCTTGGAATGGTGCCGTTAACCTCTCCGGTAGTGGCATTGTGATCAAGCAGCTCGATACGTTCTGTGGTGCAGTTGCCATCTATACAGTTGGGAAGGGCGAAACCTGTTAGCCGAATAGTTATAGGTTCAGGATTTTCAAGTTGTTCCTGATTTATATAAAATTGGAGACTCGTTGGCGAAATGACAAGTCTGCCGGTTTTGGTTGCGCTACATTGCTTATTATATGGGCTCAGGCTACTATCTTCAGCCCATACTCCTGTATCCACTGCCACAAGGCAGACGCTCAAAATTGATATGAGAAACGGGATAATTTTTCCCTTCATGCTGTCCTCCTATTTCTTGACTTATGAACCCCAGTTTTCCGGGTTTCCTGTTGGTTCAGCCACTGCTTCTATTTTCTCTGTCTGGACTGCATCGTTGAGAGACGGGGCTGTGGCGGCCTTCAGGGTCATTACCTGTGTGTTTGGGGCCGATGAGGCCTGTGTGGCTCCTGAGCACTTCGGACACATGGCCAGGATATTAGTCAGGTCTTCCAAAAGGGTTCTGGCCGCCTCTTCTACCGCAACATCCATCTGGGTCCTGTCAGAGGTATCGGCCCACATGCTCACCGGCTCCACCTCCTTTTCTACCCTGTTTGCCCATACTACTTGTCCAGTTTCTGGATCTTGCAGGGCAAGACTTATTTGGACAACGGCCCTTGGAACATGTCCTCCTTTTGCAGCCAAATATGCTGCAGCCATTCCTGCAGCTCCCCAAACACCTGCATTAAATGCTGCCGAGTGTTCGTAACCGCCAGATGTTTCTGTTACTACTTTGGCAAAGCGCGGATGAGAACCAACAACCTTTGTAGATTCAGAGGGTCCGTTAAATGGAGTGTCAGCTTGTGAGCCAAGGCCTGCTCCCATGGCACCTCCAATTGCTAGATCCTGCCAGAGATCATATTGGTCTGACTGTGCCACTCCAAATATTGTGGCAGATGTCCAATCAAAGAAGAATGGAAGAATGCCTTGCTGTAGTGGATTTAGATTTTGTCCTTCTCTTATTTCGTATTCTACTATACGCCCTCTTAGAATGTAGTCAGCGTTAAAGTAGTTGCCAATTTGTTTGATAACGTCTTTGTTAAGACCAATACGGTTGATTTTGAGTTCTTCCTGGGGCCTGTTTGCAATTTCGTTTTGGATTAATACCTGCTTGATTGCCTGGTTCATATCCTCTGACCAACCGGTACCAAGTTCCCTATAAAAATTTCTTCTAGTCCTGGCAGAGTCTATGGAAGGTCCCTCTATTAGTGTAATTACTCCAAGGTCTATCAGGTATTGCACTACATCTTCTTCTACTGGAATGTAGTATCCTTTTGAGGCAAGCTTATGAGTGATAGCATTTTGGATCTTGATTTGTCGCCTAAGGGAATCATCGATGTGCTTGCCAGACGAATAGTCAGCAAAAGGCAGCATCACGATCTTTGGACAAGGATAAGGATTCCTGATGGTTGTGGAATCTATTGCCTTGACAGATTCTTTTACCTTTTGGCCACAGCCGCTAAGTACCAAAATGGTGCAAAGGGCAGCCAGAAACATTTTGTGCCATGGTGAATATGACATGGTTCCCTCCAACATTTCTGATTTTTTCCTGTTGCTCATCTCATCGGATAATAGGAAAAATTTATAAAAGATTTTGTTTTTTGTTGCCGGTTCTCTTAAAATTTTTCTAAAAATTCAATAGGAACAGCCTAGAATTTCATTAATAATCAAGGTCCTTTGTTAGATGAGCAAATAGCCTGCCAATGTGAAACAAAAGTATGTCTGGGTAAGATGTAGCTAAAATAAAGGCGGGATTACCTGTCTGATATGATCTGCCTCAACAAGAAGCATAAGTAGTCTGTCTATTCCCAAGGCTATTCCTGCAGAAGGTGGACAATGCCCTAGAGCGGTTAAAAATTTTTTGGGAGGATCTATAGGCTTTAGGCCATATTTTATTCTTTTAAGATTTTCTTTTTGAAAACGGATAAGTTGCTTTTGGGGATCGACAAGCTCTGTAAAACCATTGGCAAGTTCGATCCCTCCAAGGTAAAGCTCAAACCTTTCACAAACTCTTGGATCGGAATCCTTGACTTTGGATAACGACGAGGCCCATGAAGGAAAGTCTTTTAATATTACAGGAGTATCTGTTGGAAGCACGGGCTCTATTTTGGTAACTAGGTCTTGTTCAAATCTCCTTTCATCATGCAGTTCAACAGGATTCCAGCCAGCATATTCTGTAAATATGTCTTCTATGGTAAAAATGCAGGCTCCTCTGTCTGGATTCCAGGCCGTTGCAAGACGTGGTTTAAAACTGGTCTTTTTTTTAAAGGAATCAAAAACAACAGCAAGTATTTCAATACAGTCATCCATAAGGGCCAGGTAATCTACACCTGAACGGTACCATTCCAATAAGGTAAATTCAGTATTGTGAAAGGTTCCCTTCTCACCCTTTCGAAATGCAGGGCCGATATGGAAGAAGGTTTCTACCTGGAGTGAAAGATGCGGTTTCAAGTGGAGTTCTGGAGAGGGCAAAAGATATCTTTCGCCCTCTATTTCAAAAAGATCGATATTGGCCTCAGGAATGGCCTCCTTGGCTGAACAGGGTACTTGTATTTCCCAGAAACCCTGTTTGTAAAACCATGACCTAATCGTTTTTAAAAGGAGATGGCGGGCAAAAAGTATTTGTTTGGGTTTGTGGGTTTTAACTGGCAACTGTCAGCTTTTTACCCTTTCAACATATTGACCGGTTCGGGTATCGATTTTCAGCACATCCCCTTCTTCCACGAACAGTGGTACCTGGATGGTGTAGCCTGTTTCAAGGGTGGCTGGCTTGGTCGCGCCAGTGGCAGTATCGCCCTTTACCCCTGGATCGGCCTTG
>Ga0256914_1004555_pt1 | contig 10342 bp, 9 predicted proteins | sample HulkmetaG_FD_191571 | JGI IMG/M metagenome (GOLD analysis project Ga0256914, IMG submission 191571) | Hydrothermal chimney microbial communities from Main Endeavour vent field at the Juan de Fuca Ridge, Pacific Ocean - Hulk | ecosystem: Environmental > Aquatic > Marine > Hydrothermal vents ...
AAATCTCTTTTTGAGATAAACCATCACTATTTCAGCTTTTCTTTTGGCTGTTAATCGTTTCATCTCTTGTGACTCTCCCATACTTTACTCCTATCTATTCTTGTATTATATCTTGTGCAGCTTTTCTGGGGGTCAATATATGTATGAGCTAGAGGTTCTTTAATTAAAATAGAAGCTGTATTAACTACAAAATCAATTCTACCACACTCACCTATTGCTTTCTCTAACCCAATCTTAACATCTGCTACTCTTGAGACATCAGTATTGGTCATAGAGCGACTATAAAAATAGACTTTTGCTCCATACTTTTGTGCCAAATCACCTATATCTTTACCTATTCCATACGAACCACCAAAAACCACCAATACCTTGTCTCTCAGATGTGTTGTGTAGTGTTCATCTGTATATCTATAATTGAGTGTTTGCTTTCTTAGTTGAAAAATTTTATCTGCCATAAAAATATCTTGCTCATAAGTTATTTTGATATTTTCTACAGATCCTTCTACCACATAAATTGGCTCATCAGGGAGGTATTTTCTGATAATCCCACAATCATCAGTAGCTTTAAGTAGAGGATCTTGAGTAGCAATTTGATAAGCATGGTCAATGGTTTTTAACTTAAAACATTGTGGCGTTTGTCCCTGCATCATATTGGCACGATTTGGAATATTCTCAATCACTGAGTTTTGTACCTCTATAATAGTATCTGTAGCAGGAATCGCTACATCAATAGCACTATAATGACTCAATCCCTCTATACACTTCTGGATAATTCCCTCTGTCACAAATGGACGAACAGCATCATGAAAGATCATATTATAATCAGCTGAGTTTGGTTCTGTTTTATAAGCATTAATGGCAGAGAGCGAAGAGTCTTTTCGTTCATCTCCTCCATTAAGAATTTTTTTGACCTTGCTATATTCACCTTTGATAATAATCTCTTCAATTTTATCAATCCAGTCAGATTTAATAACAACGCATATCTCATCAATTACTTCACTATTTTGAAAAGTATCTAAAGTATGCTCAATGAGTGTTTTCCCCGCAACTTTTGCAAACTGTTTAGGGATATTTAATCCAAATCTACTTCCACTTCCACCTGCTAAAATAATTGCTATATTTTTCATATATTTTCCTATTATTATAGTGATTAACCCTAAGAAGCTTCACCATCTTCCTTCTCTTTGTTTTTAAGCTTTTCTGCAGGAACAGGCTCTTTCCATTTGCACTTTTTCTCAATACACTCATAGATCTCACCTGTTTTGAGTACCTTATGTACCACCATACTTTGACACTCTGGACATTTTCTATCTTGTGGCTCTCCATTGGTAATAAATCGACATTTAGGATAGTTTGAACAACCATAAAATGTTCCTCTTTTCCCCTCTTTTTCAAGAATTTTTGAACCACACTTAGGACAAGGCTGATCCAGCTCTCTTGGAGGAACTAACGGTTTGGCATTTTTACATTTTGGGTAAGCAGAACAGGCGAGGAACTTCCCACGGCGACTATCTTTGATCACCATCATTGCCCCACACTTATCACAAGGGATATCGGTCTTTTCAGGCTCTGGTGGTGCATTGCCTTCAAGATCGGTAGTATATTTACACTTAGGGAAGTTGCCACAAGCGATAAACTCTCCATAACGCCCCTTACGACGAAGCAACTCACTCCCACACTTAGGACACATCTCGCCTGTTGGGATTGCCATCTTTTTACTAGGGATACTCCTCTTCCCATCGGTAATCTTCTTCATAAAGGGGTCATAAAAGTCACTAAGGAGTTTTTGCCAATCGAGTTTTCCCTCATCAATCTCATCAAGATCTGCCTCCATACGAGAGGTAAAGGAGCTATCCACAATCTCAGGGAAATACTCCTCTAACATCTCAATAACCGTAAAAGCAATCTCCGTTGGGTGAATACGTCTCTTCTCGATCTCAATATATTTTCTGGTCTGTAAAATGGTAATTGTCGGAGCATAGGTACTAGGTCGTCCTATCCCTAGTGACTCTAACTTTTTGATTAAACTTGCCTCATTGTACCGTGCAGGGGGTTCTGTAAAGTGTTGCTCATGCTTAATATCATCAAGCATTACCTTTTGACCTCTTTTGAGTTCAGGGAGTAGTTTGTCTTTTTCTCCATAACCTGTTACCCGATAAAAACCATCAAATAGAAGCTTTCTTCCACTCGCTTTGAAGGTGCTTTTCTCTCCCTTGAAGATCAATGTCTGTGACTCCAAACGTGCCTCAGTCATCTGCGATGCCAAGAAACGGTTGTAGATCAAGCGATAGAGTTTAAACTCATCAGCACTGAGATAATCTTTGGCAACCAGTGGCGTAAACTCTACCATTGTTGGACGAATCGCCTCATGTGCCTCTTGAGCCCCTTTGGATTTACTGGCATAAAATTTGGGCTTTTGGGGAAGATAGGGTTCTCCAAAATTACTCTGAATATAGGCTCTTGCCCCATCGACTGCCTCTTTGGCAAGGTTCAAAGAGTCCGTTCTCATATAGGTGATAACCCCCATATTGCCTTTGTCTGTTTTGACACCCTCATAGAGTTTTTGTGCGACCATCATGGTCTTTTTGGGAGAGAATCCTAACTGTGTAGAGGCGGCTTGTTGAAGCGTTGAGGTCATAAAGGGAGGTGGTGTTTTGCTTTTGCGTTCTCGTTTCTCCAAAGAATCCACCACAAAACTCTCTTTGGTAGCAGAGAGGACAATCTCCTCTGCCATTTTTTGATTTTTGATGGTGAGCTTCTCTATCTTTAATCCATCAAAAGCATAGATTGAGGCCTCAATACTCTTCTCAAAAATAGCCTCAATACTCCAGAACTCTTCTGGTTTAAACGCCTTAATCTCCCGCTCTCTATCCACCACAATCTTCAATGAAGAGCTCTGTACCCGTCCTGCACTCAACCCTTTTTGAATCTTACTTGCTAACAATGGAGAGAGCTTATAGCCTACGATACGATCAAGCAGTCGTCTTGCTTGTTGGGCATTGACTGAATCCATATCAATACTTCGCGGATTCTCCAACGCACGTTTAATCGCACTCTTGGTAATCTCATGAAAAACAATACGAGGCAAAGAGAGAGGATCTTTTTTGATCGCCATAGCAATGTGGTAACCGATCGCCTCTCCCTCACGATCCTCATCAGTTGCGATATAGATTCTCTCTGCCTCTTTTGCTAATTTTTTTAACTCTTTGACTGTGGGATTAACCTCTCGGGGAATTGTATATTTAGGAACAAAAGTACCATCCTCCTCTACTGTAATTCCAAATGAACTTTTGGGAAGATCCCTAATATGCCCTTTGGAGGCGACAACTTTATAATTTCTACCAAGAAAATTACTAATGGTTCTGGCTTTTGCTGGGGACTCAACGATAATCAAATTTTTCATACTATACAATACCCTAATCGAGATAAATTTTTTGGCATTGTATCGAAAAATAGATTAACACGGATAGATATAGGACAAACTTTAAATAAAATTAAAACTTCATATTTGTATTATAATTAAGTCATTAATTAAAATATCTTTCGATATACTTTAACAAAAAAATAGGGAAACCTCTCCATGGAAACAAATGAAACTATCTGGTCAACATTGTTAGTGCTTCTAAGCCTTACACTTATAAGTATGGTTCTATATATGATCTACTATACTTCAAAATTCAAAGTAAACAAAAAGAGAACTGAACTCTCCAACAAACTAGAGTGTGATCGACGCAAACAAGAGGATCTTTTTCGTAATTGGTATGATTTCTTTTGGTCAAATCCTATGAGATTTTGGTGGATACTGCTCTTTTTATCTTTTTTCGTTCTCTTTGGACTCTCTATCGACAAAACACTCTCTTATAGTGGACTAGGGCTAATATTTAGTTTTATCTCTGTTCTTACTTTGGCAGGTTTTCTTGTCTTTGCATACAAGAGCTACTACTGGTTCCCCATTAAAGCCAAAGCAAGACTTGAGGAGTTTGAAGCAGCTATCGTAGCAGGTATTAGAAAAGAGACCGACTCAGAAGAGGACAAGATACATGAATTTGCCAAAAAAGATAAAGAGTTTGATACAGAACCTATTATCTTCAAGTTCCCTGTAGACATAGCAAAATGTGATTATCCTCTCTTTGAGACCAATCCCAAAAAGAAACCCATTATTAAAAGTAGAAAACTAGAATTTTTGGTACTCTCAGGGGAGTATTTCAATATCTGTAAAAGTGCTACTGCATTTAATCTCACCAATCCTGAGCGTCTGCCTTTGGCTAAAAAGTGTGCTGAAAAGCGTGCTGCTGGAGGCTGTAAAGAGTACTACTACTCTCAGATGAAAAATGTCTACTATGATATGGCAAAAGAGGCGATCGTTATTAAGTACTATAATGATATTGATGATGTGGAGTTTGCTGTCAAAAAAGTCAATCCAGACCGCACCAAAGCAGTCAAGGAGTTACGAAAAAAACTAAGAATAAAAGAGCGTCAAATCCTCAAGAAGATAGAGGAGCAAAATCACTATGAATCAATCAAGAATCGACGAGATTATGATAGCAGTACCAACACAGAGGAGTAGTCTCCTCTACTAAAGTGGCACACGTAGCCGTTGCCCTACAAAAATAAGATTTGGATTTTTAATAATTTCAGGATTGGCTTCAAATATTTTTGAATAGGCATTATAGTCACCATAGGCTCGAAAGGCGATACTAGAGAGTGTGTCCCCTCTTTTTACCACAATGATACGCATCTCGTTAGAACGTACACTCAACTCCTTACTAATAGATTTTGTATAGTTACTCTGAGTCGCTATCTCTGCCTTGGCACTCTCCTCCTCTCGTAGCTCTTTGGTGAGTTGCACAAGTGCATCAAGTTCACTAGGGTTCTCTCTCTCTATAACTACCTTGTTGTAGTGGTTGCTCTTTTCTAATGGAGTACTCTTTGTGACTATCTTTTTGCTCTTAATATCAGAGATATCAACACTCTCTATCTCTCTCTCAAAACTATCCATCTCTTCACGCATCAATGCTTTGGCATAGGCATCATCACCACTCATCTCTATGGAGGGGATAGGGGCGATCTTGTCTTTGTGAGATTGCTCTTGCATCTGTTGTATAACGATTTTAACAATTTTGAGAATCTCCTGATTACTTAATGAGTTTGATGTCTCATCTCTTTGAGGAGAAAAAATAGTCTCATTGGGTGTAGTCTCTGTTACAATTTTTGGCGTGGAGAAATGATCCTCTGGTACCCTTTGATTGCTTGTATCTTTTTTTAGAAAAAAGAGATATCCAAAAATAATAAATGTCAAAAGCAAAATTATTACTAATATTTTAATAATCATGTTCAATCTATTCTGATTATCCCTATTCTTATCAGAGTAACCATAGGCACTATAGTAATCACTATTAATATTGCTATTTTTATTATAATACATCTCTTCTCCTTAATGGAAAAATTCCTGCTTTTGCAATAGAATAAAACCCATAGAGTTTTTTTATGTTATATTTTAACATTTTAAAACTTAAGTTAAAGTTTAATATTAATCATTAAATCATAGTTAGCCTATATTTTTCATCTCTCACAATTTTGACACACTTAGCTGTTATACTGTTGTTATGAGAGTCACCTATTCTCCTCACTATTTTCCCAAATAGGGCTCTCATAATGATGGCTTCTTACTCATATTTTATTATTTCCTTACATTGAAAAAGAACCGCTCTAAGCCATCATCTACATAGAGATTAGTTCTCTCCCCATCCGTGCATTTTTTTGGCAATTAACAACTCATAGTTCTCAAAAATATCAATAGTACTTATCGCAACAAAGAGATGCTCCTCTAGGTGTTGATACCATCGTCTTAGAGCATCCCTATCCTCTTTGGCTAAAAAGAGAATAATATTCCCTGAGTTTTTGATATAGCGATGTATCTTCTGTGCAAATCTATTCTCAAATGCCAAAGGAATATCGGCTGTTACAAAAATAAAATCATACTGTTTAGACATCGATGCGTAGACCCGCTGATCTAGCGTTATCTTTTTGATCGTATGTAATTGATCACGATTGGCAAGAGGCCTTATCTGCTCATAGTAATCTATATCTATAACATTCATAAGATACTCATACTCACGCATTAAGCAAAACTTTTTAATTGCAGGATAGAGCCTATCTTCGCTTTTGCTAATCTGCATAATCCGTGTGGCAGGATGCTCAGGAATAATGCCCAGAAGTTTCTCTATTGATTCATTTTCTAAATATTTCATACAGGTATTTTACCAAAAAATAGATACCTTTTTGAAGCTCTCTTCTTCTCAACAAAAACTGGCTTTTATCTAGCCGTTTGGGTTGGATAGTCACTCCCGTATCTCAACTCCCTCTTTGCGTACTCGAATGGTCTGATATTTATCATACTCCACATTTGAACCCTCTTGAATCTTCACAAATCGGCGTTTGCAGTAGTCCACATCATAATCCCCTGCCTGTTTTAGTGAGAAATCAACACAGAGTTTGGCAGCTTTTTCAATCACACTTTGAGGAAGATTCTGTTTATCGGTTCTGATAATGAGATGTGAAGAGGGGATATCGCGAATATGCATCCATAGATCATTGGATTTGGCAAGTCTCAATAGGGCTTGATTCTCTTTGGCATTGCGTCCAATAAGAATTTTGTAATCATCAATCCAGAAGAGTTCACACTCTTTGATCTTCTCTTTTTTGCGTTGAGATTTGGCTCTTTTGGGCAGAAGCAGTTCAAGCTCATGGGAGCTAGAAGCTTGATTGATAGCATGATACATATTGCTATAAAAATCTCTTTTTGTCAGAAGATTCTCCTTTTCAATATGGATATTTTTGGCTTTGGTACGCATCTTTTTTGCCAAATTAAAAAAATACTCACTCATCCGATTAGGAGGCACCCCATTGGGAAGATCAATAGTAATCTCTTTTCCCTCAAAATCATACGTCTTTAGTTGGGTATCATAGGGTTTGATCTGATAGAGATTTGCCAAGAGGATATTGGCGATATTTTGATACTCTCGCTCCTTTTTAGTAAGGGTGGAGGGATCAGGGAGCTTATCGAGAAGCTTTTGAAGCTTTTGCTCCCTCTTTGCAACCATAAGAAGTTTCTGTTTCTTAAGACTTTTGACTCTTTTGGCTTCAAAAGCAAGATAGTTTTGTACCAAAAAGGCATCAATGTCCTCAATCTCTTGTCTCTCCTCTTTGCGATGAAATGGTGGAATAGGGAGAAGCTCTACCCCTGGACGGATTATCCGAAAGGAGCTATCGGCATCAATATGGCGTAGTGCCTCAATGATAAGATTCTTCTCATCGAGTAGTATGGCATTGGTATATCGCCCTGTAAACTCAAGTTGTAAATAGACAATCTGAGCTTTGTAGTTGCTTCTAGGAGCAAGGCAAAAGCGTAAAATACGATCATGCTCAGGTACCTCAATGGCAACAATTTTAGCAGAAGAGACCATACTATGAAGGAGCGTATCAAAGGGGGCTTTGTAGCCTTTTATGGGGCGTATGGAGTCATTTTTGTAGACAAAACTCCCCCCTCTTGTCATATTAAAAAAGTAGCTTTGGTCGCGATCAAAGCATAGCTCAATGGTATTGTCCTCAATCCGTCTGGCTCTGGAGATATGAGTAAACTGTGCTAGATGTTGGGCAATGGCTTGGAGTTGATAATGTTTCATGGGCGAATTTTAGTATAATTGCTGTTAAAAAATAGATCTAATCTCTCAAGGATAAATAACTTTTGCTATAATTCGCACAACTATTTATATATTGTAAGGACAACAAGATGGGACAAACCATTACAGAAAAGATCTTCTCTGAACACGCAGGGCGTGAGGTAAAAGCAGGGGAGATTGTACGCGTTGATATTGATATGATTATCGGTAATGATATTACTACCCCTATCTCAATTAGAGCATTTGAGGAGAGTGGTGCCAAGAGGATGGCACGTCCTGATAACTTCTGTATTGTGATGGATCACTATATCCCTGCCAAAGATATCGCCTCTGCTAATCAAGCCAAGATAAGCCGTGATTTTGCACTCAAACATGATATGAAACACTTCTTTGATGAGAAGGACATGGGAATTGAACACGCCTTGCTTCCCGAAAAGGGGTTGGTGGTTCCTGGTGATGTGATTATTGGAGCAGATAGTCATACCTGTACTCATGGGGCATTGGGAGCATTCTCTACAGGGATGGGGAGTACCGATCTCTCCTTTGGGATGATCACAGGAGGAAACTGGTTCAAAGTTCCTGAGACCATCAAAGTAGAACTCACAGGAAAACCTGGCAAACATATCTACGGAAAAGATATTATTTTGGAGTTGATCCGTCTTATTGGGGTTGATGGTGCACTCTACAAAGCCATTGAGTTTACAGGAGATACCCTGCAATATCTTGGTATGGCAGATCGATTTTCGATTGCCAATATGGTGATCGAAGCGGGTGCCAAAAATGGTATCTTTGCTGTAGATGAGATCACCAAAACCTATCTAGCAGAGCGAGCCGATGCTAATGGAGGCTTGAGAGCAGAGCCAAAGATTCACTACTCTGATGAGGATGCCAACTACTGTAAGGTAATTACAATTGATGTCTCAAAACTCTCTCCTGTTATTGCCTATCCCTTCTTGCCAAGTAATGGCAAAAGCATGGAGGAGGCATCAGCAGATAATCTCAAGATCGATCAGGTAATGATCGGAAGCTGTACCAATGGACGTATCGAAGATCTGCGTATCGCAGCAGCGATTCTCAAAGGGAAAAAGGTAGCCCGTCATACCCGTATGATTGTCACCCCTGCGACACAAAAGATCCTGCTTCAAGCCCAAAAAGAGGGCTTGATGGAGATACTTATCAATGCAGGAGCCGTGGTCTCTAACCCTACTTGTGGTGCATGTCTGGGGGGTTATATGGGAATTTTGGGTGAGAATGAACGCTGTGTGGCAACCACCAATCGTAACTTCGTTGGACGTATGGGAGCAAGAAGCTCTGAGATCTATCTTGCCAACTCTGCTGTAGCAGCCGCTTCAGCAATTGCAGGTTATTTAGTAGATCCAAGAGTTTAAATATTTGGCAAAAGGGTTATCTCTTTTGCTTATCTTCAACATAACTGGGCTGAAATTATAGATACTATAATAGAAAAAATTGGATAAAATACAGAAAATTAAATAAGATAGGTTTTCTATGAAAAAGATACAACTTGCCCACTCCCCTGATGCAGATGATATATTTATGTACTATGCGATTAAATTTGGTTGGGTTGATACCAAAGATTATGAGTTTATAAATATAGGTTTAGATATAGAGACACTTAACAAAGAAGCCATGAGAGGTACTTATGATGTGAGTGCCATTAGTTTTGGGATGTACCCATTTATCAAAGATGAGTATGCCATGCTTAGAACAGCAGTGAGTTTTGGTGATGGTTATGGTCCAAAGTTGATTAAGAGAAGAGATAAGAAGCTCAAGCGAAACTTCAAAGTAGCCCTCTCAGGGGAGTATACTACCAACGCAATGCTCTTTAGGATCTACTACCCTGAGGCACGACCTATATATATGGACTTTTTGGAGATAGAGATGGCGGTGGTCAATGGTGAGGTTGATGCTGGGGTGTTGATTCATGAGTCTATTTTGGATTTTGATGAGTCACTTGAGGTAGAAAAAGAGATATGGGATATCTGGGTTGAGTTAGCAGGTGAAGGGTTGCCTCTACCTTTGGGGGGGATGGCACTTCGTCGTTCACTTCCCCTTAATCGTGCGATTGATATAGAGAGTATCTTAATTGATGGTGTTAAGGTTGCCAATGATAGAAAAGAGGAGCTTTGTGCTAAGCTTGAGCAAGACTCTCTGGTTAGAATCTCTTCAGATATGTTGACTAAGTACCTTGATATGTATGCCTCTGATGAGTCGGTGGAGCTCTCAGAGTTACAGCTTAAGGCTTTAGATAAGTTGTATGCCATTGGGTATAAAAATGGGCTCTTTGCTGAACCGATAAAGATAGAGGATTATCTGATTCCTAGAGAGTATGAGAGATTGCGAAAAAGTTAATTTGCTCTCTGACGCTATTTTTGAAAAATAAGCTCTAAATAAGAGTCAAAAAGATATGATAATTATAATGTCTTATTTAAATTTAGAAGTGAGGGTTATCAGTGGATTTTTCAAAAAGAAAATTTTTAGCATTATCTGGAGTAGCAGTTACCTCTTCATTGCTTGGAAACGCAGTAGATAATAAAGAGAGAAAAGATATAGAGAGCAAAAAGAGCAGAGCACCTCTTCCTAGCACCTCAAATCAATCACCAAGAGTAGTTGTGGTAGGGGGTGGTTGGTCAGGACTCTCT
>Ga0256914_1004556_pt1 | contig 10342 bp, 6 predicted proteins | sample HulkmetaG_FD_191571 | JGI IMG/M metagenome (GOLD analysis project Ga0256914, IMG submission 191571) | Hydrothermal chimney microbial communities from Main Endeavour vent field at the Juan de Fuca Ridge, Pacific Ocean - Hulk | ecosystem: Environmental > Aquatic > Marine > Hydrothermal vents ...
GCGGTCCTGGCCGCGGCCGGCGGTATGGCGCTGGCCCTGGGCGCCTGTCACGTGCGAAGGCCCCGGTGGTGGCTGGCCCTGGCCACCGGCGTTGCGGCCGGGACCGTCTGGGCGGTGGATGCGCGTGGACTCCCGTTTGCCGTGGCCGCAGGCGGCCTGGTGGTCATCGGGAGCGTCGGTCGGTCGCGGTGGGTGCGTGCCGGGGTGTCTGTCCTCCTGTTTTTTGGGGGCTTCCTGGTGGGTCCCGTGGCGCAGCACCATCTCGAGGTCATCCCGCGCCGGAGTTCCAGTTACCTGGTGTCGGTGCAGCGACGCATGGCCCTGGACGACATCCGGGCGTTTCGGACCGAGGGAATCTACGCCCCCTGCTCCCAGGGTCGACCCGAAGAAGTCCCCCTTCCCGCCGCCCTGTTCACCCGGTGCGGCAAGGCGCTTGTCCGCCACAACTTCCACGCTTATGGCAAGGAACTGCCCTTCGGCATGAGCTGGACCCTGGTGTTGCTTCCCCTCGTGCTGCTTCCCGCAGGCCGCGGGTGGCGAGGCGTGCTTGCTTCCGCCTTGTACTTTTTCCCTCCCGTGATTATCATGGCTGTCGTGGCCGGTATCATGGATGTGCCGCCGCGCTACCTGGTTCCCTACGCGGCCGTGTTCGCGGGGATCGTTCCGGTTGGAATCGCCCGTGCATTCTGGACCCTGGCCTCTGTGCGGGGGGGCGTGTGGCGGTCTCGTTCCGTGGTGGTGGGGATGGCGATTGCCGCCCTGTGGCTGGTGGCGATGCGGCCGCGGGAGGGGCGGCCGGACGGTCCGGCGCGTGGGGGCTACACGCAGCAGCAGCAGGTCCAGGGACGACTGATACACGCCGTCCGGACCCGGGTGGCCGAGGGGGACCGGGTCCTCGACTGCTCGCACAACCTCCGGGTCGAGGTGGCCATGCTGCCCCGGGTCCACGAACCGGATCCCGCCCAGGTGAGGGAGTCTCCGGACGCACGTCGATGTCGTCAGTGGGTCCAGCAGCCTCCCGGGGGCGGCGGGCAACGGTGGCTCATCACCGGAAGCGACCCGTATCTCGCCCCGGGCGCCTCGGGCCGGTGGAAGCTCGAGGTCGCTGTGCAGTTGCCCGAGCACCAGGGTTACCTGTGGCGGTGGGTGGGGGACCGGGGAGCCCGGACGGCCCCGCGTGGGGGGGAGGAATGACCTGACCGAGCGAGAGGAATCGGGCATGAGTGGAACAACGATGGATATCGAGGTGACCGAGCGGGCTGCGGCGCGCCTGCGGCCGGTACTGGAGCGTCATCCGGGCAAGGTCGTGCGCCTGTCCGTCTCCGGTTCCGGGTGAAAGACGCCCTGCTCGGGCGTGGCTCTGGAGGAGCCACAAGAAGGAGACATATTGCTTGAGCGGTCCGGCATTCCAATCGCGGTGGCCGGGCCCTATCGGATCTACTTCGAGCACTCCGTGCTGGACTACGAGGAATCCGCGTTCGGCGGAGGGCTGATCTTGCGCCCCTCGTCGACTTTCTGACCTCGCCGGCAGGCACTGTGGAGGCACACGCTCGCTCGGAAGGAGGCAACGTGAAGCTTGTGCACATCGTGGGCAAACGGAACCACGGCAAGACGACGTTGGTGGAGGAACTGGTTCGCACCCTCGAGGGGCGTGGGCTGACCGTGGGCACCATCAAGCATTGCGGACATCCCCATCCTCTGGACGTGCCCGGCAAGGACTCCTACCGGCACCAGGAAGCCGGAGCCTGCACCACCCTGGTCATCACGCCCGACCGCCTCGCGGTACACCTGCGCCGGGAACCGCGCGTCCCGGTCCTGGACAGGGTGAAGCACCATTTCGACGGGTGCGACCTGGTCCTGTGCGAGGGATGGCTGGACGGAGACGGCCCCAAGGTGGAAGTATGGCGGGCCGGGGCTGGTGGCGTTCCCCTGGCCGCAACCCGGTCGGATATCGCCGCCGTGGTGACCGACGACGACCCGGCGGTACCGGTCCAGGTCTGGCCCAGATCGGACGTGGCGTCCATCGCTGACCATGTGATGGTGCTGGCCTCGTCTGGTCAGGCTGGGGGACGGACGGAGCGTATCCAGGAGGAACCGATGCAAGAATCCGTATCACGCCATGACCCCCTGCTCCTGTTCGTGGAAGGCCACGACGGGGTGTCGGAGTGGTTGCACAATCTGGAGGCCACCGTGCACCTTCGGCAAGGAGGAGAGAACGCCTCGCTCGATACCATCCGTGCCTACTTCGACGAAAACGTGCGGGCGCACTTCACCTTCGAGGAGGAGGTGCTCTTCCCGATTCTCGTCTCCCTGGATCAGAGTCCAGAACTTCGTGACCTCATTCAGGAACTCCGGTGCCAGCACATCGAGATCGTCAACGACGCATCGCTGATGTTCCAGGAACTCGCCCTCGCTGCAGCAACCGCGTCCAAGGGGGGCCTCCCAGACCAGGAGGCACTCGTTCGGCCCCTTGTCGACAAGATCATGCAGCACGCCGCTGTCGAGGATCACCGGCTGCTCCCCATCGTCAAGGTGCACCGGGAAGAAATCCGGCGTCGAATCCACGAAAGGACCGGGCCCTCGGCGTGATGGGCAGGGAGGGGCCGGCAATCCGGATTTGCCCGGACCAGGCCCGGACCCCGACCGGGGCCCGGCGCAGGTGGCTGCACGACGCGCTCGATCGCAGGTCCTGGATGGAACAGGATTCCGGGACCGGTTGCCACGTACCTTGCCTCTCCTCCTCGGCGCCCCGTCGAGGCAGCAGGCCCCACTGGACCCGGAACGACCCTGGAAGGAACCCATGGGAAAGCGAAAGAAAAAGAAGTTGTCGGCCGGGCGTCCTGCCGGCGCACCCTCGGTGGATCCTCGAGTGGCACGTCTCATGGCCGAAGCTCGAACCGCCCTGGACGGGTTCGACTACGAGGAGGCCGAGACCCGGTTTCGGGAAGCCCTCCTCCTCTCACAAGGGGCTGCCACCCCTGCAGCGGCATTGCTTCAGTTGCTCGTGGGTACGCTCGCCCTCGATGACAACGCCCTGACGCTGGCCGAGGACCTTCCTGCCGAAACCGTGGCACATCCCTCGGTTCGCAAGTGGCTGGCCCTGGCCGCAGCTCGACAGGGACAAGCCGACCGGGCCCTGGACTGGATCGAAGGGCTCGAGGGCGCTGCGGCCCAGGAGGTGTTTCTCGCCCTGACCGAGTTGGCCATTCGGCAGGAGCGACTGGCCGACGCACGGAAACACCTGGACGCGGCCCGGGCAACCGGCGCAATCACCTCGAGGGTCCTCAAGCTGGAGGACCGGTTCGTGGAGGCCTGTTCGGCAGGTCTGAAGCCGGCCGAAGCGCGCGCCCGATCCGCACTGGAAGCGGGCAGGCTCGAGGAGGCCGAGCAGGAGGCCAGGGCGATCCTCGAGGTGTGGCCTGGAAGCGAAACCGCCCGGCACGTGATCCGCACGGTGGCTGCGGCACGCAAGCGAGCGCGAATCGAAGCGTTGCTGAGCGAGGCCCGGGCGGCGGAGCAGGAAGGCGCCCTGGCCCGCGCGCTGGATCGCTACCAGGAAGCCCGCCGTCTTGGTGCACCTCCGGACCAGGTGGACGGTCCGGCCGAGCGCATCGCACGGGCGCTCGAGCAGGAGCGCCTGAAGCACGAGGTGGCGGAAACCGCGGCCATCCTCCAGCAAGCGCTCGATCCGGTGGGTCTTCGGCGCTACGCCTCGCTTCCCGGGGATGCGAGGCGTCGTGTACGCGACCTGGCCCAGATTCCGGCACTGGAGTGGCTCGACCAGGTCCTGGCCGACCAGGTGGTGAGTCCCCGTGAGGCGGCCGAAGCGGTCCTGGCCTTGGCAGACGCCGTGGCTGCAGAAAGGCGTGGAGAGGATCCCGAGGCCATTCTCGAGGCGCTTGGTCGCCACGAGTCGGTGATCGGAGGCCTCGAGGTCTGCCGCGAGATGGTGGCTCGCGCCCGTCATGCCTTGACTTCCTATCGGCAGGCCCGGGCCGCCGAACTCCTGGACGCGGTCACCGACCTCCTGGACCAGGACGAACTTCCCCAGGCAGAAGCCCGCTGGGCCAGGCTGAACCCCGACTGGCTCGCGCCCCTGGACCGGCCCCGGCACGAGGCGCTCGCCAGGCGTATCGCCGAACAGCGGAACCTGCGCCGCCTGGAGGAAGCTCTGGACGCCGCGCTCCTCAAGCACGAATGGATCGATGCGAAATCCATCGCCGCGCAACTGGTGCTCAGGAGTTCCGGCCCGGCACGGAACCGGTGGACCGAAAAGCTCGAGGAACTCGAGCAGGCATTGAAGCAACACTGGCAGATTACTGCGATTGCGTCGCCCGGCCCCGACCTGGCCTTGACGGACGTGGATCTGAGGCAGGGGAGTATTCACCACGCCGCCGCGTGCCTGGCCGACCAGGGGCGCGTGGTCATCGTGTCCGCACACGGAGTCCACCTTTTCTTGCGGGTTCTGGAACCAGCTTCCGGACACGTCACCCGCGCCCTGGCCATGGCGGTTCCGAGCCCATTGCACGGCAACCTCGAGGCGACGGTGGACCAGGATACCCTCTGGGTGAGCGGCGGAGACGGGCAGGTCGTGGCCCTTCGCACCAGCGACTGGAGCCTGATTGCGGGAAAACAACTCGACGCCCGGCGTGCGTCCGGCGAGGTGGTCACCGCGGTGCATGTGGTGCCTGGCGCCCCGTTCGTCTGGTATCGTGTGCGGGACGCTCGAGGCGGGAGTCGCCTGGTGGTGGTGAATCGGGAGGCCCGCTTCGAGCCTGTGCGGGTTCTGGAAGGTGCCTGGTCCTGTCACCTGGCGACGCCCGGTCCCACCGGTGCGCAGGCCCTGTTGGTCTGGAGTCGGGGAGGGGCTGCGTGGTACGACCCGACCGGAGAGCCGATGGCGGGGCAGGGTCAGGCAGCGTTGCCCGGATCGCTTTGGCAGGCGTCTCCAGGCGGCGAGCCCGGCTCGGTTGCGATGGTGCTGGTCTCGGGCGATGAGGAACCCGGGCAGAAGCGCTGGTCACTCGTCTCGGCGCACCCGGAGCGAGGCGTTTTCCCTCCCGGCGACGGGGAATTGTGGGACCGTGTGCGCCCGGTGGCCCTGGCCGGCGCGCCTCGTCACGGTCTGGTGCTCCTGCTCTGCAAGACCTGGCAACACCGGTTCCGGCTCCGGGCCTACCGCATGAACGCGCGGCTCGAGCAGGTGTGGGAAGTCCACGTGCCGCCCGGGTGCGGGTTGGTTCGGGGCGAGGACGGCCGTGTGCTCGCGGTCGCCCCCGGGCCGGGCGGCCCCCGGTTCTACGAGGTGGGGGAAGAGCCGCCTGTCATCGGTGAGCCGCCCCGGTGGCTCCAGACCGGGCTCCCCGCCCTGGACGACGTGGCGGAATGCCTCCTGCGGATCGACCCCCCGGCGGACGACCTGCTGTCCTCGGTCCGCTCGTTCACCGGTCCTCCGGAAGCCCGCGCGTCGTGGCTGCCGGACCTGCGCAAGCTCGCCACCGGCAATGCCGAGCGATTGCTCCAGATCGCGCGCGCCCTCTGGTGGCTGGAGCAGCCCGAGGCCAGTCTGGACCTGGTCTCCTGGACGCGCGAGTTTCATCCCGAGGCCCCGGACTTCGCGCTCGAGCGCGCTTCCCAGCATGCGGGTCAGGGCCGGTGGGGGGATGTCCGTCGAATCCTGGGCAGCCTGGACCCGGATGCACTGGTATTCTACAGTCCGGGTCACGTGCACCATCTGGCCGGCCTGGCACACGTTCAGAAAAACCGGCTGGAGAACGCTCGAGACGCCTGGAAGCAAGGGGAGGGGATTCGAGGTCGGCTGTGCGATCTGGAAGGGCTGTACTGGATGGTCGCCTCCGACTCACCGGCGCTCGACACCGTGTGGGACCGACGGGCCCATGCCGCCGCCGCACTCCGGGACGCGCTCGAGCGGGCTGACGGGGCGGTGGAAGCCCGGGAGTGGACCAGGGTGATCGACATCCTGGACCACCCCGTTGTCTGGCGGGAGATGGAGCCCCACACCCTTGCACGTCTTGCCGAGGCATGGCTTCGGCACCGTGAGGATACCCGGGAGACCGCCTATCGAAAGCGGATCGCCCTGGCCGCGTTCGTCGCCCGGCAGCAGGCGCTGGACAGGGGCGAATCTCCCGGCCCCGAGTTCCTTCTGTCCAGGGTGCACTGGCGCCGGCGACGTCTTGCCGACATCGCACGGAGGGCCACCTCCTGGCTCGAACGCCAGGGTCGCTGAACACCCCGCTGGGCTGCACCGGGAGATTCGAGCCTATCGCCGGCGCTTCCGCCGTTTTCCGCGGCTGCGACGGGCGGTTCGTTGAGGGGGGCGTTTTTTTCCCGCTTCCTGTGCCGGAGGAGAGGTCGGAGCGTTCTCCCGTTTTTTCGCTCGGACCGGCGCCGGGTCATTGCTGGGTTCCGGCGCGTCGACCGGGGTCGGGGAGGAAGCCGCAGAGGTCGGAGAGGTCGGCACGAGCAGGGCGCCGAGGAGCAGGAAGGGGACGAGGATCACGGTCAGAATGGGCTGGATGAACACGCCGGTTGCGACCAGGATGGAAACCAGGAGCAAGCCTGCGATTCGGAGGCGCACGTAGCGTATCATGCGTCGACCGTCCAGGAAGAGCAGGCCCAGGTCGAACGGAACGAGCACGGCGAGCACCTCGTTGTAAGTGAGTTCCGGAATGGTGCTGGCCAGAGCGACGCCCCACACGACGAGTCCCAGTCCTCCGAGCAGCAGGGCGGCCATCCTCTGCGCCATTCGGGGTCGACGGCGGCCGATGGCGATCAGCAGGAGTGCGAAGCCGAGCGACACGCCCACGACCAGACCGCGTCCACTCTGGACCTCGTGAGGCATGGGAGGCCCTTTCCGAAGGTAGATGACCTCCGGGGGCACGCCGAGCCGGTCCTGAACCCCCTGGCGCAGGTACCGGGGGAGGAACATGCGTTCGTACTCGTTCAATTCCTTGTCCGCACCGCGGCCGACCAGGAAATCGGAGGCGACCAGGATGGAGGTGACGTCTGCCAGACCCAGGCGACCCAACGAACGGTAGGTGTTTCCAGTGGGCGCAGCGTTTCGTGAAAGCGCCCCCCCAAACGCGCGATCGAGGTGATCTCTCAACCGGGTGGAGCAGTTGTCCCGGAAATGGTGATAAACGTAAAACTTGTGCTCCTCCCGGGCGTTTTCCGCCAGCGCGGTGGCGAGTGCCCGGGCCTGGGCCGGGTTCAACGGGAGTCGCTGGCGCCAGACGCTCCGGTCCCGCTGCTCGTAAAGTTGCACCATCGGCTCCAGCCGGTCCGCCTCGACCCAGAAAAGGGTGGTGCCCCGGAGAAACGACCATCCCAGCTCGAGAGGCGGGGTGTCGAAGTCCATCATGCCGTAGTTGTAGCATCGGCTGAGTGGAGGGGCCTCGTCGTAGACCACGCACAGGGCGGCGTGCCCGAATCGCTCGAAGATGTGAGGCCCTTCCCCCATGGTGTAGAGTTCGATGTGCGGGGTGAGGGTCGCTGTCAGTGTGGCAGCCACGAGGAGTGAGAGCGGCGTCATAACACCTCGAAATATGAATGGCGCACGGCCTCCAGGTCGGAGCGAGGCGCCGATCGTCGGAGTTCGGTACGTGCGTCAGCCGGAAGACCCGGACCTAGCGGCTGAAATCGGTCCGGTACCGGCGCCAGATGTCCAGGGCCACGGAAAGCGGCTTGATCATCGGCACCGTGTAGGTGTGGACGTTGTGCCGGGTCATGTACTCCCGCATGCGAAGCACGTAGGGAGAAAGGCCTCGAGCCGAGATGATCAACGGTTTCTCCAGCTCCTCCTGCACCTCGGCCAGTCGTTCGCCAACGTATTCGCTCAGGTAGGGTACCTGCAAGTAGAGTCCGAGCACGATGATGTCCGTGTTCGGATCCCGGTTCAGAATCCGAATCGACTCCACAAGACGCTCGTCATCCGCGTCGCCGAACAGATCGAGGGGGTTGTCCGCCACCCGCTTGGCAATCCGCGCCTTTTCCGTGTCGCTGGCCGCATGCACCTTGCTCTTGAGCAACTCGGCAAGTCGACTTCGCGTCTCGTCGGAAAACGTCGTCAATGTCATGCCGTGCGAGGTGATGTGGTCCGCTATCAGAATCGCCGCTCCACCTCCCACGCTCACCACCCCCACCCGGTTGTTTCGTGCCGGCTTCTGGGTCGTGAGAATCGAGAGGATGTTGATCACGATTTTCGGATCCTCGGTCAGTTCCTCCAAAAGATAGAACCCCGCCTGCTTGCAGGCCGCCTTGAACGCCTCAAAACTCCCGGCAAGGGACGCCGTGTGCGACATGGTCGCCGCTGCACCACCCCCCATGCCGCCCTTGATCACGATCACCGGCTTCCGCTTCGCGATCTCGCTCCCCACCTCCACGAACTGCAAACCGTTCTTGAGCCCTTCCACGTAGATGGCAATGATCTTGATCCGCGGATCATCCCCCATGTGAGCCAGCAATTCGGGAATCGATACCCCGCTCGCATTCCCGCAGGACACCCAGCGCCCGATCCGCAGGTTGTCCGCCGCAGCCATCTCGAGAAGTTCCAGGCCCACACCCCCGCTCTGGGAGATGACCCCGATCGGCCCCGGAGTGGGGTTGATGCTCGTCCGGATGTTCGGCACGAACAAGGTGTTCAGGCCCGTGAAGTTGTCCACAATCCCCAGTCCGTTCGGACCAATGTAGACCACATCATGCCGGTGCGCGATGTCCACCAGCCGGGCCTCCAGATCGGGTCGCCCGATCTCCGCAAACCCGTCGCTGACAATCACCGCACCCTTGCCGCCCTTCTCACAAAACTCCTCGAACCCCTCGATCGTGGCAACCGGCGGAACCGCAAACACGGCCACATCCACAGGCTCCGGAAGATCGTCGAACCCCTTGTAGCAGCGGCGACCCAGCAGCCGCTCCCGCCGCGGGTTGATGGGATAGAGCGCCTCCACCCGGCTCGAGTTCTTCAGGATGATGCCACCAATGGACCCCGAGCGAGACGCGCCCACCACGGCCACCGACCGGGCCTCGAAAATGGCGTTCAGGCTCCTCAACCGCTTGTAGGACAGGTCCATCGCCTTGGGATGACTCACCGGGTCTCCCAGGATGAGCCGGGCGTCCACCACGGCGAATCCTTCAGGGTAGAGAATCACCGGGTTGAGGTCGACCTCGTGCACCTCCGGCCGCGCATACAACAGCCTCGAGATCTTGATCGTCAGGTCGATCACCGCTGCGCGGTCCAGGGGTGGGCCCCGGAATCCGTCGATGACCCGGCCCGCCAGCGTGCTCGAGAGCATGCGCTCCACATCCTCGGGCTTGAGGAGGCCGATTCCTGGTTCCACATCCTGGAACAGCTCCACCAGTCGGCCGCCGTATCCCACCATCGTGACAGGTCCGAACACCGGGTCCTGTCGCGCCCCGATCATCAACTCGAACCCGGGTCGCGCCTGGCGCTGCACCAGAATGCCATCGATCCGGGTCGCGCCCGCCTTGCGCGCGTTCTCCATGATCAGGTCGAAGTTGCGCTCCACCGCCTCTCCATCCTGAACGTCCAGGGAGACCACGCCCACGTCCGTCTTGTGGATGATGTCCGGAGAGACCAGCTTCATCACGACCGGAAACCCGATCTCCTCCGCGGCCCCAACCGCCTCACTCTTCTCCTGGACGGTCCGGCCCAGGATCGGGATACCCACCGACTCGAGCACTTCGCGAGTCGTATCGAAATCTGCTTGCCTGCGTTCCATCGTTCGCCCTTGCTGAACAGGTGTTGTCCGCCGATTCGACCTCCGCCCCTCGATTCTGTCCCACAGGGGGCGGCTGCAACCTCGATCCGACGCCGCGGCCTCCTCGCCCCGGGGTACCTCCACCCCGCTCGCGCCGGTTGCTGGCAGGCTAGCACCACCTGACTCCCGGGTCAACAGGCACCTTTCCTGGGCGCCTCCGCACACGGCTGCTCCTGGCCGCGCACCAGCCCCCTTTCTTTGATTCTGAAGCTTGCTGAGTCGATGAAATTCTTCTCGAATGGGAAATGGGACAATCGAACGGCTGGACAAAGGCCGGACAGGACGAACCACCGCCTCGAGGCCGATACCACGACATTCCTCTCCGGCGCGAGGCCACAGAACGCACCTCACCGCCCGCCTCGCCCGCGGCACACGGCACTCCTTACACTCGAGTCGGGCGCCTGCGCACCCTCAGCTACCGCTCTTCCGCTCTGGCGGAACCATAGGAGCGGGACACCATCGCCGGAATCTTCACTGGTACGGCCGACGGATGACTCGGCACAATCGCTGCCCGACGAGCCGCAGGCGTCAACCCCGGCATGTCG
>Ga0256914_1004557_pt1 | contig 10339 bp, 7 predicted proteins | sample HulkmetaG_FD_191571 | JGI IMG/M metagenome (GOLD analysis project Ga0256914, IMG submission 191571) | Hydrothermal chimney microbial communities from Main Endeavour vent field at the Juan de Fuca Ridge, Pacific Ocean - Hulk | ecosystem: Environmental > Aquatic > Marine > Hydrothermal vents ...
CGCGTGTATCTGGAGGGTACGAAGCATTTGCACGCCATCTGGGGCAGCGGGCCCGACGACATCTACCTCGCGGGCCGCCCCATGTTCCATTTCGATGGCGTCACATGGCAACGGGTGGAGGAGCTGACGACCTGGCGCAACTACACCTACTGGGATGTATGGGGAACCAGCAGCACGGATGTGTACACCGTGAACACCGATGAGCGGTTTGCCCACTTCGACGGCGAGCAATGGCGCTGGATTCCCACGCCCTTAGATTATTCCACCTCATTGTGGCATCTCTGGAACAGCGCGCCGGACGATCTGTTCATCGTGGGCTCCCTGGGCGCCATCAAGCATTACGGCCATCCCACCCAATTCATGCCCATGCGACTTTACTTGCCGCTCTACGTTCGCCAGTAAGATCATGCGAACCGTCACCACCGTTATCCTGCGTTTATTGCGTAACGATGCCCAGCCCCGGCTGCACGGCACCCTGCAAACGTTGGATGACCCCAAGCTGCTGGCGTTCAAGAATGAGCAAGAGCTGCTAACCTTGTTGCAACAGTGCTTGTCGCATTCCCCTCCTGCATCGCCTGCCCGCAAGCAGGAGGGGAGTGCGAAACAGTAAGTTGGCGCTTGCCGTGACTCACGTAACCGCGAACATCTGCTCACGCTGGAAACTCACCAAGTCGCTACGCCAGCCAGGTCAACCTTCGTAGATGGAGGTCGTATGGGACAGCAAGGGGATAATGCTTAGGCTCAGCCGCGCCCCTGATAATTGGGCGCCTCTTTGGTGATGAGAATATCATGGGGATGGCTTTCGACCAGTCCGGCGCTGGTGATGCGTACAAATTGGCTTTGCGTGCGCAGTTCTGCCAGCGAGTGTGCGCCCGCGTAGCCCATGCCGCTGCGCAAGCCCCCCATAAGCTGAAAAACATAATCCTTGAGATGGCCTTTGTAGGGAACCTGGCCCTCGATGCCTTCGGGAACCAGCTTACCGGCCACATTACCCGGTTGGTCGCCCTGTGCAGTTTGATAGCGGTCACTGGCCCGCCCCTTCATGGCTCCTAACGACCCCATGCCCCGATATTCCTTGAACCGTCGTCCCTCGAATAGCACCACCTCGCCCGGCGATTCATCCAGGCCCGCCAGCAGGGAGCCCAACATCACGGCGTGAGCGCCCGCGGCCAATGCTTTGACGATGTCGCCGGAGTATTTGATGCCACCATCAGCAATGAGTGGCACATTGTAGTCGCGGGCCGCGGCTACGCTTTGCATGATGGCGGTTATTTGCGGCATACCCGCGCCTGAGATGATGCGTGTGGTACAGATGGAGCCTGCGCCCACTCCAATCTTGATGGCATCGGCGCCCGCCTCGGCCAGGGCACGCACGCCAGCGGCTGTTACCACATTGCCCGCCAGCAGAGGCAGCTCGGGCCAGGTTCGGCGGATGTTGCCAATGGTTTCGATGACACCACGGGTGTGTCCATGCGCAGTGTCGATGGCCACCGCATCGACTTCGGCTGCCACCAGGGCCTCGGTGCGGGCCATGGCTGCATCACCCACCCCAATGGCTGCGGCCACCAGCAAGCGCCCCTGTTCATCTTTGGCAGCCTGGGGGTAATCGCTACGTTTGAGAATATCTTTGTAGGTAATGAGACCTTTCAGGAACCCTTTTTCATCCACCAGAGGCAATTTCTCGATGCGATAGGTGTGTAAAATCTCCTGCGCTTCTTCCAGCGTTGTGCCCAGTGGGGCTGTAACGAGATTTTGGCTGGTCATAAAATCGCTGACCAGTTGATCATCGTGGCGGGCAAAGCGAATGTCACGATTGGTGAGAATCCCCACCAACCGCCCCGCATCATCCACAATGGGCACGCCCGAGATGCGATAATGCGCCATGATGGCCTCGGCCTGAGCCAGGGTGGCGCTGGGAGGCAAGGTAATGGGATCCACAATCATGCCCGATTGCGAGCGCTTGACTTTATCCACCTCGCGGGCCTGCATTTCGATAGCAAGATTGCGGTGAATGATGCCCATCCCCCCTTGCCGGGCCAGGGCAATAGCCAATCGCCCCTCGGTCACCGTATCCATGGCCGCCGAAAGCAGAGGAATGTTGAGTTTAAGCCGGGGATGCAACTGAACGCTCAAATCAACTTGGGAGGGCAGGATATCTGCATACGCAGGAACCAGCAGGACATCATCAAAGGTAAGGGCTTCGGTAAAAATATCCGACATTTTGAGACTCCGGGATGAGTGGCAATAGAATCGATGAAACAAAAAGGATGCAAAAAACGTCAAGAAAAAGCCAGCGTTCTTTGCACCATTGCGTGAGAGAAGTATGCAGTTTTAAGTAGATGCACATTTGAAACTTGAGAAGAGCGCTGTGCATTCAGACAAAGGTGGACGAAGATTGACGACTATAGACGATGGCTCGCTTCATCTATCTTCGTCTGATGAGTTGTAATCCTCTACAAGACTCATTTTAAGTTCATACCATTAACGACTTAATGATTTTTACACAACACAAAACGATGAATACCCCAAGGGTTAGCAATAGCCTGCTTTGGTCAGCCTCAAGGGTTGTAAATCGCAACGAGATGATACCTGCTGCGGACAGATCACTGACCTCCGACCTCTGGCCTCTGGCCTCCGACCTCTGGCCTCTGACCTCTAACCTCTGGCCTCTGACCTCTGGCCTCTGACCTCTGGCCTCTGACCTCCGACCTCTGGCCTCTGACCTCTGGCCTCTGGCCTCTGGCCTCTGGCCTCTGGCCTCTGACCTCCGACCTCTGGCCTCTGACCTCTGGCCCGCTGACCACTGACCGGCTGCGCAGCGGCCGCTTTAGACACCCCCCTCACTCACGCATCACGTTTTCGTATGCCACGCCCCAACCGCTTTGCCAGCGCCCGCCCGATAGCCTGACGCGCATACACATGCCGATGCACCGTCTCGCGCAAAATCCACAGATCATCGCCCGCCAACAGCCCATGACGCGTACCCGCAGGAACAACAATACTCATGCCCGGGCCAAACGATACCTGCTCATCGCCCAAGAAAAACGTGCCTGTACCACGAACAACATCAAAAACCTCATCATGGTGCGCATGCTCATGCTCAGGAACTCGGGCCCGAGGCTGCAAAGTAACCAAAACCACCACCAAATCATTACTCACATAAAATGGGCGCGCCTCGATGGACTCACCCTCGAGCACCTCGAAATCTTGCAAAGAATAAATAGGCATCAACCGAACCTCAATGCGAATAATGTTGAATAAATTCTAGCAAACTGATGGCAATAACCAATGCCACCGAAACAAATAACCAGTCCATAAAAACTCCGTAACGAAATAATGAAAAAAGAAACGAAAACCTCTGCGCTTTCCACTTCTTAAGTAGGTGATGCCATGAAAGTTGCAATGTAACGGTTCATCGCTATCCAGAGCGCACCACCAAGTACACAAAGGCACGAAGAAAAAAGGAAAGAAACCATCACAAAATCTGTGCCATCTGTGAAATCTGTGGTTGCCATCTTCGCCGTTCGCCGAGATGCACAGCGCTTTTCTCAAATTTCAAATGCGTATCTACTTAATGCCTTTACGACAAAAAGCAAAGAAAACACGCATCACGTCTGCCCGTTTCATATTACTCAATAAAACCCGCCAATCCACAAAAAGTCGCGCACGGCCCGCTTGCCCCAAACTATCAAATCTTGTAAGATACCCCCATGAATGACGTTCTCCTGGCAGATTTAGTCCAACAACTGCAAACAGAATTCGATGCCGGCGACTACGCCCGCGGCTTCGCTCTGGGCCGTCATATTCTTCGCTTTTATCCCCGACACCTGGCCACCTACAAACTCATGGGGCGCGCATCGCTGGATGCCGGTCTGAGCCATGATGGCATCGACCTCTTGCAGCGGGCCCTGAGTGCAGACCCGGAAGATGGCGACCTGTGGGCCGCCCTGCATCTGGCAGCGCTGGACCAAAACCTACCCGCCGAAACCGCGCTCGCCGAAACCTACGCCCGGGCCCTGCTCACCCCCGAACTCATCGATGACAACATCGCCCGCGGACACATAGCCGCCCGTGAGCAGGACTGGCCCGCAGCCTATCGGGCCTATCGTCAAGGCTACCTGGCCCATCCCCAACGCATGGACGCAGCCCTGGGCCTGCTGAACGCACTCTACCACCAGCAAGCCTGCGCCCGGGCCCACACCCTGGCCCGACACATCCTCAACGAACTGCCCCACAGCCTCAAAGCCTTGTGGATGCTACTACTTTGCCATCCTGGGGAAGATGAAACGCCACACGCCCCCAAACATCATCTAAACACCGCCCGCAGCCTGGACCCGGACGACGTCTTCATTGTGCAATGGCTGGGCCACCCCCTCCAAACCTACACATCGCCACCTGCCGCCACCTTGCCCCCCTGGGATGAAACCAAACGCTGGCAATACAGCGCCCCCTTAAATCATTGATACTATGAATGTTGCAATGTAACGCTTCATTGCCATCCCGAGCGCACCACCAAGCGCACCCAGACATGAAGAGAGAATCTTTTTTTCGCACTTCGTGCCGTTCTCTCTTCGTGTCCTTCGTGGCCAATCATGAAACGTAAATCGGTACTGCACATCGACCCAAAACAGTAACCGCGCACATCTTTACGCGACCGAATCGGGCCAATGCACAAAATAAAAACGTTGTTGATAGCGTCGTAACAAACGCAGCACTGGCGCGCCAAAAATAAGAATGAACGCAGCATTGCCCACACCGCGCCCCAAATCCCACCAGGCCGATGTAAAAAGATAAAAAAGGGCATAAGCCTTGATTGTCGCCAACCAACTTTGGCCCGGCTGCCAATAAAGCGAAGCTTGCTCCGGCTGAAAAACAAAAGGCCAAAACCACAAATTCATCACCAGCCCATAAAAAAGCCCCAGCAGCAGCCCCACGAGCGCCAACAAAACAACCTCAGAGCGCGTTCCCGTGCGCCATCGGGGCAGCAACCCCGGCAGTGCGCCCGTCCACCCCGCAGCAAACATCTGATAAGGCAGCCACGGGCCCACGCCACCCGTAAGAAACGCCGACGCCAGCAGAGTGATAAGTCCGGCCAGAAACCCGAACTGTGCGCCAAACGCATACCCCGCCATGATAGGCAAGAAGAAAATACCTGAAAATCCGCCCGGGCCCGGAATAAACCGCATCATCGCCCCCACCGCCGCCAAAGCGCCCAACACCGCCAGCGTCTTGGCATTTATCTCATCACTCTGCAATCCCGCCACAATAGCCGCCATAGCCATCAGACTCAACAACGTAAGCATAAGCAAAGCATCTTGACCATGAGCCGTAGCAGCCATGCCCGATTGCTGCGGCGGCGCTCCCCAAAAAGGTGCTAAAAACGCAGCAACCCCCAACAAACTGGCCAAAACCAGAATGCCGTTGGCATAAGAAAACTTGAAAGATATCATGCAGGGCCTAACATGTGTTCATCAATTAGCCTTGGGTAAGTTACTACTAAGGTAGCCCGGCTAGAAACCACGAAGCCACAAAGGCACGAAGAAAAGAAAAAGCTTTGAAATTCTTGGTGTTCTTAGTGTCTTTGCGCCTTTGTGGTGATTGAAGTCGGGTACGTTAAGTAGTTACTTGGGTAAACAATAAACGGCATTTTTGTGGAACGAAATACTAATCTCACGGCCTTGCGGATAAACCTCGGCCCGGACTACATCCGATTCCGTGGCTATAAGCACTTGGCCGCCAACTTCCAAATCATACTCGATGAGCTCACCCAGATAAGAGGACCGACGCACCACAGCGGGGAACCCCGCCTCGGCCACATCAATCTTGATGGCCTCCGGGCGCACCACCAGGCGCACAGGATCCCCCACGCGCCGCTCATCCAAAGGCTGCGGAATATCCAGCAAACCGCCCAGGGCCCGAACCACCAGACGATCGCCCTCCACGCCCGCGACCTCGCCATCCACAAAATTCGCTCGCCCGATGAAATTGGCCACGAACTCGTTGGCTGGCTGCCGATAAACCTCCCACGGCGGGCCCACCTGCTCAATCTTGCCCTTATTCATCACCACAATCCGATCCGAAAGCGCCATAGCCTCCACCTGATCATGCGTCACATAAACGCTGGTAATGCCCAATTGCGTCTGAATACGGCGCAACTCCACCCGCATCTGCTCGCGCAACTTGGCATCCAGATTTGAAAGGGGTTCATCCAGCAGCAGCACCTTGGGCTCCATAACAAAAGCTCGGGCCAAAGCCACTCGCTGCTGCTGTCCCCCCGAAAGCTGATTCGGAGCCCGGTTCTCCAGCCCGTTCAGCTCAGTCAGCTCCAGCACATCGGCAACCTTACGCTTGATTTCATCCTTGGGAAGCTTTTTAATCTTCAAGCCGTAAGCAATGTTTTCAAACACACTAAGATGCGGGAAAATCGCGTAGGACTGGAAAACCATCGACATCTCTCGCTTGTCAGGCGAGAGCGACGCCACATCTTTGCCATCCAGAATAATTTTGCCACTGGTCGGAAACTCGAACCCGGCAATCAGACGCAAAGTGGTGGTCTTGCCACAACCACTGGGGCCCAACAACGTCACAAACTCTCCTTGCTGGATGTCGAGATTGACATTATTGACCGCCAGAACCTCGCCGCTGCCGCCGCGTGCCGGGAATTTTTTGTTTAGATTTTGTAATGAAAGATAAGCCATAATCAGTTCCAAAGGTAACTATGCAGGTAATGACATTCAATGCTAATCAGAGAACGTAAAGCGTTATATTCAAAGAATGAAAAATGGTGGATGTAAGAAAACGACACCTAGTTGCCAATACTCAAATCGGTATCGCGTGAGCCGTAAATGCGCCCCATGGCATAGTAGAACAAGCCAATGGCCGCCAAAACAATAAAGATGACAATCATGGCGTAGGCAGTGGCGATATTCAGCCCGCCCTGCTCTACTTCGCTAAGGATAAGCACCGTAAGAATTTTCCACTTGGCAGTGGTCAAAAAGATGATGGCACTCAGCGAAGTCATGTGCCGGGCAAAGGCAAAAATGATACCAGCCAGAAAAGCGGGGGCAATCAAGGGCAGCGTCACTCGCCGGAAAGTAACCTGAGCATCAGCTCCCAACGAGGTAGAAGCCTCTTCGATAGCAGGATCGATTTGCTGCAATGCCGCCACGCCCGCACGCAACGACGCCGGCAAACTGCGCACGGCATAAGCCGCGATAATGATGTAAGAACTGCCCACCAGCGCCAATGAATCATCAATAAAGATGAGCATGGTGGCGATAATGAGCAAAACGGCTGTAAAAAGCTCCTTCCAATTTTCTTTCAAACGGCTCATGGCATAGCCGCCAATGGCCAACAACAAAAAGCCATGGGCAGGCAAAGGCACTTGCGAGAACACATCGATCCAATCGGCCAGGCTTGTGACTGTTTTGGCCGAAAGCCCGCCCAATGAACGTCCCCAGATCGCCAGCCAACTGGTGGGATAAGGCCCGAGAATAAATACGATAAAGCCCAAAATCGGAACAAACAACAGCCAGCTCAGCATCTTTCGCTGCGACTCCTGAGCGCTCAGTCGCACCAGCACCAGCAAAATCAACGAGAAAACCAGGGCAACGTTGGCGATGCCCCAATCACCTCCCCAGTCTGAAAGATAGCGGGCCAGCAGCACCCCCACAGCCAAACTTCCTCCTGCCAGAATAGCCTTACGCACATTAGAGGTGCTAAGCGTATTGAGTAAATAAATGAGAAAAACGCCATACGTGAGCAAAATTGCGGGCCAGGGGGCATCGATAAAAGCGATAATGAACCCGATGCCTAAAATCGTGCCCGGCACAGCCGCCCCCAGATTGGAAACAAAATCCAACGCCTCCTTGCCCGAGAACTTGCGCCGTACCACCAAAAAGGCAATAATCATGCCCAAAATACCGGCAATTGGCGTAGCCACCGCAGCCAGGAAGGTCGTATCCAAAATCGCCTCGACGCCCCGATGGAAAGCTGTGAGATAATTATCCAGGGTAAAGGAATAATCAATGCCCCAAAGCCGGGTAAAGGAGCCAATGGCAATAGAAAGATAAAGCACAATCACCAACAGCAAGGCGAGGGTCGTAACCAGAATAAAGGGCCAGCGGATGTACCATTCTTTGATTTCGATTTGGCCACCCGCGGGCTTACCTGTAACCGAAACATAAGAACGTTTGTTGACCCAATAGCGCTGCACCATAAAAACAGTAAAAGTTGGAATCAGCAAAATCAGTGAAAGTACCGCAGCTTTTTGCTGATTGTACTCGCCATTCACAGCCAGATAAATCTCGGTAGAAAGCACATTGCGCTGCCCCGTAAGCAACAGCGGATTTCCCAAATCGGCCAGCGATTCCACAAAAAGCAGCAGCAATGCGCCAGCAAAACCGGGAATCAGCAGCGGAATGGTGACGGTGCGCAAGATGTGCAACTTGCTGGCTCCCAAGCTTTGGGCAGCCTCCTCCATAGCTGGATTCACTCGCTCTAACATGGCCCGAATCATCAAATAGGCCACCGGAAAAAAAGTGATAATCTGCACGATAACCAGCCCATCCAGCCCGTAGATGTCATTATCCCCCAGGCCCGGGGTAATGCCCATCCACTCATGCGTTACCAGGCCCGAACGTCCAAAAAGCATGATCATGGCAATGGCAATGGCAAAGGGCGGCGAAATGGTGGGAACCAGCGTCAGGGCATGAGCAAAACGCTTGAATGGATAACGGATGCGCACCAGCGTGAAGGCGACGATAAATCCCAACAGCGTGCCCCCCATCGCGGTCATCAACCCCATCTCCATGGTATCGCGCAACGTTGTCCAACTATGCCGGGCAAAATAAGGATCGATATAACGATTAAAATACTCCAGCGAGAAATCATGGGTCGTGGCATCAAAAAAGCCCTGCCACACCACTCGCACCAAAGGCCACACCACAAAGAAGAAGACAAAGGCGCTACTCATCATCAACCCGGAGATAAGAACCGGGTCTCGGGCAATTAATTGAAACTCACGCAAACGTCGTAAAAGTGCCTGTTTCCAGTCTGATTTCATAAGCAATTTCCTGGGGTGTGTTTCTGCGAGCTACAAAAAGCAAGAGGCGACGCCGAAACGCCGCCCCTTGTTGAAGTCTTGTTACTTCTTGAGATTATCGGCACCGGCAATTTCGTTGATGAAGCGATCAACAAAGGCTTTCTTGTTCTGGCCGCACCACTCGAAGTTGTAATCGATGAGGTTTACCTTCAACAGCTCTGGCTTAGAGGCTTTGGCGCCTTCGACAGTAGGAGCTTGATAAGCGCCATATTGCGGGCCCAATTCCTGGGTGGCAGGCTCCAGTGCCCAGTCGTACCACAATTTGGCATTTTCCAAGTTCTTGGCACCCTTGATGATGCCCATACCGCCAATCTCATAGCCTGTCCCTTCTTCGGGGAAGGAAAGCACCAGGGGCAAGCCATTTTCAATCTGCTTGACAATGTCATGCGAGAAGACAATGCCCACAGCAGCTTCGCCAGCGCCTACAAAGCGAGCAGGAGCGGAGCCGCTCTTGGTGAACTGATTGACCTGACCGGCGTAGGTGTTGAGGAATTTCCAGCCTTCATCTTCACCTTTAATCTGCAAAATGGTGCAGAGTGCGGTGTAGGATGTGCCGGAACTTGAAGGATGGGCCACCATCAGTTGGCCTTCCAGTTTGGGATCCAGCAGGTCATCCCACGATTTGGGAACCCAACCGCCATTTTTGTCTGACCAATCTTTGTTGGTGGCAAAACCCAACGAACCAACATAAACACCGACCCAGTATTTTTCGGGGTCAAGCATCAATTTTTTGTTGAGGATTTTATCCTGAGCTTTGGTTTCATATTTTTGCAGCAGGCCCTCCTGGGCAGCAGCAATTTGACCATCGACAGGCCCGCCCCACCAAATATCAAACTGAGGATTGTCCTTTTCGTTGCGCAGACGGGTCAGGCTTTCGCCACTGGACATGCGTACAAAGTTGACAGTAATGTCAGGGTACTTCTTTTCAAATTCAGCCTTCATGCCTTCGCACCATTCAACTTGTGGTGTACACAGAACATTCAGCTCGCCGCTGGCTTTTTTGGCTCCGCCCGGAGGGGCACAAGAGGCCGCCAACAGCACAAAGAGAAGCAAGCCTAAAATCACCCAAAAAACGCGTCGTCGAATCATGGTAGTAACCTCCAAATAGGAAAAGAGTGGGGAGAAAGTAGGTGACCGGGATGGTGAGTCACGGTGTGTTCCTGACGGGATTATACTTTATCTTAACATTGTAAGCAACCATCCTGTTAAACAGAAGTGCGTTTCAAAATTGGGGCA
>Ga0256914_1004558_pt1 | contig 10338 bp, 6 predicted proteins | sample HulkmetaG_FD_191571 | JGI IMG/M metagenome (GOLD analysis project Ga0256914, IMG submission 191571) | Hydrothermal chimney microbial communities from Main Endeavour vent field at the Juan de Fuca Ridge, Pacific Ocean - Hulk | ecosystem: Environmental > Aquatic > Marine > Hydrothermal vents ...
CCGTGACGGCCGGTTCCACCGGTATCCGGTCGTCCGTCTTCTCCGAATACGAGGTCTCTCCTGCCAGACCATGGGCCGGACAACCCACCGCCAGGCACAAGGCGAGCGCCACGGTGATGTGCTGATGAGAAGGCAACGCCGCCTCCGCCGGGACACGCTCGAGCACTCCCTGCGGAGGGCGCGTCCCATCCTCCCACCCCGAAGGATGCGTGGAACGACTGCGAAGGCCGGTCTCCTGGCTCCCGGATCAGCCGCCCGACGTGCCTTCCCGGATGATCTCCAGTGGCCCGTTACGCCGGACGTTCCCGGTCACAGTGACGGGGGTCGCGCCGGATTCTCACCGGCTTCCCGTTTCACTCGCTCCTGCGAGCACCTCCGCAACACGACTCCTTGAAACCTACCCGCCTCCCGGCCTCGAGTCAAGACGCTCCTCGAACCCTCGGCCGTCATCCGTTCCCGACACCACCGGCCGATGGCCTGAACCAAAACTCGAGCAACCTGGCTCGGTACCCGGGCGGGCCCAGGATTCGGCCCCGTACCACGCCGATTCACGGCCCGGTCGACCCGACCGGATGGTCCAGGATGTGCGGGCGCTCGAGGCCGTGCGCGAGCATGAGCGATTCGTTGGAGAGCAGTTCCCGGGAAGGTCCAGCGGAAACCACGCGGCCCCTGTCCATCAAGATGAGCCGGGGGCAAAGCGACACCACCATCTCCAGGTCGTGTGTGGCAATGATCTGTGTGACCGGGAGCCGCCGAAGCAGCGCAATCAGTTCTCGACGGCCTCGAGGATCCAGGTCCGACGTGGGCTCATCCAGGACGAGCAGCGAAGGACGACAGGCCAACACTCCGGCCAGGCACACCCGTCGTTTCTCGCCTCGGCTCAGGTGATGCGGCATGCGCTGCTCAAACCCCTCGAGCCCCACCTGGTGCAGCGCCTCCGCCACCCGGGCACCGACGGCGGTTCGATCCAGACCTTGCTGCTGCGGACCAAACGCCACGTCATCGTACACGGTGGGACAGAAAAGCTGGTCGTCCGGATCCTGAAACAGGAGGCCGACCCGGGCACGCACCTCCAACAGGTGCGTCCGTGTCACCGGCGTGCCGAACACGAACACTCGAGGATCGTTCGACGGACGCTCGGGCAGGAGCCCGTTGAGATGAAGCAACAACGTGGACTTGCCCGCGCCGTTCGGCCCCACCAGAGCCACCCGCTCGCCTTCCTCCACCTCGAACGTCACCCCTTGCAACGCCGTCGTGCCGTCCCGGTACCGGTAACCAAGCTCATGCACCTGGAGCGCCTTCACCCTTTCCACCCCCGCGCGACCATGGCCGCATGGATGCGCGCCGCCCGGTCCGTGGCTCTCAGAAACAGGTGCGCCACCACCGTGGACAAAGCCTCCCACTCAAACCGCTTCCGGGACACAAACGTCCGGCTCGCTCGAGCACGCCGCATCCGCTCGGACTCCTCGAGCAGCACAAACTGGTAGCGAAAGGCGAGCGCCAGCGTGGTGAGCAGCAGCGGAGGCACCCGCAGGCGCTCCAGGACCCGGAGCACTTCACCGAACGGGGTGGTCGCGGCCACTGTGACCATCGAAAGCAAGCACACCGTGCTCCGCACAAGCAGCGCCACGAATCCCCGCCACCCGTCCGGCTGCCACAGGGCCATCAGGGCCACCCCGACCAGGACCGGTTCCATCCAGAGGACCTTGCGCACCAGGAACCAGGGCGGAATCCGGCTCACCACCACCACGACCACCAGCACGGCCGCTTCCAGCCCGTACACCCACCAGGCATACCGGGGCACCGCCAGCGCCACCGCCACCAATCCCACCCCGGCCGACAACTTCAGCCAGGCCGGCCGACGATGAACCGGGCTCTCCATCCGTGCGTATCGATCCAACATCTCCCGGTGCACCACCACGCTCCTCCGCGCCTACTTTCCGGCGTCCGGAACATGCGCACCGCCCCGAAACGTGAGGGCTCGAGCCAGCAGGTAGGAAAGGAAAAAAGCCACCACGGTTCCTGCCAGGCCGGCCAGGATGGTCGTGAGAGCGACGGAGTCGACCCCGGGCACGGCATAGTCTGGCAACGGCGCATGCAACGGAACGACCTCCGCCGCACGATGCTCGAATCCCAGGGTGGCGGCAACCTTCTCCAGACCGTCCGGCCAGGAGCTCGCGAATGGAGCCACGAAGACCACCAGGCCCACCGTGACCAATGCTCCGTACACCAGGACATCACGGACTCGAGGCGCACGTTCGCGCTCCCGTTCGCCATCGAACAGATCAGGACGCACCCGAAACACCGCGGCCACCACCAGGGTCGTGATCAGTGCCTCGCCCAGCCCAATCAGCATGTGAACACCCGCCATGGCAGGAAGGACCAACCGCCACGGCACGATCCCGGACAGGGCGAGTTGCCCGGCACACGACACCGCCGCCGCCACGGTCGAAAGCCAGGATCCAAACGCCGTGCCCACCAACCGCCCACGCTCGCCTGGAAACACGCGCTGTATCGCCCGGTAGGTGGCATAGCCCACCCCTGGCGCCAGGATCGCCATGTTGAACACGTTGGCCCCCAACGCCGTCACCCCCCCGTCGGCGAACAGGAGACACTGCAGAATCAGAACCGCGCTCATCACCACCACCGCAGCGGCCGGGCCAAGCAAAACCGCCACCAACACCGCACCCACCAGGTGTCCCGACGTACCACCGGCCACCGGGAAGTTGAGCATCTGGGCCGCAAACACGAACGCTGCAGACAGGCCGAGCAAGGGAACCGAACTGGCAGCCAGCGTCTTGCGCACCCTCCGCAAGGCATAGCCCAACCCGAGGGCAGACAAAACCCCCGTGGTCACTGCGGTCGGAACATCGATGAATCCATCTGGAATGTGCACCTGCACCCTCCCCTCTCGCCCCCCCAAGGCCGCACCTCGACTCACCGGCGCCCCGGACACGGGCTGAGTCTCAACCGGGAAACGTCCGCCCCGTGGTCGTCACCGTCAGGCGCCCGTGCTTGACGCCCTTGTCCGATATCAACGTATCCGCCAACGCCCGGACCTGGACCGACGAACCACGCACCACCAGGACTTCCAGGCAGTTGTCAGGATCCAGATGCACGTGCAGCGTGGAAATCACACATTCGTGGTGCGCATGCTGCACCCGCGTCAGCCTGGCCTGCAAATTCGGACGATGATGATCGTATACCAGTGTGATCGTCCCTGCGATCTCCTCCGCCCCGGTTCGTGCCTCGTGCTCCACCAACTCGTTCCGGACCATGTCCGCAATCGCCTGGGAACGGTTGCCGAGTCCTCGAGCGACCACCATGGCGTCAAGCTGTTCGGCCAGCCTGGCGGGCATGGAGATACTGAATCGGGCCACCCGGTCGCGCATTCTGATTGTCCTTCGTGTTACGCCTCCGGAAAACCGTAACACCCTCCGCACGCCAACGTCAAGTCGCTCCGCGTCCAGCTCGGCCTACCCATACGCGGCCGAACATAGTAGATTGAACGAAGACGGCAACGAAGCAAGGAGGTGCACATGGGAGCTTCCAACGGGTTTCGAAGCAACGTCCGCCTGCTCGCCGGGCTGGGGTGGGTGGTCGTGATGAGCCTGGTTCTGACCGGCCAGGACGGCTGCCAGGGGTCGGATGAGGACGGGGATGGATGGACGACCGGAGACGGTGATTGCGACGACGCGGACGCATCCATCTACCCGGGCGCCTCGGAGGTATGCGACGGTCTGGACAACGACTGCGACGGGGTCGTCGACGAGGATGCCGGCGACGTTCGGGTCTACGTGGACCAGGATGGAGATGGTTTCGGGACCGAACCGTCGCTCGAGGTTCCCTGCGACGCGGTTCCCCCCTATCATGTCCTGCGTCGAGGGGACTGCAATGACGCGAACGCATCGATCCATCCCGGGGCGTCGGACGCGCCGGGGGACTGGGAGGACAGCGACTGCGGTGGTTCTCTGGATCCGGACCCCCACGTCGGCCTTGGCGATGAATCGTTCGACTCCATCCAGCAGGCCCTGGATGCGGCCCAGGATGGCACCACCATCTGGGTGGGACCCGGTATCTACCTCGAGCACGACATCACCTTCCGCGGCAAGCAGGTCCACCTCGCCTCCACGGACGGCGCCGCGCGTACCCGCGTGGACGCCGGCGGGCAGGGCTCGGTCTTCCGGTTCGAATCCGGGGAAGGCCCGGCTGCGCAACTCGACGGGTTCACCCTCACCGGCGGACACGCCGAACTGGGCGGTGGACTCTTCATCAGCGGCTCGAGTCCCTCGGTCACCGGGTGTACGGTCACCGGCAATGTGGCCGAATCCGACTGCGTCGAGGCCGGAGAGGCGATTACCTGCCACGGGGGCGTGGGTGGTGGACTGTTCATCGCCACGGGCCGCCCGCGCGTGTCCAGCACGGTCGTCTCGGGCAACGAGGCCCTCGGACGCTGCGGCACCCGGCTGCAAGGAGGCGAACTCGAGGTGGTCTGCGGGGGTGGAGACGGTGCCGGGATCTACCTGACGGACGGGATGATCACGCTCGACACGGTGATGGTCGAGGACAACGAAGGATGGGGTGACGGGGAGGCGAACAGCAACGTACCGCTGGACACCGTGCCTGACGGCGCTGGATTGTTCGCTGAGAACTCGGAAGTGGTCGTGCTGGAAGGATCATTTCGAGGCAACCTGGCGCACGAGGTCTGCGTGGACGTGTTCGGGATGTCCCTTTGCGCCGGGGGCAACGGCGGCGGCCTCGCCTTGTTCGACTCGGTCCTCACCATGTCCGGCACCTGGGTGGGGGAGAACGAAGCCGAATCCGGCGGTGGACTCGCCCTGGAAGGAACTGCGACCGGCGACCTGACTTCCTGCACAATCCAGCAAAACGCGGCTCGAGACAACGGTGGCGGGATCCTCCTGGCCGACACGGCGGCTCTGGCGATGGTCGACAGTGTGGTGACCGGAAACCGTGCCCCTGAAAGCGGCGGCGGGGTGAACCAGGATGACACGTCGAGCCTGACGTTGACCCACGGCGAGGTGACCGGGAACAGCGCCACATGGGGCGGAGGTGTCGCCACCTCGATGGACAGTGTGACCGACCTGGCCTACATACTGTTCTCGAGCAACACGGCCGACTACGGTGGCGGTCTCCATTCGGTGGGGGACGCGACGATCACCCACTGCAACTTTGTGGACAACGTGGCCACCGGTGAGGGTGGGGGGATCTTTCGGTGGTACGGGTCGGTCTCCGTGGACCACACGATCTTCGCATTCAACGTGGGCTACGAGATCTACGACCTGACCGACGCATCCAATCGCATCGCCCCCGAATACTGCGCCCTCTGGACCCCTTACGGCGATGCCCACAATCTCCTGGACATCCCGGACTCCACGCTCGAGGTGGACCCCGGTTTCCTGACCTTCTCTCCAGACGGCGACCCGTCCAACGACGACCTGCACCTCCAACTGCAATCCCCCCTGGTGAATGCCGGCGCGCCCACCCAGACCGACCCGGACGGTTCCCGGGCAGACATCGGGATCTACGGAGGCCCGGACGCTGACTGGAGCGGCTACCGGGACCTGGACGACGATGGAATGTACGACGCCTGGGAGCTGGACCATGGCCTCGACCCCTCCAGCCCGGACGGTTCTCGAGACCTGGATGGCGACGGGCTCACCAATTTGCAGGAATTTGAACTCGGCACCGACCCAGAAACCGCGGATTCGGACCGCGACGGCTTCCAGGACGACGAGGAAATCCGAAGGGACGCCGACCCGCTCAACCCCTGCTCCCGCCCCGGCTCCAGCACCCTCGTACCAGTGGAGGTGCCCGGAGACTATGCCACCATCCAGGAAGCCATCGATGCCATTCCCGACCAGGGAATCATCGAGGTCGCCCCGGGAACCTACGTCGAGACCCCCGTGATTCGAAGCAAGCGCATCGAACTCCTCGGACCGCGCACTCCGGCCACCCTGAACGCCGACGGCCGGGACAGCGCCCTCACCGTGCTCCAGTCCGAGTTCGCTCTGAGTGGATTCCACCTTGAAAACGGTCATGGTTCCACCGGTGGAGGCCTGGAGCTGGTCCACGTGGCGGGCACTGTCGAGAACGTCACCATCACCGACTGTCGCGCCGACCGCGGGGGAGGCGGTATCCACATCCTGAATTCGGACCTGGACATCAACCGATTGTCCGTCACAGGCAACCATGCGGAATCCACCGCCGGAGGAATGTGGATCGAAACTTCCTCTGTCCGGGCACTGGATGTCACCCTGGCCGACAACGACACCTCCGGCCTTGCCGGGGGGTTGCGCGTGGATGACTCGGACCCCACCTTCGAGAACTGCACCATCTCCGGCAACGCGGCCGAGTCCTCCGGCGGAGGCGCTTACCTCGACCAGGCAAACCCCACGTTCACGCGCTGTGTCATCTCGGACAACGGTGCTCGAGACGGCGCCGGCATGAGTATCCACGCATCGGACCCGGCGTTCGTCCAGACCACGTTCGAGCAGAACCAGGCACAGGAAGAAGGGGGAGGCGTCTGGATCGGCGGGGGCGGCTGGCCGGACTTCTACCTCTGTGTCTTCGAGTCCAACAGCGCAGACATGGGCGCCGGGATCTACGCCGACTACGCCTCCACGTTCGAGATGGACCACTGTCGGTTCACGAGCAACACGGCAAGCTCGGACGGCGGCGCACTCTACATGAGCAACACGAGTTCAATCCTCTCTCACAGCGTGGTGACCGGCAACGAGGCCCACGGGAACGGTGGCGGGGTGCAGGTGACCGGCGCGTCCGGGATGCAGATCGTGGGGTCGATCCTGGCCTACAACCAAGGCGGCAACCTCTACGTGGCCGGGGGTACGCCCCATGTGACCTACAGCGACCTGTACAATCCTGCCGGCATGGGAATCAATGTCACTGGCGTATCCCTCGAAACCGGGTGTCTCACCGTGGACCCACTCTTCCTTGCCTACGACACCGACGGGCTGCCCCGGGACCTTCACCTGGCCCTCGCCTCGCCCCTCATCGACGCCGCCGACCCTGCTGGAACAGACCCGGACGGCAGTCCCGGTGACATGGGCATCTACGGAGGCACGGACGCAGATCAATGGGACCGGGACGGCGACGCCATACCCGACTACTTCTGGCCGGGAACCATCGACGACGCCCCGCCCGGTTTCAGCCCGTCCGACTATGACTGTGACGACACCGACCCGACCGTTCAGGCCTGCCTCTGAGTAGCCTGGCGAGGGGAACCCGGCGGGACCGTTCGTCCCTGTCTAGGACCTCCGGTGACGGCGAAGGATCGCGCCGGCCATGCCGAGGAACACCAGGGCCGCGGTGGCTCCGGCGCCACGACGGCGAGGCGTGGTGGAGGCGGGCAACCCGCTGATCCGGCCGATTTCCGGAGTTCCATCGCACGAAGGCGCGCAGGCAGTGTCGGGCTCGAGGTCGACTACCACCGACGTTCCCTGCCCCTCGACGACCGCCACGGTTTGCGACGCATCGAGGTAGCAATCAGCAGACACATCCAGCACGCGGTCGCCGACCGGGACCTGCAAGAATTCGAACCGGCCGTTCCGGTCGGTCTGGGTCGTGTCTCCCGTGTCCAGTGTGATGGTGGCGTAGCGCACCGGCTCGAGCGTGTCTGCGTCGCGCACGTCTCCGAGGATGGAGCCGAACGCATCACAGGATCCGTCCGGGGTGAGCGCGACGCTGGCCCAGTTGTCCTCACCCGGGACGAGGGTCTTGGTGACCCCGGCCGGTGCATAGCAGGGTGCGTCCACGGTGATGGTGTAGGTGCCGACCTCGACATCGAGGAACTCGTACAGGCCGTCGGGGCCGGTGGTGGTGGTCCGCCCGTCGTCCAGGCGGACGGTGGCGTCCGGAATCGCTGGCCCGGTGTAGATGTCTGCCTCGCGCACATATCCCTTCAGCGTGACGGTCTGAGCACCACAGGATCCGTCCGGGGTGAGCGCGATACTGGCCCAGTTGTCGATACCCGGCTCCAGGGTCCTGGTCTTCGACCCTGACGAGTAGCAAGGGGCACTGGCCGTGACCGTGTAGGTTCCCACCTCCAGGTTGTCGAACCGGTAGAACCCGTTGCCGTCGGTGGAGGTGGACCGCCCGGAGTCGAGCCGCACCTCGGCGCCGGGAATGCCGGTCCCGGTGTAGATGTCGTTCTCCCGCACGTAGCCCACCAGACTGGCGGTCTGGGTAGACGTTCCGCCGTTCACCAGCGAGAGATAGTAGTCCCAGTCCCAGTACGGACCCGGGTCGGTGTGCACGGACCCGGGCACATCCTCGTGTCCGATGATGTAGTCGCGCGTGGTCGGTATCCCATTTCTGGCACAGATATCCGCGGTGAGGGCTGCACTCGCGCGGTATTCGGCATCCGTAATGTCGTTCTCGTAGGTATGTCCCTCGTGCTCGATCCCGATGGACATCACGTTGTAGTCCCAGTTGCCGGCGTGCCACGCGATGTCTGCCTCGCGGACCATTTGGGTCACCTCGCCATACTTGCTGACCACGTAGTGGGCGGACACCTGGGACGAGCAGTTCTGAAACCAGGAGATCGTCCCTGCATAGGAACCTTCGGAGATGTGTATCACCACGTAGAAAATGTCACCCGGCCCACGATTGCTGTCGGTGTAGTTGGAGGAGCACGCCGGAACCCAGACCGCGCCTGCATAGTCGGTCGATGTCGCACTCGCCCTCAGCAAAGCCTGATACCGCCGTCGCGCGTCCTGAATCCACTCGCCCAGCACGCTCGGCATGACCGAAGCATCAAACACGAGGTATTCCCCGGAATCGGTCCGACCTTCCAGGCCGCTGTCCATGGCCTCGAACACGTGAACGGCGAACATGTCCCGAAGCACGGGGTCGTCCAATCCACTGTACCGGCCTACCGCTTCCCACCATGCCCAGGCGTTCTCGAGCGTGATCTCGGAGGGAACCCCAAGCTCACCCCCGGCTTCTCGAAAATAGGCGGCAAGCACGGCTGCTCCACCCAGGATATTGCAGCGTTCCTCATCCCGTACCCGTTCCACCGAAACGCCGAGCGCCGCAGCCGCTTCCTCGAGCCCCGGAGACGCACCGCCGGCTCGAAGCCCCATGATCCCAAACTCGCGAACCTCCACCCCATCCCCTTGTCCAGCGTGGTGCCACGAGGAGGTGACCTTGGAGACCGCCCCCAGCATGGTCACCGGCACGTCGAAGGCCTCTGACGCCTGCTCAAACGCCTGGTGCAACCTCGGCCCTCCGCGCGCAGGAGATGCCAAGGCTCCGAAAACCAGGACGCACCCGACACAAGCCACCAGGAATCCTCGTCCTTTCATACTCACCTCCCTTGGGTTCCAGGATCGATCGAGTCCTACCCGGTCACGGTACCCGATCGAAAAAAGGGGAGCAAGCAGGGGCCCGGTCCGCCGCTGTTGCTCGGTTCCAGGAAAGCGGGCAGAGGGCCGCGCCCCGGCTGTCACCCGGCGCCGCTCACCGGACCGATTCCGGAAACACCACGGGCTCCCCGTCCGTTCCAGGAGGAAGGGTCATCGCTCCGGGTACTCGAGGGGAGGAAAGCCCAGGGGGGCGGGGGCAACGAGTCCGGCAGATTCGGGAGGGACCACGCCGGCGCCGAGGAAGGACAGCGCGCCCGATACGCCCAGTTCGAATCCGGGCGTGGCCGGCCCGGGATAGTTCCGGGCCGTCACCGTCTGGTAAAACGAGGTCGGCCAGGTCCAGGTATCCCGGTCGCCGGACGGCATCCCACGATAGTAGAGCCACCGGAGCGCCTGGGAAGCCGCCTCGGCAAAGAGGGCTTGCTCGCACGATACCTCATGCACCCCTTCCAGGGCGTCCGCCAGGTTCAGGAGGAACCAACCGATGCCGACGCCGCCCCGCAGGAGTCCGGTGTAGGCCAGGTAGCCTCTCGAGGACGCCCCTTCCCACCAGGGCCGGACCGCCGGAGCCCAGGTCGTGTCGAGCGTGTCCAGACGCGGCGCAGGCGGAAGGGGGGTGTCGGACCAGGGTTGGTCCCGCTCCGGCCACCACACCAGGCCCTGGTAGTAGTGCGCAATCTCCGGATGCGTAAGCCAGGTCGCCGCTCGCATGGCGACCTCGAGGTAGCTCGATTCCAGCGTTCCCGGATTCGGTCCAAACACTCGAGCCGCCTGGAGGAAGGTCCACCCGATACCGGCGGCTCCGAGCTCCCAGCCGGTGTAGGGTCCCAGGTGGGGGAGATCCAGCCCGGCCAGCCAGGTGGCGCCATCCAGGGCGGGCACAAACACCTCGTCGGACTGAAGCCATTCAAGCACCGATCGAGCCAGGGAACCG
>Ga0256914_1004559_pt1 | contig 10337 bp, 20 predicted proteins | sample HulkmetaG_FD_191571 | JGI IMG/M metagenome (GOLD analysis project Ga0256914, IMG submission 191571) | Hydrothermal chimney microbial communities from Main Endeavour vent field at the Juan de Fuca Ridge, Pacific Ocean - Hulk | ecosystem: Environmental > Aquatic > Marine > Hydrothermal vents ...
TAAAAAACTCCTGTCTTCAAAGCTGGACTGGTGCACGGGAATGGTCTTAACGATGGTTGGCAGCCATCAAAAGTACCAGTCCAACTCTCAAAACAGGAGCTGCGCCATTCCAGTGCCTTTATGGTCACCGGGTGCCAAACCGGTGCATTTGATACTATCATTATCGCGCAGATGGCCGAATTTGTCAAGTGGCCTCCGACTCATTTATCCATCTGTCGCACCACAATCATAGCATATCTGCCGCCAAATGTCAACCGCCCTCACGGCGGGTTTCGCACAATCCGTCGTGTGTGGTATGATATGCGCCAGCGGGACATCGTGGTTTGGGCGGCCGCGGTGGAGGTGGTAGGCCGGGTTATTCTCCTCGACCCGGCCTTTTTAATGTCTTGTGTGTTCATTGGATTTAACAGAAATTTCAAAATTTCCCCATTTTTCTTCTAAAAACCCCTTGACAAAAAAACTTTAGTGTGCTATAATGGGGTTAGATAAGCAACACCCCAAACCCACTCAAAGCCAGGAGGCAATCATGATTTTAGGACCATCAGATTTTAAACATTGCGCAGAATATCGCTTCGATGATTACGACGAGGCGCGACGCGTGACCCGTTCCATACGTCGCTATTTCGAAAAGCATTATATCGGCGGCTGGCTGGTGTCACAGAGTGAATTGCAGGTACTGGTTTGCACGAACGAAGATAGTAATAAATTTTTCAAGATGGCATTCACGCGGATGGGGCGCATCCCGGCGCACATCGTTTTGTAATTCACCCCATCCACCCCGCCCGGCCCCGAGGCGGCGCTAAATATCGGGCAGGAGAGAAAGCATGAATTTTGATTTTGAGCGGTTGATTACCGCATTCAATTCCACTGAACGGGCCGAAGCCCGTGAGATAGTAGAACGCTGGTTCGATTACGGACGGGCTGCCCGAGCGGAGATCCGCGGCATGGCTGACCGCCCCCGTCATCGCCGCCAGCGTGCGGCCATCTACGAAGCCATGAAAGAGCTTCCTCCGGACGGGTTCGCACGTCAGTACGCGAACCTGTTCGGAGGAAGCTTGGAGGAGGCCGCGGCCGCGGCCGATGCTGCGGTCAATGAGGCCCAACGCTGGTAACCCCACGCTCCCGAGCCCGGCGGGTAATCCGGGCAGGAGAAATTTTGGATACTATGAATAAGGAGAAAATTTATTCCGCCATCGCGGCGGAAGCTGAAAAAGGTATTTCGGCTTGGTCAGTGCATGACCTGGCTGAAATGACTGGCCTCCAGGTAGGCGAAATCACCGCCGTCCTGGATGGTGACAACTGGGAGCTCGCAGGCTATGACGAATCCGGTCAGGCCAGTGGGCGCCGTCAATTGCAGCAAATGTGGGCGCCGCCAGCCGCAGCGATGGTGACAAATGCTGACGCCAAGGCGTTGTTGGCCGTATACGAGGATGCGGTCGCGCGCCGGGGCCTGCTCGCCAGTCGAAAGGAAGAGCTCATCGCCAACGCCATCCCCGCCGAAATCCAGGCCGAAATCGACGGGATCGAGGCGGAACTCGGCCCCGAGATCGAGGAGATGGACGCCACTATCGTCGCCTTGGCGAAAAAGCTCAAAAGCCATGTTATCGCCACTGGCGAGAAGCTTGTTGGCGACCGCCATCAGGTCGTCTATATTAAGCCACGTGTAACCTGGGATACAAAGGCTATCGAACGGTATTACGCCAAAGAGCATCCCGAAATCATGGTCTACAAGCGCCCAGGCAAACCTAGCGCATCAATCCGGGTGCGCAAATGAAAAATCCCCCCGCAGCGGCTATCCGCGCCGCCACCCTGATGCTTGGCGAATACGTCATGCTGGGCGAGGCGGAATGGCGGGGGCTAAACACACCAGCGCAGACCGCCCGCATGGTGGATTTGCGCAATCAAATTATTCATGCGCTGGCGGTCGAGATAGGTCGCCAGCGCGAGGAGAATGAGGAATGAACGAACTCACAGTAGGCACGACAGAATTTGCCACTATGATCAAAATGGTGGCAGGCGAGAAGGGCGCGGCATTGTCGATTGTGCCCGGAGACAAAGGGGCTCCAGTCGAAGCCAAGGCCGCGGCGCTGGTAATGAGTACGCTGATGGGCCTGGGGCCGACAGGGTATCAGGTTTATCAGGTGCAGGGGCGATGGGTGGTGGAGCCGCACTACAAATCAATCATCACGCTGGCGCAGCGCAAGGCGAGTTTTCGCGTTGAGTATTTCCGCGAAAACGCAGCCGATTATCTGCCAAGCGAACAATTGACAGATAAGGCCGTTGCCGTCAGGTGTAAAATCTGGCGGAATGATGAAATTTCCGAAACGCTGCGCATCCGCAAAGAAGCTCTCGCCGCCGGTGTTTCCGTCGATCAGCTTGACAAAATTGGTCTGGCGGTGAAACCGACCGCTGAGGCTATTGGGATTTTCTACGGCCCGCGGATGCGCCAATACAATAATGGCGCCTGGAAATCCGACAACCTGCCAAACACATGGACGCCCGAGGATGTGGCCCGGAAGCGCGCATTAAAAAAGGCACTGCGCATGGCGTTTGGCGAAATGGCGGTGCCACCAACTGTAGGACTGAGTTCCGCGGATGACGATGACACAGATGGCGATGGTGTCAAAATCGATGTTATTGATGGAGCATTGCCAGCGCTGCCAGCCCCAAAATATCCGCCAGAAGTCACGACGAAAGTCATGGCGGAATGGGGTAATAAATGGAAAAATCTCAATGATGAGCAGCGCGAATACCTGTTCGAGAAAGAGATGCGTGCTCGCGCCGAAGCTGATCGACTCGCAGCCATGACGCCAGAGGAACGCGACGCGGAAATCGCAGAGCGCGGTCGCATTGCCCGCGCTGAACTTGGCGGCAACAGAAAAAAGCGGCTCGGTGAGCCACTTCGTGCAGAGGCAGAGGAGCGGGAAAAACCCGAAGATCCCGACCTCGCGGCCATCCGCGAGGATGACGCCCGCAACATGGCTGATGCGCCATCCGATTTTATGATCTGGTTCCGAGATCAAGCTGGGCAATCAGGCATTGCCCCTCTGCCAGCCGGATGGCGCGGAGCAATTCGCGGACAACTTGCTAAGTTGGCCGACGGTGACCGGGAGCAGATCATCCGTTTTCTGTCCCGAATCACCGGGCGCGAAATTAAGTCAAGCGCCAACCTCAAGGCTGGGGAATGGGCCGCGCTGAAGGCGTGGCTCAAAATCACCCACGTTGAAGACGAGGGCGAGGAAGGAACCTGGGTTGTCAGCAACCCGAACGCCGCAGCAACATTTGCGGCGCACATTTAATCAAACCAAACCACACTCAGCCGGGCTGGTTCACACTGGCCCGGCACCACAGGAGAGAGCAATGGCTTATACAGATAGTCAGTGTTACGACACTGACGCATTCCGTCAGGGACGCGCTTCCTGCCGGGCGCATTACACAAAGGTTGGGCGCGGCGAATGCGAGGAATTGCCGCTGCCTGGCAATCCGCACGAAGTCGACACCCCAGCATTCTATTACTGGAATCGCGGTTGGAATAGTGTCGGTTTGGATGCAATTGATAAAATTCTCCAGGAGGCCGCGAATGTCAACGACTGAGATCACACTAGCCGAAGCATCACGGCGATTCGACGTGCCGCTATCCACATTGGATAGTTGGCGCAAGCGCGGCTGGCTCGATAGCCGACGCGCTGGGAGCCGCCGACTGGTTCGTGTCGACCAGATGCAGCGCCTAGTTGCTGCTCGCGCTGCCGCGAGTGCGCGGCCGTCTGTTTACAGCGTGACCAGCGACAAATGGATGGCCACATCAGAGGTGGCAGCCGCAACCGGGTATTCATACAGCTATACCCGAAACGAGTTGCAGCGTCTGGTTGACGCTGGTCAGCTTATTTGCCGGAAGCGGCCCCGCCGCCCCGGCGAACGCGGCGGCAGGAAGTGGGAATACAAACGCCCAGGCGTGGAGGGCCGCAAATGAGCCCCGAATCCCTAGCCGCGGCCGTGCTGTGGGCACTCATAGCAGTGCTCACGCTCGCCAAAATTCGCAAGCAATAACCCCCACCCACTCATTCATATTCAGAGGCGAAGATGTATCAACACACTGTAATCGTTGGCAATTTGGGGCAAGATCCCGAAATGCGCTACACCCCCAGCGGTGTCCCTGTCACCACCTTTTCTGTCGCGGTTAACCGCAAATGGAAGGGGCAAGATGGTGAACAGCACGAAAAAACCACATGGTTCCGGGTGAAAGCCTGGCGCAAACTGGCGGAAATCTGTAACCAGTATCTCACCCGCGGCCAGGCGGTGCTGGTGGAAGGCGAGGTCGAAGCCAGCGCGTGGGCAAGCCAGGATGGTGAACCGCGAGCCTCGTTGGAGCTCACCGCGCAAAATGTACGCTTCCTGGGCGGGCAGCGCGAAGCGCCAGCATCCGCTACCGCACCGACTCCGCGCCCCGCGGCCGGGCCTGACGCGGATGGGCTCCCATTCTGACAAATGGAGCCTCATCCTGCTCGCGGCCCCCCTTCAGGCAGATGGCCCACTCGGTAACTCAGTGACCCCGGCGCCCAACACGCGTCGGGGTTTTTATGTCCAGAAGTAAATTTCACGAATTTTCAAAATTCTCTATTTTTCTTCTAAAAAACCCTTGACAAAAAAACTTTAATGTGCTATAATGGGGTTAGATAAGCAACACCCAAAACCCACTCAAAGCCAGGAGGCACAAAATGATTATTAGCAGCCAGCATTACATCGATTTTGACACCGTAGACGAAAAAATAGCAGAAATCGAAAACAAAAACACGGTTGAAATTCCTGTTGTTTTTGCAGGCGAGATTGATGACGAAAAGTACTATATTATGATTGACGGACACCATACATATCAAGCCGCAAAAGAGATTGGAATCGAAATCAAGTTTGACGAAAAAGAACGCAGCGAATACAACATCAGCAAAGACGCCACACTTGCCGAAGTGCTTGAACAAAATTGGCTCGATGGCGATTGGTACGATGTCGAAACAGGAAACATTGCATTCTAAACAGCCCATCCACCCACCGCCCCCCCACCCCGCCCGGCCCCGAGGCGGCGCTAAATATCGGGCAGGAGGAATCATTATGACCATGTACCGAGTTTGGTACGACAATGGCAGCGGCTTCTTAGAGCTCGGCGGTACGATTACCGCTGAGACTCCGCAAGAGGCGGCTGAGAAGGCAGCCAAGGAAGCCGTCTATGGATATTCCGTCATCACCGCTGTCGGTGATGACCCAGAGCGCGACGGCCAGGACGTCATCCTGGCCGAGGCGTTGAGTGACCTCGGAATGTCCATATATCTCAACTAAGACCGAAATCTTGTCGTTAGATCCCGGCTCGCCCGGAGCCGGTCTCAAATCCGGGCAATAACAACTAATCCTTGACAACGGGTGTCCATCGTGCTACAATGTAACACGATGGACACCCGTTTTATTGACGCGGCGGCAATCGGGACAATCTTGCGTTCCCGGCAGATTGCCGCCAGCGTCCATACAGCGATAGTAGCACCCGGCCATATCGTCTATCTGCTGCGATATGATGCCCGCATCGGCATTAGCAAAATCGCGGCGCTGGTGGAGGATATTGAGGCCGCGGTGCATAATGCGCGCCAACATGCTGCTGGGGTGGACATCCCCGTGACGCGGGCGCGTTTGGTGAAACAGCCGCTTGGGGTTGAGGTGTCGCGGCTGCATCCGGAACCGTTGCAATGGCGCAACGTTTATGCCACCCGCCTGCATACCGCGGTGATTGGCGAAACCATTACAGCCGCCGGGATTGCGCGCCCGGTGCTACTCGACCTGTCCAATCCCGCGACGCCTCATGCGCTGGTGGCTGGGACAACTGGCAGCGGTAAATCGGTGATGCTGCGCACCATCGCGCTGACTCTGGCCATGGCAAATAGCCCGGACGCATTGGCGTTATACATCGCCGATATGCGCGCTGCGTCACTAATGCCACTGGCCGGATTGCCACACACCCGGCGCCTAGTGACCACGCCAGCGCAAACATCCGCCATGTTGGCGGAGCTGTCTGGCCTGCTGATGGAGACCGACCGGCCCCGGATTGTGGTCATCATCGACGAAGTTGCTGCGCTGGCGCGACTTGATAAACAGGCTCATAGCGCGGCCATGTTGGCGCTCGAAGACATTGCCGCTCGTGGGCGCGGGCAGCGGATGCACCTGATCGCCGCCACTCAACACCCCACGGCTCGGGCGATTGCCAGCCTCGCCCGGCTCAACATGCCAGCCAAAATTATCGGGCGCGTCGACAATGCCCAAGCGGCGGCGTTGGCAACTGGTACACCCGGCTCTGGTGCCGAACGTTTGCCAGGCGCTGGTGCATTTATCCACTATCCTGGCGGGCAGAGATTGCAGTGCTATAACACGACTACCGATGTTACCAAGCGCATGGTCGCGGCATTGGCGCGGCATTGGCCAGCGCCGCGTAAACTTATCGCGCCACCGATGCAAACCGGGCCCAGCCTGGCAGACCAGCGCCGCGCTGCTGTCCTGGCTGCGATTGCAAATTATGTAAACCCGTCCGGGCGCCTGAAGCACGGCTGGAAAACAGCAGCGGTAATGGCGCTGCATGATGAATCGGCCAAACCCACAGGAAACACCTGGCGGCGGCTGTTGCGTGAGGCCACAGCAATTGTAGATAACGCCAATTTGACCAAAGCTTCCAAAACTGCCAAAACTGACACTGTTTCAGTGTCTCAAAATCCCGCATGAGGAGAAAAAATAGATGAATTACAATGGAAATTATGGAAATTATGGCCGACCAGCACCCGAGGCCATCTTTTTCAACAACTTGCTCATTTTGCTGAGCATCGTCCTGGCCGGTGGCCTGGCCTGGTTTCTGTTTGGCAAAATCGTATTCGGCGCATTCCTCGGTGTGCTGTTCGTTTTGACGATTTTCCGCATCGTCGCGAAATCGTTTGGTGATGTGCATCGCAACGCGGTTGAGACGACCGCTAATGTGTACATCGCCAGCAGCAGGGCCATTGCCGCAGCGTATGGTGCACAGATGCGAGACAGCCGGCGCGGCGAGTCATTGGCTCAGGCCGCGATTAAGGCGTTGTCTGGCAATAATAGCCAGAACGTTTTTGCGCCACCGCCGCAGCAAACCACAATCACACCGCCACCCGCAGCACCGCCCCACGCGAGCCCAGCGCGGGCAGGTGAAGTTGCCGTGTTCAAGACTGCCCATTTTGGGGAGGCGGAAGAATGGCAGTAAAAAAACGCCACCTGTCATTGCGAATTGAGGACGACCTGCATAACGCCCTCGCTGCCCGCGCCGCGGCTGAAGACCGCTCAACATCATACATTGTCATCCGCGCAATTCGCCGCGAGGTGAAAATGTGCAAATGGCGGTGGGTACGCGGCAAAACCTATGCCACCGGGTGCGGCTGCACCTGGGCCCAGGGCATGGAACAGGTTGTCCGATGCCCGTTCTGCGGTGCGGAGGTAACAATTGACTAATTTCACGAATTTTCAAAATTCCCCATTTTCCCTTCAAAAAACCTTGACAAAAAAACTTTAATGTGCTATAATGGGGTTAGATAAACAACACCCCAAACCCACTCAAAGCCACAGGAGGGCATCATGAAAATTCAGAAAACCGTGACAATCAACGGAAAAAGATACACAGGTAAGCAATTGCGAGATTATGCAATTGCTTCTGGCACCCCAACAGCCGCTGCCGCGGAAGCGGTGAAAATGGCAGGAGAATGGGAAACGCCATTTGAATTGTACACAGAGGTCAACGGCAAAACAGTCGCCCTCCGCTTCCGTGAAGAACACGGAGGGCTTTATAGCCCAGTGACGGCACCGGAAAACGCCGATACAGTTACGGTATTTCTCGACGGATTCTTTACCGGCAGCCGTTATAAAGTGCTTTGGATTTAATTCACCAACCCCCGGCCCGCCCGGAGCCGGTCTCAAATCCGGGCAGCTTGTCGGCTGTGAGAGCCGCACATTGTCCCGAATTCGCCAAATGCCTAGCCAGCGTCCGGATGGCAACCGGGAGGGCGGGCGAAGCTCACCAGATGGCAATGTGCAGCCCTCAGAGTTGACAAGCTTTTACAAAGATAAATCTCATTATCACATCGCCCGCCCCAGGCGCAAAACGGGGGAGGATAAGAAAAATGAACGGATATAAAATTTATAAAATACCCGCCCCTGGTGCTGAGGTCGAACACGTGGCGGAAATAGATGGTGAACTCCGTCTCGGCGAAGAGGGCCGGGGGCGAAGTGTTACAATTGTCCCCGTGGTGGGGACAGGCGCGGCATATCGCGCCAAAAAGACCGAAACCGGTATTGTACTGGTTGCAGTCGCCGAGGTCGAGAAAGCACCGGCGCCGTGCCTGGCGGTTATAAATTACACTGGCGGCTACGATAGGGGCCGCCGGTACCAAATTGAAAAGATCGATGGCACTTTAGTGACCATCACAAGTGGGCAAGTAGCGTGGGGCGAAGCGGGACGCCTCGGGGGCGGGGGAATAGCATTGTGTATGGTCGAGCCAAAAACGGAGTTTATGCTCCGCTCGAAATACGCCAACCACTGGTATCACTGGGACGGGTACCAGTGGCGCGTGGAAACGCCGCCGCAGCGGGCGGCGCGCATCGCTTTGTTGGAGGTTAAAAATGGGGGGGGAGAATGGCTATAGTGTTCGCCCCCAAAATGTTGATTTCGTCAAGGGTCAACGACTACATAGTCGTCGACCATAACAATATCATTTTTTCCCCGGGATGGGGGCAAAATCGATCAAACTATCGGGCAGTCATGGCACCGTTGTGGCTGGCTGACGGCATCGAGTGGAGCGGCAATCTCCGCAACCCGGTTGCGGTCAAAGTTGCATCCAATGGTACACCCGTTATTGTTCCGCTGAGTGGTGACAAGGTTGCTACCCATGAGCTCGTGCTCATGATTACCTACTGCCCCGGAAATGGCGCCAAACGGCGTCCATGTTTTCGGGTGCCGAACGTTCCTCCAAATGTGCAGGTGCTGGCGGATCTGCGCACCTCTGGCGGGTCAGGATGGGAACGCTGGCGACTTCTTATAGCGCCACTCGGGTTCGCAGAAACGGTGTCATCGCAGTGTAATGATGCCAAAGACTCTGGGGAAAACGTAATTGTATTTTAATTTCTTCACACCGCCAGCCCCCGGCGGGATAAAAGTAGGGGGCGCGAGGAATTTTGATATGTATTGGCAAATCGAAGCAAAAAATCAATACACAATGACAGTCGAGGCAGATTCCCAGGAGTCCGCCATCGGCCAGTACTGCGCGCAGACTGGCGCGCAGCCAGAGGACGTTGTGTACTGCATCCTGGTTGAGTATGCCTTCTGAGCCGCGTACACATAGTGTACACGGCATTTACACGATCATGCGACAGGTAGACCAGCAAACCACCAAAACGCTTCTCAGGCGCAAATCAGGCAGCTTCGCCAAATTGCGCCAGGAGCTTGGCGTCACCGTTTCCGCGGGCGTCCTGAGTCGCATTGCCCGCGGCGTTGGCCCGGTATCATTGGCAGCGGAAAACGAAGTGCGCCGGGCGCTTGGCCTGCCGCCGATCATCCCGCCAATGGCTCCTGCGCCGGTCTGCCCGCATTGTGGTGTCGTCCACGCCGTCGGTGATTGTGGCGGCGTCGGCGGTGATGCTATCATTTTGCCGCCAGATGCGCGCGTCGTAAGGCGCAGCGGAAAACGTAAGGCGCGCAAGCGCGATGACTGGCGGCCCCGAATCCCCCGGTCGCTCCGGGGCGAATTGGAGCCGATTATCAAACAGGCTATTAAGGAGGCCAAAGATGAAACGAATAAAATTTAAACTTGCCGGAATAATTGAGCATTTGTTTTCCGGGCCAGATGGCACACCGCCAGGAGATTATCTTCGTTATGAATTTGGTGAAGAAAAAAACTGGGACGGCGGTAATTTGTGGGTTGCACACACAACCAACGACGGATTCGAAGTCGGCATTGCATATAATGAGACTGGCCAGTGGGCGATTTTCATGAGGCAAAAAGCTGCGCGCCAGTTTGCTAAATTCGTGCTATGGGACTGGTGGGCAAAATCAACGTGGTTTGGGCTCAAACGGGTGATATATTATAAAGTGCTTAGCATCGTTGTTAGTTCATTTTCCGTTCGTCAGGAGGCCAGAAATGAAAAAACTACGTAACTGCGCCCACCCGTGGCGACTGCTAAGCTGGGTTGACGCCGAGCCGGCGTATGCTCACGATGTGTATGGCGTGTTTTCGCCGCTGTACATTAATGTTGGCGAGCCAGGTCATGCCATTGTGACGCGCGCGGACAATTTTACG
>Ga0256914_1004560_pt1 | contig 10336 bp, 10 predicted proteins | sample HulkmetaG_FD_191571 | JGI IMG/M metagenome (GOLD analysis project Ga0256914, IMG submission 191571) | Hydrothermal chimney microbial communities from Main Endeavour vent field at the Juan de Fuca Ridge, Pacific Ocean - Hulk | ecosystem: Environmental > Aquatic > Marine > Hydrothermal vents ...
TGAGGGGCGTACTAGATCTAATTGTACTTTTGAAACATTTTATACCAGTTCAAAATCGATAGTTAGGCAGAAACGGCAATCACAGGTATCAAAAGTTAGGTTATTCCGTTTAAATTCAATGGTTGAGCAGGATCATGCGTATATTTATTTTTACAAAATCTTTTCTCATACAAAGATCAGTCTAAATTCACGAATTAGATTAACTCACAGATTTATTTGTTTTTATAGTAAAACTGTTTGTAGTTTAAATGGGTCGTATGCGTTAGGCAGGGATTTGAGATCCACTTCGGATATTTTACGGGAATATTTTAATTTAGCTACTTTATACGAATTAGACATAGCGTACTTCAAGGTTTCCCTAAGGTCATACGACTGTTTTCTGGAAGGGATGGGGCATCATATTCGAAGACTCATAGCGTACTTCAAGGTTTCGCTTGTAAGCATAGGGTCGGGCACTGCGGCTATATTATGTCATATTCGAAGACTCATAGCATACTTCAAGGTTTCCCTAAGGTCATACGACTCCCAGAATCGTTTAAGTGCTTCATACGAGTCTGGCGTAGCGGAATGTTTCGGGTCTATCTATGGTAATACGACACGCATTCGCGGTTATCCTGCCAAATATCATTATCATCACTTAGTTTCGGCGAATCAAAAATGTAATACGACACGCATTCGCGGTTATCCTGCTAAAAATAGGCAGGCGGTTAAGACGGAACTGCAGAATCATACTTATTTGTATATTCATCAAATTCCTAGATTTAGGAATGGATCTTTCAGGTTCATGAATTTTTCAAGAGTATACTTTGAAGGTTTGTGCTCAACTAAATTGGGTAAGGCATATATGTTTCACGGAAATGAAACATTTGAAAGGTTCTATATGAAACATTTTGCAATATGCTTAAATAAGTCTTTGAATAATTATTTACATGGGCAATTACGAGGTGAAATTTATGTCCGAGTTAGATAAGATTCCAAATGAGATTGTTAAAATGCTTAGGTTTTTCGTACAGCGGAAGAACTTTAGCTATGTGGATCGTATTGGGAACACCCTATCCAAAGATGCAGTAGAGATGGCACTCAAAGATGCGTTACGAGACCTTAATTCGTACTATTTGAGTGCGCAGGTAGATGCTAAGGGATTTCGTTTTATTAAAGAGCGCGACGGTTCAATAACATATCTTCCCAATATACCATCACAAAATTCTATAGATACATTTTTACAACTACTTAATGAGGATATTAGTTATGGGCGAAAGCTTGCCATGTTAGCTTTAACATGGGCTGGCAAAAATTCCGAATCAAAAAATGGGAGTGAAAACTAAGCAAAAAATTAGTTGAGGGTGATCATGTAATGTTCATATCTGTAGGAATAACATTTGAAGCGAACGTGGAAGCACTCAACATGGTTGAGACTGCTGGAAATTATTCAAAGCATAGAAGAGTTCCATACTATATAAAAGATGATGCAGGCAATTACAAGACCATTTATGTACCTGCCATCAGCGGTGAGAGCCTTGCGCATGCATATCAGGTTCATTTGGTCAATGAGGCCAACCGACTCTACGGTAAAAATGCTCCGGTTTGCCCTGACTGTGCTGTAGGCGGATTCTTTAAGAGCATGGACAGACCGCATTTGGAAACGAAGATGAAAATACTTAATATAAATAAGAAGGATCTCATGGCCAAAGAAGTCGAGGAAATAATAATAAAATCCTGTCTTGTTGAAGACATTGGCGGATTCATGTATGCTGAAAAGCCTCCGGTCCGAAGATCCAGTGGATTTCAAGTAAGCTATGCATTACCAGTTAAGGATTCAGCTGCTTTTGCCACTACGGAACCACAGTTGCATGCTAGGCATGCTCAAATGACAGGCGAAGAAGACAAAAAGAAATCCAAAACTTCAGAGCAGATGATTTACTATGTTGAGACTGGTTCTGCAATATATGGCATGGTATTCAATTTAGACCTTGATTCAATCGGAATTAGTTCCCAAGGATACGGGAAGCTCTTGGACGATAATGAAATCAAGATGCGTAAAAAGGTTGCATTGAATGCGCTTCTCAGATTCGTTTCCTCGCAGCAATTTGGTGCCAAGTTATCTCGATTCTTCCCAGTTGGCGGGATCGTTTCATTGACGGCATCTCTTACTGAAGGACCTTTCAGTGTCACATCGCCAATTTATCCAGACCACGGCATAACGACTCTTAAGCGTTTAGGCACTCTAAAAAACATACTTGATGAAAATGTAAAATTCGTATTTACTGAAAATGTTGATATAGAAACTGAAAATTATGATTTTGCCGTATCAGTGGCTACTCCTGAGGAAGCGATCAGTGAAATTATCAAAGAACTAGAAAACAACAACGTACTGTGAGGTGTTGTCATTGAAATCAACCTCACTTATTTTTCTTAATGTAAAACTTTCACCTTCTGGTATGTATGCCATGCGAACAGTTCCCGCAAGTAAGATGCGATTAGCACTAAAATATCCACCTCCTACAACTATTATCGGAGCATTAACGTATCCGATTTTCAGAATAATGAACTGGAGAGACGAGGTGCTCAATAACAATAAAAACTCAATACTGCCTTCATATGAGCGTATAAAAGACATTTTCAAATATGTTTCTGCTCGAATAAATGGAAAACTATTCACATATGGTACGTTATTACGAATACATCGAATGTATAATAAGAAGGTGGATTTTGCTATAACTTCGTCTCCAATGATCTTAGCATACGGTGAGGAAAGAAATCTGTTTGAGTTAGCATACCTAATCGACTTGGACGCTGCAGAAAAGCATGGCATAACTAAAGAAAAGATCATTCGTGCGGCATGGGGCATTACGCGTATAGGCTCTAGAGAATCTGTATTCAGTGTAGATGAGGTTGTAGTACATAGTCCAACAATTAAACAAACAACAAAAGCAGAAACTTCGTTTGCCTTTGAGTACAGTGAAAGTTTCAATATAAATGGCAATGGCGAATTCAAAAAGGTAGTGAAATGGAACGATGGTAAGCTATCAGATTATACTTCGGCAAAATGGGTTCCATATTTTTACCCACAGGACAAGGTTACAGTTACTTCGGATAGTTCATTTAATGTTATTGAAGTTGATCAAGAAAGCTTAGTTATGGGGGAGATATCTGTTGAGTAACACAACTTATGAAGTGAACTTGAATAATATACCCATATCCGGGTTCATGCGAGATCTTATAATGACCGGAATTGGCTATCTAATTAAGGTACATGCAGTATCTTATGAAATCAATGGACACAAAATTACATTTGATGATCCAGGTTATATTGGTGAGGCATTTGATGAAGCTGTAAAAAAATATGAAACAAAATTTACAGTATCCAAGGGATCAAAAATTTCAGGAAATGATAAAAAATCATTCAGAGAAACAGTACGTCAATGGTTTAACGAAGGTCCTAAAGATTATTATTCAGAACTTTTCATATTAACCCTTAAGAAAATTTCAGAAATGCTGAAAGATGGTTCAATAGATCTTAAAAAATCCTTATCAGCCTTTAAAGTGTCTAAGAATGGAATTAGACTCGGTGATGTGCCCAACGGTAAGAAGGCATTCATATCACCTGCAATTCTAAAAAATATGGAATATTACTCACAGGGAACATCCTTCATGAAACCAACCTATGGAAATAATGCCATGATCGATTTTGATGCCTTCTGGTTTTCAATATTATCATTAGGATTTCTAATTGCATACGGTGGATTCAGAGGTGATTATTACTATATCTTAAAACCCGATGTTGAAGCTATATTCGCAAATAACTTATTAGGTCTCGTATTCGACATATTAAGAATACTCACAGATTTAAGTATTAAAAATCGATACATCTTAGAAGCTGAAGAACTATTTGAGTTTTCTATGGCATTCGATATTATTAGAGATGTAAATATCAATCTTGACAACTTCATGAATAATGAAGTCTATCCCATACGTGTGTACAAAGTTTCATTTATGGGAAATGTATATCTTGCGAAAAGTGTTTATGATTTGAGCTTTAGTGAACTAATAAGATTCACAAATAACTATTTGAAATCACTCAGAAGTATTCCTGGGTGGAATAAGATATTTTATCTGCCCCCGCCCAAAGACGATAAAAACTCTAAAAATAAATCAAAGAAATCCGAATCGAAACAAGAGGATTCCAAAATAGATATGGATTTACTATACGCAAACGGACTAACACCTTTAGAACAATTATTACACATAGCAAATAGGGCGATCGGATCGAAAAAGAATCCAGATAATGAAATGATTTCATTTATAATGGTAAAAGATATCTATCGAAGCGTAATGTCACACAATATTTCTGTGTTGGAACAAAGTCTATACAGAATTTTACGAAAATATGTACAATACGATGCTAGTGAAAGCAAGAACATTGACAAGAGTCTCAAAGCTACTCTATATCGATTTGCAAACATCGAGCACACTAAAATTCTCTTGAAATCTATATTATAAGGTGTGAATTGTAAATGTGTTCTTTATCTAACGCAAAACAAAAAATATTTCAGGCTATCAAAAAAAAGATTAAAAAGACGCCAGATAAACGTCCGTTAATCGACGAAGTAATTAATAACTTAGAAAAGGACTTACCTACGTCCTACCCACTTTTTTATGTGATAAAAGCACCTACGGGCTATGGAAAAACGACAATTACGCAGATTTTGGGGTTATTTGCTTTATATGATAAAACCTATTTTGAAAAGGTTATCCATGTTCTCCCAATGCGAACAATAATAGAGTCTGCAGCAAAAAATACTGATGAGATCTTTGAACATGCAATCGCACAGAAAATTTCAAAGAAAAAGATGATGGGATCTTCTGAAACGATCTTCTATTTGAATCCTATCTCTTTTGTAACTATTGATACGTTCATCTACGATATTATAAAACTAAATACAAAAAAATTAGATCGTATTCGTAAAAGACTTGAATTCGGTCACGATTACTTTACACAAGCATCTATTTTGAATTCTCTTGTAATTTTTGATGAAGTACACATGCTTCTATTCGACGATAAAATCAAAAACGTTTTTGCAACTATTTTAAAATTCCTATTTATGAATCGGGTTCCAATTCTAATTATGACCGCTACAATTAGTAAGAAACAGATATCTAGATTAATGAAATTTTTCGAAGGAATTGTGGGCGAAATAAAAGGATTCCGGGTTTTTGAACCTAACCAAAATGATCCGTATATTCAGAACGAAAGCAAAAAAAGATACACTATAAACTATTACGACAATACCCAAAATATACTTGAGTTGATTGGAAATACCAACAAAGACATTCGAGACAGCACTAAAGTACATTACGACAATACCCAAAATATACTTGAGTTGATTGATAAGGAAAAACGAAATTTGATTGTTCGAAACACAGTATCCAGTGCTGTTAGTTTGTATAAAAAAATTTGTAGCGACCCAAGATTTAAAGAAATTGATAAATTATTGCTTCACAGTCGATTTACTTTGGCGGATAGGAATAAAAAAATTAAAGAGTTAGATGAAATTACATCAAAGGATAGATTCATAATTGTATCAACTCAAGTAGTCGAAGCAGGAGTTGATATCTCCTCAGATGTTCTCATAACTGATCTTGCTCCCCCTAATTCTTTAATTCAACGCATGGGTAGAGTTGCGCGTCGTCCTAATGAATCAGAAGGTACAATTCATATTATTGATTATACTGATCCGTATCCATATCCAATTGAGTATATCGATTCGATTCGTAAAATTTTACAAATGAAGACCTCATCTTCAGACCAACTTTCTAAGGAGGTGGGCAGTAACCCAATATCACAAGTAAATAATGTAAAAAAGAACACTTCATTATCGCCCCGAATTCCTGAGACATATGATGACCTTATAAATGCGGTACGACCAAAGTTTTTCGATTCAGACGCTTTATTACTTAATAAAATATTATCTCCTCTTGAGCGTTCTATTCAAGTTTTAGAATTCATCGAGAGGAAGAATGACCAATTCCTAAGGGATTACATGGTCAATGCAAAGATCGAAAAAACTAATGAAATAATAACCGTAAGTTTAAGCCTTCTTAGTAAATTATTGGAGAAGCAAAAGATAAAATTAAATCCGAAATTTAAACATATTGAAGCTAAAATTAATTCCAAGCAATATTACGCGGCAGCAAAGCTGATTGCTCGTGAGAGTATTAATAATAAAAATTTTGAAATAATTATTGACAAATCTGCTTATGATGACACATATGGTTTGCAGGTGGGGTGATGTTAAATGAGTACATGTTATTCGTTTTTTGGTGGATCCAATGAAACTATGCGTGATCATATTGAAGCTGGGCTAGACATCATTAAACTCTTTGAAAAATATAATTATGACAAATACTTGACTCGCATATTAGAAATTGACCCTACGAAACCAAATATAGCAAAGGATGTATTGGAACTAACATATGTATTTCATGATATTGGAAAAGGATTAGAAAAGTTTCAAACGCGTAAAAAGGGCTTTCTGGCACATGAATTTTATTCGTCATATATTTTTTACAAAACAGTAAGTGCAAACTGGTTGGATGACAATTTAAAAACAATAATGTCAATAGCAATTATGTTACATCATCACACAATGAAAAATAGAATTGATATTATTCTTAATAATGATGACAATCCTTTGAATATTTCAGAATGTTGCATAGATTTATTCGCCGAATATGGTAAAGAATATGAGATACAATTTGATATAAAAAATGCAGTTATAACGAATAATAACACGAAAAATTTCTGCATAGATATAAATGAAACACTATCTGAAAAATCAAGCATATTTCGATTAAATTCTGGAACTCCTATGATACGCAAAGTATATGCAATATTGTATCCGATCATAATTGCGGACAATTATTCTGCAAATGTGAATCGCGGTAAATCTGGAAAGGGTATTTTAATGCACGATATTGAGCCTTATGTGGAATTGCTAAAATCGATATAGTAGGTGGCTGAAAATCAAAACGATCTATTTAATCACAGTGGGATTTGATGAAAAATTTGCGGTTCGTTTTCTCCTACGTCATAAAATACATCAAAATGACGTAATAATTCTCATAACGACTGAAGGATATAAAACAAACAGCAAAATAATAACTGCTATAAACACGTTGCGAAATCTAACTAATTCATGGGTGGATAAAGACCATTTCGTAATATTGACGGTGGACCTAAAGAAGAACTTTCTTGAATGGGCTAAGTCAATCCATGATGTGTTGGATTCCTATGAGCCTGAAAGTATCAAAGCTCTTCTATCGGGTGGAATGCGAGCTATAATTATAATGACCTTTGTAGCACTTCAAAAATATACAAAATCTCGAACAATAAATATTGAGATAGATTTTGAAAATCTAGAATCGTACATAAAAATTCCATTGCACGTACTTCGGCTCGAAAAATCTATTGAATTCTTAAAAATTCTAAAGGTTGTCCAAGAAAATCCCGGCATTTCAATTCGTGAGATTGCACGTCGTATGGACATATCGGCACCCACAATAAGTAGAAAAGTAAAGGAACTAAAAAGACTGGGATTATTGGTGCCAGACAATTCGCTAATTATATCTAAAGATGGCGAATTCTACATCGATTATTTTGAATTATAGTGTATTTACGTGTCTAATAATACTAAAAATCTTTTTTGCTTCGTACGACGCTAAAAAATATGAGGATCGTTTCGATATTCTAATTCGTACAGATTAAATTAAAATATGAAAAAATAAAGAAGAGGAATTACTCTTCGAGAACTTCGAAATATTCGTGTGGTTCGCCACATGCAGGACAGATCTTCGGTGGTTCTGTTCCTTCATATACATATCCGCAATTTCTGCATACCCATTTTACTACTTTATCTTTTTTGAATACTTTGCCTGCTTTAACATCATTTAGTAATTTTAAATAACGTTCTTCGTGGTGTTTTTCTGCGACCGCAATCGCTCGGAGGATAACTGCAATTTTCTTAAATCCTTCCTTCTCTGCCACGTCAGCAAACTCAGGGTACATCTTAGTGTGTTCATAATTTTCGCCTTCAGCAGCTTCTTTCAAATTCTCCTCCGTAGTGCCGATTTTTCCAGCAGGATATGTAGCTGTTATCTCAACTGGTCCCCCTTCGAGAAAGCTGAATATTCGTCGTGCATGAACTTTTTCTTGTTCTGCAGTCTCGAGGAATATTGCAGCAATCTTATCATATCCTTCTTTTTTTGCAACTTCTGCAAAGTATGTGTACTTGTTTCGTGCTTGGGATTCTCCAGCAAATGCAATTAGGAGATTTTTCTCAGTCTGGGTGCCTTTTATGCTCGGCATTTTGATTCCTCATAGCTTCTTTGACCATAGTCCATGAATACTGCAATACTCACGGGCTTCAAGGACTTTTCCTGAAACTTCAAACACTGCGACTGGTTTTTCACCTGGTGAAAGGAACTTTCTGTGGACGCCATCTTCTGCAATTACTTCGATCCATTCAATATAGTGATTATCAACCATTGGATGTTCAATAGATCCAACTTTGACTTCGACTTTATTGCCATTTACTGTAACAACCGGAAGATGCTTTTCATTTCCACTTTCGGTTACCTTCTCTTCTAATAGGACCATTGGCTTGCCACAACACGCCAGTGCATCAGCACCCTCATGAATGACTTCAACCATATTTCCACAAACTTCACATTTGTATATCTGTAATTTCTTTGTCATTTCTCAATTCCTCCTAGAGTTAAACCTCCCAATGGAGCTTAACTAAAGTTAACTATAGTTTAAAACCTATAAATGTTTTGGTTTAGTGCTTTATAGGCAAAAAATTTAAGGGTTTAATTAAAAAATACCTAAAGAATTTAATGAAAAGAAAAATTTAGACAAGATATTCGATTTTAAAGCACATATATTTCATATAGACATTAATTATGCTAAATATTGCTGATATATTATAGTAAATTTATTGTTTTCAGCAGTTATTTTAATAGGTTCATAAAACACAATATCGGTTTCTTGCTTTGTTATTACAGGTGTATTCAAATGCTTATTGAAATATTTAGGAGTTTTGTCATTATTTTGAATGAATTCCGTATGTTTCTCTAATCTTTTTGCGATTATTTCTCTACCAAGTTTTATATCTTCAAATAGACGTTTTGGTATATTGTCGATCAATTCTTGTTCGAGTTCTATACCTATACTGTTGCGGCCAGATATCGCTGATGCGATTGTTGTTGTTCCCGTGCCGAGAAATGGATCAAATACTGTATCCTCGTAGATTGAGAACATTTGAATTAAACGATAGGCGATCTCAAGCGGGAACGCTGCGCTTCGATTGCGGATATGAATTTCTGGGGCTAGTTTCTGGGATGTGCCCAAAATATCAAACCATACATCTGAGAACCACAAATTACGCTCTTCCCAGAAAAATGCACTCTTTCGCCTTAAGAGCCGTTCCGAGTCTGAAAATACGCGTTTTCCGTTTTTTCTAAAGATCAATATAAATTCATGTTCGAGCGTGACGTAAGCGCTTGGTGGTAGCATTCCTGAACCCATAAATTTCGTAGGTGAATTTGTAGGCTTCCGCCAAATGATCCACGGTAGAGCCTGAAATCCAATTGACGTCATAGATTGAATTATTCGAGCATGGTTGGGGTAAATCTGGAAGTTTCTTCCGACTTTTCTAGTTGCGTCCCCAATATTGATACAAACTATACCTCCATCTTTCATCAAATTATAGATATTATACCAAACTTTATCTAATTCCATGTGCATCAGTTCGAAAGCTTTCATTCCATTTTCTTCTATGAGTGCATTTTTGATTTCTGGATTCATGCGGTAAAATGTTTCATCCCATATGTTGATCATCGGATATGGTGGTGATGTAATAACGAGGTCTATGGATTTATTACTTTTCGATAGTTCCCGAGAATCTCCTTTTTGAATTATATGTTCGGTTATCATGTATGCATGCAGACTCCACTAATTGGATAATTAATTAAATACATAAAATAAGAAATACTTAAATATATCAATGTAACTTATCAGCTCATGGGATGAATTATGTCCATAAAAAATAGGGCAATAGTTATTCAAATGAAATTTTTATATGAATTTGTAGATGGAGCAAATGATGATTTTAATCTTATTTTATCCAAATTTTTTGAACATGTTAAGAATAATTTAAGTAAGAGTATTTTACAAATTCTTAATTCTATTCCGTTACCAAATTATGCTAATCTTGAAGAATTGCATCAGTTTATCTTAAATAAATCGCTAGAAAAACTATATAAAAATGAGAAAATA
>Ga0256914_1004561_pt1 | contig 10335 bp, 9 predicted proteins | sample HulkmetaG_FD_191571 | JGI IMG/M metagenome (GOLD analysis project Ga0256914, IMG submission 191571) | Hydrothermal chimney microbial communities from Main Endeavour vent field at the Juan de Fuca Ridge, Pacific Ocean - Hulk | ecosystem: Environmental > Aquatic > Marine > Hydrothermal vents ...
CAAATTTCCAGACGGAGATAAATCCGGGATACACATTAATCCGGGCGTTGTACAATCGCGGCCCTGTAATAATCGCCGAAGCCAACAACGAATTGTTACGATCCAAAAACAGACCTATTGCCCCGTCTGTGTGCGGCGTAACCAAAAGAGAATTTTTAATAATATTTTTTTGTAGGCGATTTACAACGGTGCCCGCGCCAAAAGAAAAATGATACATCCCTTTAAGGCGATAGCTCAATCCGCCAATTCCGTAAATTCCGTAATAAAAAAACAAAGACATATATTCATATTTCGGAAGCTGATATTTAAAGGCAAACTGTAACCCCGCATTTCGCAAATGACCGTTAAACGGATTAAAAACCGGCTGCAAAGACCAATCGTACATGTGCACAGTTTCCGAAAAGAACCGTTTAACCCGGTCCGAACTAAATACCAAAAATCCCAGGGGATTAAAAATCAAAATATCGGCAATGGGATCCACATTCGGCCCATTGGTGTGGTTGTTTTCCAAAACTTCGTTCATATACTGATAAAAAGTCGTGCTAAAAAACGCCCACCAATAAGGATGCGGATATCCGTGGAAATCGAACCATTCGGCCATGCGCACCCAAAGCATTCCGCTGCCCAGAATGTGATGCCCGTAATTGGGCAACCATTGCGCTTTGTCGGCCTTTAAGCTGCTCGGGAAAACCTCTTGTTTTAAAAAACGGTTCCAACCGTATCTGGAAATATTGTAAGCCGGACTGGTAATATTACGCCAAACATTGCGAAAGCCTTGTCGGTAATCCAATTCAAAAACGCTAACCGACTCGCCGTTATTCGAATGGCCTCCGTTGCGCAACACATCGTAGCTACCATTCAAAATGAGCGTTAAAGGGTTGGAGACATACTCGGAGCCATAATGAATCTCGGGATGGTAAAAATAGTATTTTTTTGCTTGAGTTTGTCTTGCAACAAAAAAAGAAAGTAAAAAAAGCAAAACGATGGTTCGATTCGAATAACGGAAATAAAAAGGAATCACCTTAATGCAAGCTCCCTGGCAGCAACCAGCGACAACTTATGTCCCTGCGTATTACTACTGTTGCGTTGTTTAAAAAACGGGCGGTAAAGAACCGCCCGCGCCGTTTTTACAATTTGATTTCTCCGAATTCCTTTAATTTGTTGACCACTAAGTTTTTGATTTCTTCCAGACGTTCCGGTGTACGCGCCTCAAAACGCAACACCAAAACAGGCTGAGTATTGGAAGCACGTACCAATCCCCAGCCGTCACCAAACTGAATGCGCACGCCGTCAATGGCTACTACATCGTAATGCCGGGAAAAATATTCTTCGGCCTTGCGGGCAATTTCAAACTTCAGCTTGTCCGATTCTACCTCGGCCCGGATTTCCGGAGTGGAATAGTATTTTGGCACATCGCTCAAAAACTCCGAAACCTTCTGTTTGCTGCGTGAGACCAGCTCAACCATTCGTGCCGAGGCGTAAATCGCATCGTCAAACCCGAAATAGCGATCGGCAAAGAAAATGTGCCCGCTCATCTCGCCGGCCAAAGGTGCCTTCATGTCTTTCATTTTCTGCTTCAGATTGGAATGCCCGGTTTTGGACATAACTGGTTTGCCTCCAAACTTTTCGATCATTTCCGGCAGGGCCTGCGAACATTTGACGTCAAAAATAATGGGCGCACCGGGGTGGGTACGTAAAACATCCCGACTGAAGATAATCATCAATTTGTCACCCCAGATTACTTCACCGTTTTCATCGACCACACCAATACGGTCGGCATCGCCATCATATCCGATACCCAACTCGGCATCGCTCTCTTTGGTGGTCTTGATCAGTTCCTGAATGTATTTGACCACCGTGGGATCGGGATGATGGTTGGGGAAACGCCCGTCCGGGGTATCGAACAGGTCGATGGTGTCGGCACCTAATTCTTTGAACAAACGGTGCGCCACCAGAGAGGCCGCTCCGTTGCCCGAATCCAACACCACCTTGACCGGACGTTCCAGCTTAATGTCTTTTTTAATGTAAGCAATGTAATCGTCAATAATTTCCTGTTTTTCGTAAGAGCCACTCCCGCTTTCAAAATCTTTGTTTTCAATCAGTCGGCGAATTTCCTGAATCATTTCACCGAAAACCGGCGCATTGTTTAATGTGATTTTAAATCCGTTGAATTCGGGTGGATTGTGCGAACCGGTAATCATCACTCCGCCCTGTACATCGGGAATGTGGTGCATGCTAAAATATTGCACCGGCGTAGGTACCGGCCCCAAATCTACCACGTTTATCCCCACGCTTTGCAAGCCGCTCATCAGGTCCTTACGGAAACGTTCGGTAGAAAGTCGCACGTCTCCCCCGATGGTAATACGCCTGGCTCCGTGCCGGCGTAAATACGTTCCAATACCTTTCCCCAGTAATTCGACCACTTCGTCAGTCAAATCTTTGTCAACCACACCGCGAATATCGTATTCCCGAAAGATGTACGGACTAATCATTCTTATTTCCTCCTGCTTGATTGTTCTTTTTTTCTTTGATTCCCGAAGGCATGAAGATGCGAAATTTATTTTGCAACCTCTGCCTTCGCAAACGGTTTAACAACTCTTTATTTATGTCTGATGAACAAAACCACAATAATTGGACATGCTCCATAAATTTTAACATGTTCTGTTTTAATTTTTCAGGGACTTTGCCTTCGGCTTCCAACAGAGAACGCATATTTCCGGTAAATCCGTATCGTTCCATCAGCTTGGTCCAGGCCACGATTCTGGAATGCGCACTTTCATTGATCAAATGCAGTTTTTGCATGAACAAGCGATATTCCGGCTCCAAGTTTTGTTTGCGAATGGTATTTTTGAATGCCTCTTTAATTTTAACCCATTTTTTTATCACCTCATCGGCAGCCTTTGGTTCCAGGTAAAAATGCACTTCCGGCGCATACACCGGACGATAGGTACTGGCCAGCCCCATGATGGCCGATTCCGCATAAATTTTGTCCTGAAGAATTTTTTTGTAGAAAAAGCGTTGCAAAAAATATTCAAAGAACAAAAAATCGGCCATGCAGCTATCCACCGTTATTTTCTCGAGATCAACATCAAAATAAAATTCGTCTTGCACCAAACGAGGCAGAGGAAAAATATTGATTTCTTTAAACGGTGTAGGCAAAGGACGGAACCGGAAAGGAGCCACCGGTCGAATTTTACACGTATCTCCCATAATTAATTCGAAGGCTGCTCTGGTATTTCCCCGTGACTGTTTAAAATAAAAAGAAAGCAAACTATCAATGGGACGAATCAAGGGTGTAGTTTGTGTAAAACAAAAAGCATCGCTCAAAGTATCGCGCGTGGCCTGAGCAATAAAAACATCGTCCAGGTTGTACACCACATTCCATCGAAGACTGCGGCGAATAACTTCCTCATCGTCCACATTGTTTTTGGTGATAACCAAATAACGTTCGATGGAATCCGAAAAACACGTTTGGCCGTAGCTTGCCGCAACAAGCAGCAAAGCATTTAATACAAATAACCAATATCGGCTCATTGATCGCTCCCCGGTCGGCCTATTCGAATATGATGAATAAAATCGGTAAATTTTATGCGCAATTGTTTCATGTCCAGATCGGTGGCAATTTGAAAGGGCATATCCGGATTTTGTGTTTCCATGAAGGCCAGAAGACGATAAAAGCCTTTCTGATCGTCATCATTGTAAATCCAATTTAAATGGGTCACGTAATGGAGGCGATACCATGATCGAAACAATGTTGCAAACCGGGAAGAAATTTGCTCCAGCATCACCCTATTCAAAGGGAAATCTTTACCGTCCCTGGTCATCCACAAGGAACTAAATTGCGCACCATTCTGGACAGGCATGTAAAGACGAAGATTTCCGGTACGAATGCGTTGTCCGATCAATGCCTTTAATCGATCCAACACAAAAAGACGAAAGGCCAGATACCAGTACATATCTTTGGTATTTTGTCTCTGAAAGGAGTCCACATTCCGGGAAGGTGCCACATCTCTGCGCATTCCCCGCTGAATGGCCAAAGCCTGCGCTACGACGCGGTACACATTTACATTACCCGAAACATACAAAATCATGTGTTGTTTTAGCGTAGAATCTTTCAAAAATTTTTTGAAATCGCGGTTAAAGCTCCAACGGGTCATACGCTTGATAGAATCCAGCGGGAAGGCGTGTAACTGGGACGAAAGGTTTAATAATATCTTATTCTTATCGTACAAAAATATTTTGTTGAACTCTTTCCGTCCCAGAATAGCTTTTAACAGCTCGGATAAATTTTGATCGAAATAAATGGAGGAGGTCTTAAAGATTAAATATCCCTGTTCCTTAAAATTGTAGGGCGATTCGGGAATAAACCCAAAGGGGTACAATTGTACAATCCCGGTAAATTCGGACAATCCGGCTTCCAGATTTCTCAAAAAGGCATTAATAAAAGAAAGGTAACGGATATTTCCCTTAAATGGTCGTTTATCAATCAATAGTTGGATGCTCACGTAATCCACATCTTTGGAAGGAGCGATAAGCAAGGTGGTACCCGAAGGTAAAACATGCACCAACGGCATTTCCTGGGCTTTGCTGCCTCCGAGTAATATCCCAAGCAGAAATAAGATGATCCATTTATTTGTTTTGCTCATGCCAAAAAATAACAATTTTCCGCCAAATGAACAAATAAACCCTGCGGGAACTTTTTTTATTTTACGGCTAAAAAATTTCCGAAAGTGAAGAAAAGCAGAAACAAAAATACCAAATAGCGTACGGTGTACTTTTCGGTTAAAGTATTGCAAAGTGTTCCCGATCACATTAGAAGAATTATTGTTCAAAACTATTTGACTTTGAAGTTTTATTTTTTAAACTTTTTAAACAAATATAGAGTGGATGGGCATAACGCATGACGCTTAAAGAAAAAGTAGTGAAGGTTCTGGATTCGATTCGGCCGGGGTTAGAGGCCGATGGCGGTGACATTAAATTCATTCGAATCGACGAAGACAACATTGTTTATGTTCATCTAACCGGAGCCTGCGGTGATTGCCCGATGTCGCAAATCACTTTAAAACAGGGCATCGAACGCATCATCAAAATGCAGGTACCGGAAATAAAGGCCGTAGAAGCCATTTAACGCACAGGAAAAAATAAAACATGGTTGAAGTTCGCGTAAACGGGCTGTTCATGACCCAAAGCCAGGCCAGCGGAATTATTTTAAAAGAACGCAATGGCGACCGGGCTCTGCCTATTGTAATCGGGGAATTCGAGGCCCAATCCATTGCTTTGGCTCTGGAAAGTTTGAAGCCGCCACGCCCCATTACCCACGACCTAACCGCGAACATTCTGGAAATCTTGGGCATTTCCATGGAACAGGTTATTATTACCGACCTTAAAGACAATACCTATTACGCCATTATCAAATTGTCCTTTGCCGGGCAAGAATACGAAATCGATTCCCGTCCCAGCGATGCCATTGCCCTGGCCCTACGGCTGGGTGCGCCCATTTTTGTCGATGATTTGGTGATGGAAGAAGCTTCCTACATTCCCGACGAAGAAGACGAGGAAGCCCACAAAAAAAGCTACATTTACCGTTCCAAAGAAGATGAGATCGAATCTTTACGAGAGCAACTAAAAAAAGCCGTAGAAAACGAAGAATACGAAAAAGCAGCTAAAATAAGAGATCAAATCAAACGTCTCGAATCCGGCTCATAAGCATTATTTTGAGAAAGGCACCGTATGAATGGGTACAATTTTCTATTCAAAATTTATGGGGTAAGGGGAAGCTATCCCATTGCTCCTGCACAGGGAACCCAAATTGGGGGCAATACCACATGTGTTCTGGCGCGTACCCCCGACCATGTCGTTATTCTGGATGCGGGTAGTGGAATAATTCCGTTAGGCAAAGAACTCGTTCCGGAAATTATCGCTTACCAACAAAAATACAATCGGCCTTTTCACATTACTATTTTGTTCACACACACACACATCGATCACCTGCTGGGACTTCCGTTTTTTGCTCCCATTTACATGCCGCAGGTACATTTGCATCTCATTGGCCCGGCAACCGTAGGCGTTAATTTCGAAGAAATTTTGCGCACCCAGGTTCTTCCTCAATATTTCCCTTTAACAATGGACGAATTTCGCAGTCAAAAAACCTTCCACAATCTGAATGAAAATCTTTTCGTGTATTTCAGTGCGGATGACGGTGAACCCCACATCGGTGACCTGAGAACCGAAGCAATCAATGCAGGTACTTTTAACATCCAGACCATGAAATATTATTTTCATCCCAAAGACGGCACTTTCCTGTTCCGGCTGGAATGGAACGGCAACAAAATTATCTTTGCTACCGATATTGAAGGTTACCAAGGGGGAGACCGGCGTTTAATCAAATTCGCCGAAAATGCCGACCTGCTCATTCACGACGCCCAGTACACCGAAGAGCAATACCACCAATTTTGCGGTTACGGGCACAGCAGCTTTGCTATGGCCTGTGAGACGGCCAATAAGGCCAATGTCAAAAAGCTACTACTCTTTCACCACGATCCGAACAACGACGACAATGCCTTGTTCGAAATAGAAAAGCAGGCCCAGAAGCTTTTTAAAAATAGTGAATTAGCCCGTGAAGGGTGGGAGTGGAAAATCTAAAGGCAACAAAGCAGGACTTTAAACAAATTATTTGATTTCCTGCCGTGATTGAATCGCACGACCAATCGTAGCCATATCCAGATATTCCAGATGCGAGCCCATTGGTACACCGCTGGCCAGACGGGTAATACGTACATTCAAATCCTTTAGCAGGCGTGTAATGTGAATGATGGTCGCTTCGCCTTCCGTGCTGGGATTGAGGGCAATGATAACTTCTTCAATATTTTCTTCCTGCACGCGACGCACCAATTCTTTGATATGAAGCTGATCTTCCGAAATTCCAGCTAAAGGCGAAATAACCCCACCCAGCACATGGTACAATCCGTGATACGAATTAGTCTCTTCAATGGCCAGAACATCCACAATGTCTTCCACCACACAAATTTTATGCGCATCGCGCGAAGGATCGGAGCAAATTTCGCACAACTCGCCTTCGGCAATATTAAAGCAGCGCTTGCAAAGCGTGGTTTCCTCTTTTAAGCGTACAATTGCCCGGGCCAGATCGTGGGCGTATTCGGAATCGCTTTTCAAAATAAACAAAGCCAATCGTTGGGCGGTCTTTTTGCCGATGCCCGGCAAACGGGCAAACTGATCGATTAAATCATCCAGAGGAGAAATGCCAAAATCTTTCATCTTACAATCCCGGAATGTTCAGGTTCCCCGGTAGGTTTAAATTTCCCAGTAAGCCGCCGGTTACTTTTTTCATCTCTTCTTCGGCCCGGGCCTGTGCGGCCTTAATAGCCTGATTAACCGCAGCTACAATTAAATCTTCGATCATTTCCTGGTCATCTTCCTGCATGATTTGAGGATCGATTTTTACGGAAAGAATTTCCAGCTTTCCGTTCGCCACTGCCTTAACCATGCCACCGCCGGCACTTCCTTCCACCTGAATAGTTGCCAGCGACTCCTGTACCTTTTTCATTTCTTCCTGCATTTTCTGCGCTTGTTTTAAAATCGAATTCATATCGAACATGGCTTTTCTCCCTTTCACATCACTTCCAGATCAAATTCGTCGATAAGTTTGCCAATGGCCTCGGACGAGGATTTGATCTTTTTCATGATTTCATCTTTACTTGTGGCCTTTCCTTTTTTCTCCTGCTTTTTCTGGACTTTTTGCACCAGAATGTTCAAACGCAGGCCGTGCCCCAAATCTTCCTTTATTCTTTTTTCCAGCCAGCCTTTCTGACTTTTAATGATCTCACCTTCTCCGTTAAACTCCAATTCCAGCACATTATCGGCAAAGGCCCGGAATTTGGCCTTGTTCAGCACTCCGGCCAGAGTGGCACGGGTTCTGCCTACGTTTTCCACAAATTTGGGCCACGCTTTTTTTATGGATTCCAAAGTTGGAACTTCAGGGGCAGGAGACGGTTCCGCCACCAAGTGCGGTGCCGAATTCGTAGCAGGTTTTAAATTAGCTTTTTTTTTTAAGAGATCGATTTTTTCCAGCAGGCGTTCAATTTCGGTTGTCTTGGGCATTTTAGCCAGTTTAATAAGCCCTAATTCGAACTTTAGCTGCGGCTGCTGGCTATTTTTTACCGCATTGATGGTTTCTCCAACCACCTGCAAATAGCCGACCAAATCATTCTCCGAAAACTCCCGAGCGAGCTTTCGGTATTGTTCCAGATAGTGCTCCGAGGTGTCGATCAGTTTGGTTTCCCCGGTAGATTTTACGACCAGAATGTTGCGTAAATGTTCTTCGAAGCCTAACAGAAATTCATTTAAATCGTGCCCGGTTTCAAAAATTTCGTTGGCCATCAAGATAATTTCTTTAATCGCCCCGTTTTTGACGTGTTCGGTCAATTTAAAGTAAAAATCCTGATGAATTACCCCAAGGGCCTGCACTACGTCTTCAAACCTGATGGTATTTCCGGCATACGAAATGATCTGATCCAGAATACTTTCGGCGTCGCGCATGGAGCCGTCGGCCTTTTTAGCGATTTGCAGCAAGGCTTCTTCTTCGATATTGATCTTATCCGCCTGACAAATATGCTGCAAATGTTCCATGATGGTGCGTACGGCAATGCGTCTGAAATCGAACCGCTGGCAACGGGATAAAATTGTAGGCGGAACGCGGTGGATTTCGGTAGTAGCAAAAATAAAGATGACGTGTTCGGGCGGCTCTTCCAGTGTTTTGAGCAGAGCGTTAAAAGCTTCTTTGGTTAGCATGTGTACTTCGTCGATGATGTACACGCGGTATTTACCCATCGCCGGCGCAAAACGGATTTTCTCCCGCAGGTTGCGAATTTCGTCAATGCCGCGATTGGAAGCGCCGTCTATTTCCATTACGTCCAGAGAATTTCCGCGGGTAATAGCCACACACGAAGCACATTCGTTACAGGGAGTGGGGGTGGGTCCTTTTTCGCAATTGACAGCCTTCGCCAGAATACGTGCCGTGGTTGTTTTGCCCACGCCACGCGGGCCGGAGAAGATGTAGGCATGGGCAATCCGTTTGTTGGCAATGGCATTGGCCAACGTTCTGGAAACATGCTCCTGTCCGATCACTTCATCGAATTGTTGTGGCCGCCAGCGGCGGGCAATGACGACGTACGACATTTTCTTTGGCCCTTGAAATTAGTCGAAAAAAATTGCCAGGTGAACCCGCGGCACATAGGTAAAGCACTTACCGCTGCTTCCTTCCGGACCTGACGGGGTTCGGTGCCGCCCTATTGCGCGGGACCTGGCAAAGTGGAGCTAAGCGGATTCGAACCGCTGACCTCTGCAATGCGAGTGCAGCGCTCTCCCAACTGAGCTATAGCCCCATACAGAATTTGTAATTTAGAACTTTCTTGCCACTAAGTCAAGCCGCCCGGGAGGGAATTAGAAATTACGAATTAAAAATTACGAATTACGAATTTGGGCCACTGATCCACACAGATTGGCACTGATAACCCTTAACCCTTTACTCTTAACCCTTCTCCCGGCCACTGATCGGCACAGGAGGAATGAAAAAGGAAAAAGGAAAAATGAAAAAGGAAAGGGGGGAAAGGCCGCTGGTTGCCTGCCCGGGAGGGAATTAAAAATTAAAAATTACGAATTACGAATTAAAAATTATCCGTAGGATGCCGTCCCCGAAGGGGCCACTTCGTGGTGGCAAAAATTACGAATTACGAATTACGAATCTGGGCCACTGATCGGCACAGATTGGCACTGATAACCCTTAACCCTTCACCCTTAACCCTTCCCCCGGCCACTGATCTGCACAGGAAGAATGATAAAGGAAAAAGGAAAAAAGAAAAAGGAAAGGGGAAAAAGGCCGCTGGTTGCCTGCCCGGGAGGGAATTAAAAATTACGAATTACGAATTACGAATTACGAATCTGGGCCACTGATCCACACAGATTGGCACTGATTTCCCTTAACCCTTTACTCTTAACCCTTCCCCCAGTTGCCGAGTAGTCCCGGCTTGCCGGGACGTATCGAGGCACCGCCTCCCCTTTACCCTTACACCCTTAACCCCTTCCCATTCTGGCCACCGAAGCACACCGAAGAAGCACCGAATACACCATTCAACCAATCAACAAACACCCTGTCACACGACAATCGCCCGGGTTTTCTCGGCCAGCCATTGCTTTTCTTTTTTGTTCAAAAAGGGCGCAAGCGTATCGTACACCTTTTGGTGGTAGGCGTTTAAATAGGCCACTTCTTCCTGCGTCAATAGCGTTTTATCGACCAGCGTTAAGTCGATCGGACACAAC
>Ga0256914_1004562_pt1 | contig 10335 bp, 14 predicted proteins | sample HulkmetaG_FD_191571 | JGI IMG/M metagenome (GOLD analysis project Ga0256914, IMG submission 191571) | Hydrothermal chimney microbial communities from Main Endeavour vent field at the Juan de Fuca Ridge, Pacific Ocean - Hulk | ecosystem: Environmental > Aquatic > Marine > Hydrothermal vents ...
AAGAATATAAGGTAGATGGGTTTGTATCTATTCATTGTAATTCATTTACAAAAGAAGATCCTAATGATTCACAGATTTATTATTATAATAAAAACAAAGATAAACCTTTTGCTGATATGGTCTTTGAGTTTATAGATGATATTGATGGTAAACACTCAAAATGGAGCGGAGTTAAATATGGAAACTATCAAGTATTAAGAGATTTGAATGATACAAACATTTCAGCCATATTGATTGAGTTAGGTTTTATGTCAAATAGTCAGGATGAGGAGCTGTTAAATTCCTTAGATTTTCAGCAAAAAATGGTAAAAATGATATATTTTGGCATAAAATCGTATTTTTTTGCCTAATTTTTAACCAAAAAAATTTTTTTAAAAAAACGACCTAATATTTTTGGGTATATATAGAGGGGGTGTAAAACAATGGATGAGAATGTCAGGAGATAATATGGATAATAAAATATTAGAAAATTTAAAACCGATTGCTCTTGCTGCTAAAAATACTTTAGCAAATTTAAAATATAGGTTTGATATTATTTCTACTGCTAATTTGGTAGATGTTGAATCTGATGAGTTTGCTAAAAAGTTTTTAGCCAATCAAGATATGAGCAACAAGAAACCGGATGATTTTATTATATTAAAAAATTATTTAGCAACATCGTTACCATATATTAATGGAAACGGTGATGCTTTTAAACCAGAGGATCTTGTTGATGTAGTTAAGAATGGTCAATTGTCAACATTGCAACCGGCAATTATAGATTGGTATCACGATTTCTCACCGCGTGGTAATACAATTGGTGCAGAGGTTGTTGACACCGTAATAGATATAGCTGGTATTGGAAAGACAAATGTTAAACAAATTGTTGTATATTCTGTTTTTTATGCTTGGTTATTTCCATATGAGGCGGATAAAATAAGAGAGTGGGCTGATAAAGGAATCCTAACATTTTCTATGGCCTGTGGTGCCGAGGATATTGAATGGATCAATGGAAACAATAGGGTTTTAATAAAACCGCAATTTTTGGCTAATTCCATTATTCCACCTGATAAGAACCCGGCAGATGAAAATGCGAAACTAATTAAAATAGCGAAACAAACAATTGATAATACTAATAATTTAGGAGAAGATAATATGGATAAAATTAAGGAACTTGAGAACAAGATTAAGGATTTGGAGACCGCGTTAAAAGATAAAGAAAAGGTTATTGCGGATTTGACCAAATCTGAATTATCTAAAGAAAACGAATCTTTAAAGCAAGAGCTTGATGCTGTTAAAGCCGAAAAAGATTCTTTGGAAAAAGAAAAAGATGAATTGGTTAAAGCCAATGAAAAAGAGGTTGCTGAATTAAAAACCAAAATTGATGCGTTGAGTGCGAGCGTTGAGGAATTGAAGGCTTCTAATGAAAAATATTCTGCTAAGATTATTGAGATGAATAAAGAAAAATTGGAAGAAATTAATAAGGCTCGTAAAGAAAAATTGGCTGAGTTTATTTCTGATGAAGAAAAACTTGGTAAGTGGTATGAGAAATACGAAGCGAAGTTGAGCGATGATGGTGAGATTTTAACCGATAATGGTTTTGATGAATTTGTATCTGTTTTGGAAGAAACGTCTGTTGCATCTAAAAAAGACGTTGATCCTTCTGATAAGGTAACCGCTTCTAAAAAAACCGTACCGCCTAACAATGTAAAAGGCGATGGTAAATTATTGAAAAGCTGGGCATAAAAATATAAAACAAGAAAAATAATAAATTGGAGGAAATATTGTGATTACTTTATTGAATGCGAAACCACAGGATTTAAATTCTCGTAAGGCTTATGTGGCCTTGACGCAGGGTATGTGGGCTTTTGAATCTGCTTACGACACCGATAATTCGATCTTTGTTGATAAGGTAGATGATGCTACTGCTGCTGCGTATGATAAAAACAAATTGGGTTTGGTTGTATATTATCCTGTTGAACGGGATGGTTCGGAATCTGATTATGATTCTATTGCTGCTAATACTATGGTTGTTTGGGTGTCTGCGCCAATGGTTGAAGTAGAAGATGATAAGTTGGCATCAAATAGCACTACCGCTAATTGGTCGTCTGCTACTATGGGTACTTTGATGTATGTTAATACAAATGGATATTTGACATTGGCCGGTGCTGCTGATGTACCAACAAGTGCAACTGCTGTGGCTGAATTTTTGAAATATGAAAACGGCATTGTTTTTTATCGGACTCTGTAATTAATAACAAAAAAAATAAAAATTAGAATAAGGAGAATATTGTGGTTGAACAAGTAATTAATAATTTGGCTTATAATAAAAAGCTGTTTGATTATCGTGACATTTTTTTAGTAGATGAAAACGGTAATCCAGACAGCGAATTGCAAAAGAAATTTGCAACTGCTTCTTTGTGGGAAGACTATCAGGTTGATGATACCCGTAATCTTTTTAAGGATATTGACTATAATAGAATGACTGCTGCGAATATTGATAAAATTCAAGCTATTGCTGAAAAGGTTTTGGAAAAGGTGCAACGCGCTGTTAAGGTGTATAATCCTGTTCCTATGATGTTTACTGTGAAAAGTGGTCAATTGGGTAAAACCATTGAAGCTCACGAAATCGTTGGTGGGCGTGTATATAATTATGCTTATGGTGGTTATAGAAATGTTTCTACCGTAAAACATAATACGTACACCGTAACCACCACGCCTAAAGCCGTGCATTTTATTATTCCTTTGGAACAATTAAAATCCGGTCGTTATACCACTGCTGATTTAGTGTTTGCCGGAACGCAGGCTATTTTAAGAGATAAGGTTAGCCTTGCTTACAATACTTATCTTTCGGCTTATCCTACTTCCGGTTCGTATGTAACTAATAATGGTAGCACTGCATTGACCGCTACTTCGTTGAACACTGCTATCGACGCTATTGCTGATACTGATTCGGCTTCGATTACTGTTGTTGGGCGTTATTCGTCTTTATCGTCTATTAGTGATTTCAACAACTCCAGCACTTGGAACAGTTATTCTGACAAGGCTTTGGAAGAAATTCGTAAACGTGGTTTCTTAACCCAGTATCGTGGTGCTGATATTATCAGATTGCCATTCGTGTCTGATGAAGTATATGGCGACGAACCGTTTGGTACTGCGTCTGTGTTTGCTATGGCTAATGATCGTCAGTTCAACAGATACGTTGAGGTAACCAAAATCCAGCGTAGAGCTTGGGTTAGCAATGCAGACGGCAACTTCCATATGATTTTTGAATATGAAGATGGTGCAGCTATTTGGATGAGAAAATACGGTCACAGAATTTATGGTATTAGTTAGAGTTAATAATGTTGTGGTCGATTAATTTCGGCCACAACTTTTTTTAAATTTTAAAAAAGGAGAATAAGAGAATGGCTCGCAAAAAGAATGTTGATGTTTCAAAAACTACAAACGCAGATAAGTTAAAACAAGAAAACGCTCTTTTGAAAAAGAAGGTTGAGGAATTAACCGAGACCTTGAATAATAAATTAGGGCAATTGATTGAAGAGAATAAAGAGTTAAGGAAGAGGTTAGAAGATAAGAAAACTGAAAAGTTTGTTGGTATTCGTTCTGTTACTGGTGCGAATGTTTGGTTACCCGCTCCTGAAAGTAAGACCGGTGATCCGGCTACAAGAAATATGGGTAGAATGTTAAAAGCCGGTAAGACAACTATTGTTCCTTCATATTGGGTTGTTGATTGGATTGCATCCAATTATCTTGGTTTAAAACTTGGTGATGTGGTTATTGATAATGAGCAAGCTAAAAAAATCTCACCTAATGTTGAGTTTGATGATATTGATATTCCTGAAGACTTTTATTTGTTTGAATATACTGCTGAACAAATCAGAGAAATGGCGAAGAACAATGTTAAGGCGTTAGTTTCGTATGTTAATAAAAATAAGAAAAATGTCCCGTTGTTGAATCAGGTGCGCGGTATATTAGCAGATGAGCAAACCAAATATAAAGAAGATTCTCCGGTGTATATTGATATTGATAATTTGTTAACTCGAATTGTTTCATATATATCTAAGGAATAGATATGAACGTAGATGCGATGGTGGCAACAATAAAACGGAAATGGACTCTTTCTGGATATGGAACTGATCTAACTGATGATGTTGCTAAATCATATTTAATTGATGCTGTTAGACAGGTAGAGGGTTTGGATTGTCCAACCTCTACCAGTTACACGGTATCCGGTAATAATATTACATTTGATAATGGCGATCCAGACGATGGTATTGCGATGACTTATGTGTTTTGTGCTTTATCTCAATTACAAAACGCATATATGCACGGATTGTTAGACGATGGTGATGTTGGTGTTACTGTTCGGTCTAATATGGAGTCTATTAGTACATCAGCAGCGAGCAAGCTCCATTCTGATGTGAGCGAGGATTTTATTAAACAATATAAGGTTGCTTTGGATAGATTAAGGTTGTCGTTGTTAACTTCATCTCCGTTGGTTAAAATATATAAGAGCTCGGATTATGAAGATTGATAAAGCAATATCTGTTTGGAAAGACAAGATTAGTAGTTTGTTATCATATTACAATGATTCTATTGTAATTTATTATAAACCGGTAAGGTCTGGTACTGCACCAACATATGATGCGTTTTTTAACGAAGCGGTTGATTCTACCGACCCTGATGATGTTGGTGTTACAGAAACAACGCCATCTTCGGTAACGGTAAATGGCAAGTTTCATATAGATTTATATAATAAATTTGTATCTGGTGCTAATGATGATCAGCAAATTTCGATTGGGATATTTGAACAATCTGATGCTGTATTTACTTGTTTGTATTCTGATGTAGTAATAGACCAAATTATCGGTGAAACGTATTTCAACAATGCTTTATATATACACTCGAATAAAGATAAAGGAAGATATGAGATTGTTGCTGTTAAGAAGCGAGGTTTTACAGATGTTTATTTGGTTGATGTATTTTTAAAGAAAACCAATAAATAGGGGGTAATATGAAAAATTATAAAATAGTTTCTTTTAGAGAGGTTATGGGCGGACGTTCTAAAATGGTTAGGGATATATTGGAAGAGCTTGAGAATTGGGCTGATAAATATAAAATTGATCCAGAAGATTTTCATAATATAAGAATGAAGATCAGAGCTCGTTCTTTTTATTTTACTAATTTGTGGTTAATGTATCTTGGTCAAAAAGTTAGCAGCAAGTTTTATGATAAAATAAATGAAAAAGGTGAAAATTTGGATAAGGAAGAATGAGACTATCGCGTAATATAATATTGTCTTTGAAAGATTATTTTGAAGACAAATTAGATGCAGAGGGTTATGATTTCACTTTTACATCTTCGTGGAACGAGGATGATAAGATTGTTTTGCCTAAAGACTATGTTGCTAATAGTGGAATGATAAAAATACCAGCCGGTAAGATAACGTTGTTAAACGAAAGTCTTAATAAGGCTTTTGAGATTGGTGGTAAATCAAGATACTTTTTATATTATGGGAATGTTTTTGTTCACGCCGAAACAGAGGGACAGTTATATGATTTGTTAGATTTGTTTATGGATGCTTTAACAAAAGATTCTTCTGGCTATTATGGAAATATAAAAATTGATATATATGATTTTTCTTCTACTGGCTATCCGAGCGGTAATGCTCCTGTTATTGGTTATCTCGAAATAGAGAATGCTCGGAAAACACCAAACATAGATCTATCTCAACAAAATGTTGCTTTGAAGTTTGGTGGGATGGTTGGTTTTTCTTTTACTGTATTGAAAGGATAATTATGAATAGGTTTCTTGTGATAACAGAAAATGATACATTCATTAACAATATGAAAGAATGGTTTGATTATGATATAAAAAATGGTTTGTTGGAAATAGATTTTGCGAGGAATAAAGAAGAGGCTAAAGAATTTGTTAAAAAAAAGAATTATGATAAGATTTTTCATAATGGTATTTATGTGATTGATCTGATTGAACAATATCAGAGCAATGCTGATGTAATAAAACAAGGTTTGACAAAAAATAAAATTTTTAATAAAACAATTTCTGGTACAAGTAAGGAAGAAATATTAAATTTAGATATAAATAAAGATCGACCATTTTATTTGAAGGTATCTTATGGATTGCTTGGTGTGTTTTTAATGGCGTTGGTTAGTTTTGTTATTTATATAGATACAATAAGAAATGATGTTGATATTAATACAGAGAAAATAGTTATAATTGAGAAGAAGGTTGATGATATAAAAGATAATCTAAATGCAATAGATAAAAAAATAAGTAGTTTATTATTTTATTTTGATAAACAGAAGAAAAAATAAATTTAAATAAGGAGAAAATCGTGGTAACAAATTATTATGATAAGTTGTTTTTTATAGACAGATATGTTGTCACAAGACTCCAATCCGGCAACTGGGATCAACAGCCAAACGATGAAAGCATTTATGAAATTGGTAATCCTAATATCGTTGAAACGATTATTGATCCTAATATTCCGGTTAACGTTACATTAGACGTTAATGATTGGGGTTCTGTTGATTTATTGGCACAGATTGTTGGACAGGGTAAGTATAATAATTCAAACAAGAATCAAGCATCAATTACACAAGCCAATTTTAAAAAGCAGAAAAGCGATATTCTTGTTCGTGTAAGACATAACGAACTTGAAACGTTACACCACAGCGTATGGATTCCAAATTGTACATTGGATTCTTTTTCGTGGTCTTATAGTGTTGATGGTAATGCTACTGAAAATTATACATTTACCGGAGATACTGATAGATTTTATTTTACTGATTGGCGAGATGCTGCTATTGATATTGGTACATATGCTTCTTCAACAACGTTTACTACAAACGTTGATCCGGGGTCATCTACCTTTACAGGGTTATATGCGTCTATAAATGGAAAGATATACCCTTTTAAAAACGGATCTACAGACTTGATGACTTGGGCGAGCAACACTGGATCTGGAACTGTTACTGTTACGGCCAATGGTACGAATTATGGTATTCCGTCTTTAGCAACTGGTGACAGAATCAGGGTCTTATATTATAGAACAACACCTAATTCTACATTTACCCAATTAGATACCGATGGTATAGCTGCCGTTAAGGGTGGTTTTGTTGAAATAAGAATGTTCAATGATAGTGGTTCAGCGCCATCACAATATACAACTAATTTGCAGAGCGTTACTATTAATGGTGCTTTTACCAGAGATGATATTAAAGAGCTTGGAAACTATCAATTGGTCGATCGTCCGTTGAGAAACCTACAGTTGAATATTGATGTTACTATGCTTGAAGATGATTTGGCTTTATGGCTTAATGCAATGGGTGGAGATTCGTCAACGACGGAAGCTAAATTGCAAGACACCATCGACGAAGAGCAAACAATAGAAGTTAAAATTTATGATAATTATGATAAGACAAACTTGCTTAAAACTATAACAATTTCAAACGCCAAGGTTTTATCGAGTCCGTTTAATACCGATGTAAATTCCAATGGAACTATTACTTTCAGTTTACGCGCTGATGAGTTTACTGTTGCCGGTAGCGGTACATCTGGAAACAGACTTGCTAATGCATATCCTACTGGTTATCCTTATATGGGGACCGACAGTTAATGAAACGCCTTCTTGAGTTTTGGCAAGATAACAATGGAAAGCTATCCAACACAAGGTTGGGTGCTTTCCTTATTGTTTTAACATTTATAGCTGATTGGTGGTCAAATATATTGATTCATTCTCAATTTGATCCATCGTGGAGTATTGTTGGATTAGTAACAAGTGTTATTGGTTTGAAAGTATTACAAAGTAAAAACGAAAAAAGGAGAGATTAAAATGGCAGATAGAAAACTTGCCGATGAGAAAAAAGCAATAGCTATTGAAGACAATGAAAAAATGGATGAGGTTTTTAAGGGGTATCGCGTCTTATATTTAGGTGAAGATAATTTTATCAGAAGAAAATTTGGTGTTGATTCTATTAGAATATATGATAAAAATATTTTAAAGATTAGTAAGTATGGTGACAATGAATTTGTGAGAGAGCGAAACAGATTGTTGCGTGATGGAGATTATGTAACATATAAAGAACAAATGGAAATTTTAAAAAAACGCGGTTTGTGGTCTGAAGATCACGAAAACAGAATAGAGATATTAAGAAAGAAGGCAGACGAATTAATCGAGGAAAAAGATGCGTTGATTTCTAAGATTGATAATGGGGACAAGAACGCTTCTGCTGCTGTCGAGAATATAAAAGATGAGATTACAAAAACTCACAATGAGTTGTTAGAACTTTTAACTTTTCAAATAAACTTTTTTGGCGACACAATTGAAATGAAGGCTCAAACCAAACAACAAATGGGCTGGATGGTCTCTGCTATTTGTCGGAACGAAGGTGATGATAAATATGATGAGAATAAAAGATTGTGGAAGAGTGTAGAAGAGCTTGAAGAGGATATGAAAAAACAAGACTTCGTTAATATTCTCAATGAATGTAATAGTTTTTGGGATTTAATGGAGGGTAAGAACGAGTCTTTTTTCGCCGAATCGCCAGAAGAGTTGACACAAGACTCCGCTGGCGAGCATCAGAAAAATTAAACATACCGTTTTTTCCAAACGCTCATAATTCATTTGATTTGAGCAATGCACAATTAACACTCATTAGATGGATAATGTTTTATGAGTCTATCTATGAGTTAGACGATGTTGAGCGCCCTTCGGAAAAAATAATTGCCGACGATAAAAAGCTCGATTTATGGTTTGAGAATTATCGTACATACCAACGCAATGAATTAATTAAATACCACAAATCGAGAAAAACACCCGGCGTAAACACCGGAGAACCTAAACCGAGAATTTATATGGGTAACCCAAATGATTAGCATAACAATAGATAGTAGTGGTGTTAAAAAAGCCATTGCTAATTTAGAAAAAAGTTTAAACAGAACAGACACGGTGGGGCGTATATTACAATACGCCTCATCTGTTATTTGGATACCATTGGTTTTAAGTCGTTTGGATAATCGTACCGGTAAATCAAACTATAGAGAAGAGCTTGACAGAACTATGTTTGATTTGGATTCTGAATTTGCTAATAAGTTTAGACAAAATGATAGGTTTAATTTAACAGAAGCTCAACGTAGAACAGAAAGCGGATATGTGGAGGGTGAGATAACAGAAAGTATAAAGAGTGCTATAAAACCATCTCAACCGATTAAGGGATATGGGTACATAGCGGTTGGTATTGGTGATATTGATTTGTTAAATCAGTTGGCTGGGCCTATTGGAAGAAATTCTGCATATAGTATTTGGGAGATCTTGCAATGGGGTACTGGTGTATATAATCCTAAGAACGGGTCGCCCGTTATCAGAAATGGAGTACAGGTATTTTTTAATCGCAATATTGGTAAAGGAGTAATAGTTAAAAAAACAACCAATCCCGGATTTAAGGGAAGAGAATATTTTGTACAGCTCGATGGTGATATTCATAAAGCGGATTATAGTGTGATGCAATATGTTGTTGGTTATATGAAAAAACAAGTTGAAAAATATTCATATAAGTAGGTAATATTATGGCCGAACAAGAAACACTTAATCGTTTTGTAATTGGAATACAAATAAACGGTGGTGATAAATTACAGAAGTTATTGAATGCTATCAGGGAAGTGGATTCTGTTTCTAAAAAACTGAATGATACAAATAAAAAGGGTGGAGCGGTAACAAGACAGAATGTACAAGCTATACAGACCATCAATAATCTTTTTGGTGATTCTGCAAAAAAGATTGATATGTTTAATAAAACTATGATAGCCAGCTTCAAGACGCAGAAAAATGAAATTGCCGATGTTGTTAGAAGGGTCGCTTTGTGGTCTGGTGCTCTTGGTGTAATGTTTGGAACTATATCTAAATTAAAGCAAGTATATTCTACAACGTTAGATTTGCAGATGGCTATGGCTGAACTGCATAAGGTAATGGGTGATTATAAGCCATATAGAAAAATGAAAAAAGAAATTTTTAATATGGCCCAACAATATTCATCGGCAGCTAAAGATGCTTTTGAGATTGCTAAGATATGGGCGCAACAGGGAAAGAGTATGGCTGATGTAATCGAGCTTACCGGATTGGCTTTGCGTGGAATAAATTCGGCCAACTTAACCGCCGCGCAATCTGTTGAGTTTTTGACTTCTGTTACAAAGACTTATAACCTTGAGGCGTTTAAAACATATTCTGTGTTAGATGGTATTATGAAAGTACAAAGTAATTATGCTGTTACTGCACAGAATTTAGCTAAGGGCTTTATGGTTGCTGGTAAGGCTGCGCAAATAATGGGCGATGAT
>Ga0256914_1004563_pt1 | contig 10335 bp, 6 predicted proteins | sample HulkmetaG_FD_191571 | JGI IMG/M metagenome (GOLD analysis project Ga0256914, IMG submission 191571) | Hydrothermal chimney microbial communities from Main Endeavour vent field at the Juan de Fuca Ridge, Pacific Ocean - Hulk | ecosystem: Environmental > Aquatic > Marine > Hydrothermal vents ...
GGGTTCGAGGAGATTGCGACCGTCCGAAGTGATCAGGGACCAGTTGACATGTTTTCCGGAGCCGTTGATCCCGGCGAAAGGTTTTTCGTGGAGCAAGAGGGCGAGTTGTTTTCGAGCAGCCACCTTGCGGAGTGTTTCCATGAGGAGGAGGTTGTGGTCTGCCGCGACGTTGGCCGGTTCGTGGATGGGGGCCACCTCGAACTGTTGCGGTGCGACCTCGTTGTGCCGGGTCTTCACGGGCACGCCGAGGGCGAGCAGTTCCCGCTCGACCTCCACCATGAATTCCAGAACCCGCTCACTGATGGCGCCGAAGTAGTGGTCGGCCAACTGCTGCCCTTTGGGAGGGGGTGCTCCGAGCAGGGTGCGACCAGCCATCTTGAGGTCCGGTCGAGCCTCATAATGTCGCCGTTCTACCAGGAAGTACTCCTGCTCGGCACCCACCACCGCCCGGACGGAACGGACCCGGTCGTTTCCCAGGAGCTTGAGCATGCGCAGGGAGGCCCGGTCCAGGGCATCGATGGACCGAAGCAGTGGGGTCTTTTCGTCCAACGCTTCCCCGTTGTATGAGAGGAAGACCGAGGGCACGCACAGGGTGGCTGCGCCGGTCGGACTCACCATCACGAACGCAGGGGTGCCTGGGTCCCAGGCGGTGTAGCCTCGAGCCTCGAAGGTGCTGCGCATGCCGCCGGAAGGGAAGCTTGATGCGTCCGGTTCGCCCTGGATGAGTTGGTTTCCGGTGAACCGCTCGATGGGGGTTCCATCCCGGTCCAGGGTGAGGAAGGCGTCATGTTTTTCGGCCGTGCTTCCAGTCAGAGGTTGGAACCAGTGGCAATAATGTGTGGCGCCCTGGGCTCTTGCCCAAACTTTCATCGCGTGTGCGACCGCGTTGGCGATTTTCGGCTGGAGTTTTTCCCCGGCGGCGATGGTTCTCTCCAGGGAAGCATAGACATCGGTGGGCAAGCATGCGCGCATGGCACGCAGGTGGAACGTGTTCCGGCCGAAGACGGCGTCCATGCCCCCGCCCGCGGCACATTTTTCCTGCTCCATGTCCCGAACTCCTCCTTCCGTTCATGGATGACTTCAGTTTTTTGCACCACGGCCCGATAGACGGGATGGAGGCCGTGCTCCGGACCGGGTGGAAGAACCCTAACACAGGCAGGCAGGGACGACAAGGGCTGGTTCGCGCCTTTCTTGACACCAGGCAGGGGACGGGCTAATGTGAACTTGCCCGCAGGAAGCAGGTGGAAAAGCTCCGGGGCGCACGCAGAGACAGCGAACGTGGAAGCGCCAGTGGATAGAGACACGCCGGTGGAGGCCGAGTCGAGGATATCCCATCCGGGAAGTGGAGCGCCTTGTGCCGAGGACGCTCCCCCTCGGCGCTTCGGTCGCTACCAGGTGAACAGGCTGCTTGGAGCCGGAACATTCGGGAAGGTCTACGCTGCTCACGATCCGCTGCTCGACCGGCCCGTGGCTCTCAAAGTGGTTCAACCGGACCTGGATGCGCATCTCAAGAGGACGTGTCTGGATAGGTTCCGGGTGGAACTTCGGGTATTCGGCCGTGTGACGCACCCCCATGTGGTATCCGTGTTCGACGCCTGCCTGACGGGGGAGACTCCGTTCCTGGTGATGGAACTCTGTTCCGGTCCCACGCTTTCGCGATGGCGGGCCCGCTACCCGAAAGCCTCTCCCGGGCAGGCTGCAGCCATCTTCCACCAGGCTGCCCTGGCGCTCGATCACATCCACGCAATGGGTATCGTGCACCGGGACATCAAGCCATCGAACTTTCTTTTTCACCACAAGAAACTGAAGCTCACCGACTTCGGTATCGCCCGTGCCGACTTCATCCCGTTCGAGGAACCCCCCGGCATTCATGGGACTCCAGGGTACATGCCGCCGGAGCAGTATGCCGGCGAAGGAGTCACGGCACGAAGCGATCTTTTCGCACTCGCGGCCGTCCTGTACGAACTTCTTACCGGCCAGGTGCCTTTCCCGGGAGATCCCACGTCCATTACCTATGCGCGTGTCTTCGAGGAACCACCTTCGGCCCTGGCCGTCGCGCCTGACCTGCCGCCGGATTTCGACGACTTCTTTGCACAGGCGCTGGCGCCGAACCCGGAGGATCGATTCCCCTCCGCCGCGGACATGGTCGCCGCCCTGGCTCGTATCGTCCCCGAGGACGCCCTCGAGTCCATCGCCACCACCACCGGGGAAGGGCAGTCTCTGGCCCCCCCTCCACCCACGGGTTTCCGGTATGGACGCACGCCCCGGCGCACATCCGGGTTTTTCCCGGGCGTTCCTCCCCGGGAGCCTCCGCCGCCGCCTGCACCCGCGGGTCGTGTCATGGGCGCTGTGCCGGCCCCGTGGACCGAAGATGCCAGCCCATTTGGGACGGACGTGGTGCCGTTCGAGAACGGCTCCCCCAGGGCACAACTGCTTCGGGCTGCGCACTCAGTGGTGAGGTCCCGGCCATTTCCGGCCGATCATGAGGCAGACACCCTTGAAATCGGCCCCCCCGCGCCCACGGATCCGCTGGTGCTCGCCGTGCGGGGACAGCAGAATTCCTCCGACCCTCCGTCATTTCTCGAGGAAAACGAGGAAGAGGACGAGAAAGCAGACCCCCCGCATGCCCCGGTGGAAACCCGGTCAGCCCGACCGGCCACCCTCCCCACATCCCGTGCGCCGGCTCAGAGCGTCCGGTGCTGGCAACTTCTTGCGGCCGGACTGGTCGGCGGCATGCTCGTCAGCCTCGCCGGGGCTTCCGCAGGACTCACAGGCGCCTGGAGGACAGACCACACGCCTCCAGCGTTCGGGAACGCCCCGGTCGAAACACCCCACACCGGCGTCCCCGCGTCGACGCCTGCGGGGGCGGAATCTTCACCCCAGGCGGTATCGCCTGAAACGTTGGAGCGGTCCCCCGGTACAATCGAGGCTCCGGCGACGTTTCATCTCCGGATTCTTCCCGGCAACCGCGCACTGCACCTCGAGGGGACTCTGGAGACCGGCGGTCGTTCCTGGGTGGTGACATCCTCCAGGCGCTCCGGCAGAGGCCAGTATCTCCTCACTCTGGAGCCTGCCCGCCGAGCCGAAACGGGAGGCACTCGTAATGCAGCCCACATCGGTGCCGATCCAAAGGGTGACAGCCGTTGAATCGTGACTATTCTTTCGAACGGACAACGTCGGACCGCCTCGGCGCCACGGCGTTCAGATCACGATGGAAGCAAAGGTGAAGGAAAAAGAATCCATCCTGACGGTCATGACCTACAACGTGGCTCACGGGCGCGGTCGACGTTTTCATCAGGCGCTTGTCGACCGTGCCACCATGGAGCGGACGCTGGCAGGCATCGCTGGACACATCCTGGAGCAGCGGCCGCACGTGGTGGCCCTTCAGGAGATCGATCAGTCCTCGGTGTGGAACCATCGTGTGGATCAGCTTTCCTATCTCAAGGAACTGACCGGGTACGATCACGCGCGGCACGGAATCCATGCGGACAAGAGACTCCTGGACAAACCGCTGCTCAAGTACGGAGTCGGGATTCTGAGTCGTCTGGAGCCCATTTCCTTTTACAGTGAGCCGTTCAAGCTCGGCAGACTCGACACCAAGGGTTTCACCTGCAAGCGGTTTCAGTTCCGTGGGCACTGTTTCATGCTCATCGCCCTCCACCTGGATTTCCGGAGGCACCGCCGACGGGTGGTGCAGGCCCGTCACATCATCGAGCATGTTCAGGCGAACCGAGGTGCCCATGAGCACCTCATCGTGATGGGAGACTTCAACTGCACCCCGAAGCGCCCTTCCAGCCCTCTCCGCATGCTGATGGGCGAACTGGACCTTCACACCGTGGATCCGACCGAATACCGGTCCGAAAAGCATGCGAGCTTCACACAATTCGGCGGATTCCGGCTGGACTACGTCCTGGTGGACCGGACACTTCGATTTGCCGACTATCGCACTGGAAACGCCAGGCTTTCGGACCATGAATACGTGGTGGCGCGCCTGGCGCTGGACACCGACGCGCCGGACAAACGCCATGGTTGTCGACACCAGCAGGAGATTTCATCATGAATCTGACCCTTCATGGGATTCCAACTTGTGGAACGGTCAAAAAAGCCCGCAAGTGGCTCGACGCGCGATCCATCCCCTACACATTCGTGGACTTTCGCTCTTCCCCTCCCTCGAGGGAGCAGGTGGCGCGATGGGTCGAGCACTTCGGTGCTCGAGCGCTCAGGAACACCAGCGGTGGAGCCTACCGTGCCCTCGGCCCGGAGAAAAAGACCTGGGACGACGCCCGTTGGCTCGAGGCGTTTCTCGCCGATCCCATGCTGATCAAGCGACCGGTGGTTGAGATCGACGGAGCACCGGCGCTCGTCGGGTTCAAGGAACCTCTCTGGCTGGAAAGGGTGGCATCGGAGGAGCAGGCCTGACCACCCGGTCGAGGCAAGACGGGTCCTTGCCCCTGCCCCACCGCACGCTGGTTGGCATCACATCGTTCCGCTTTTTCCCGCAAACACCGCTTCTCGGCGGCAGGTCCGTGGCGGGGCGGCCATCCGCCCACGCTGCCGACTTCCAATTGGACCTGCTCCATCTGGACGCGATCCTTGCAGATTCCCCCGGTTCGATGCTAGATTGGACCGCCCCGAACGACACGGGCAGAGGCGCCCTGGGGCACAGGCAGCGGGGTGGGGCGATCGTTCCCCATGGACCACGTCGGAACGGTCGTCTCTGTCGGCCCCGGGCACCGCAACACCATCAAGGAAGTGAGACTCCGTCGATGCCGAGGGAACGCATTCGAAAGCTCGCAAAACGCCTCGAGGTCCCCACCGACGACCTGCTCAAGGTGCTCGAGCAGCTTGGTCATGCCCGGTATCGACATCCCAGCGACATGCTTCCGGAGGCGGTGGTGGCGGAGGTTCAGCGGGCCTTCCGCCGCTCCAGGCCCTCGGCGTTCCGGGGGGCTGGCAAGGCCGGCTCCGATTCGTTTCGTTCAGAGGAACCTGCTCGTGCGGAAAGGGGGCTGCCGGAACTGCCGGAGGAGTTTCCGGGTGAGCCTGCGCTGAGTGCAGCCCTGAAGGAGTACCTGGCGGCCAATCCACTGGCCCAAGCCAAGGTGAATTCGACGCGGACGGAAACGCCGCGTGATGTCAAGCCTTCCCCAGCGACCGCGGCGCCGCAACCGGGCAGCACGGAGGCTCGACTTCGGGAATCCCTTGGCGCCGAGATTCGTCAGCGCCGCATGCTTGCCGATACGCTCGAGGAGACTCGAGCCGATCTGGCCCGTCTCAAGGCGTCATTCGAGGCTCGCGAGCAGGCGTTGCGAGACGAGATCGCGGCGATTCACAAGAAATACGAGGCCCAGGAACGACTCAACCTGGCGGAGAAAGCGCGTCTGGAGCAGGAACTCGCCGATCTCCAGGAGTCGCTCGGGGAACGGGTCGCACTGCTCGAGCGGGAACTTCACGATACGGCGGCTTCTGAACGGGAGTATCGCGCCGCGCTGGAGGAAACCCGGGACTCGGAAAGCCGCCTGCAGGAGGATCTCGCCTCTCTGAGAACCCGGCTTGCCGAGGAAGTGGTGGCCCGGCAGGTTGCCGAGGGGCGGGTGGAGCGTCTGGAGCAGAAGCTCAAGGAGGCACATGCGCGTGAAGTGGTGCCGAGGGCCACGCCCACGCCGACGCCCGAAAGCCCGGCCCCGCTCACCAACGCTGTGCCGCTCGACGAGGTGTTCGAGCGGCGCGGGTTGCGGGGTCCTGACGAGGTCCGCACGGCGCTCCGCGTTCTGCTGCGTGACAGTTTCTACCACACCACGATGGAACTGCTGGCCACGTTCTCCCCTGCGGCGCTCGAGCGTGCCTTGGAGCGGACCATTGCGCTGGTCTGCGAGAACTGTGATCCACCCGAGAACCACTATCCGATTCGAGTCGAGGACGAAGCCCGGTGCGAGGTATGCCACGGCACGGGTCTGGACGACAGCGTCGCCCGGTTCGTGACCATTTGCCGTGAGCGGGGTATCCACCGCATCAACCTGGTGGGCGGTGCTCCTGGTGCACGCAGGCGTCTGGCCGAAGCCCTGTCCAGCCACCTGGACATCCGGCTCATCGATCAGCCGCTCACGATCCCCCCGGACTGGCTCCGGGATACTGCGGAAAACGTCGACCTCACCATCCTCTGGGGAGACAGCTTCCTGGACCACCGGGTCATCTCCCAGTTCTCATCACTGCAAAACGTCCACGTCATCCACGTGGTCCATCCCGGACCAGGCGGCATGCTCAACGCGGCCACCCGCGCCGTGGCGGACTCCCGCCCGGTGGCCTCGCTGTTCGACAAAGAATCCTGATCCTGCCACCCACTGCGCAAGAACCTTGTTTGGATTCCCGACATTTCACGATAGAATAGCCTCGGCACCAATCCAGGCAGGAACACAACACACCGCCTAGACGAAGGAGCAGACCCATGAGACGAACAACGCTGTATCCACTCGCCCTCCTGTGCCTTGCATGCCTCGTCACCGCTTCTGTACAGGCCGCCCCTCGACCGGCGGCCCAGACACCGCGTCACGACGCCGGGGAAATGTTCGTCGGCACCCCTGCCGAGCTTGTCGCCGCCGCCATGCCGGAAATGCTCGCCAGGGTGCACATCGCGGTCAACCCGGCAGCCCCGGCCCTGGCCGAAGAACTGGCCACCGCTTTTGGAGGAAGCGCGGCTTTTGTGTGGGGCGCCACCTGCGTCCAGCTTGACGAGCAGGGCAACGGCTTCAGCTACACCCTCCCCGCTCGAGTGGACACCATCCGGGACCGGTACCTGGTGCTCGGCATCGTCGAAGCCCACCACCTCGCCGCCGCCTACGAAGTGCAGGTCATCCTCCATGAGGACTCGGTCCAGTTCCGCTTCGCCCGCCCGGACGGCTCACATGCCCTGAACGTGGATCTGGGCCTGGACGGCAACGGCGCGCTGCTTGTGGCCCCGGTCCAACTCCTCAAGATCGTCACCCTGTTCTACCCCAACGCGGCCAAGGGCACCTTCGACCCCATCATCGAGGCACTCCAGGGTGCGCTCAACGCACTCTACAACGTGCTCAACATGATCAACATGGCCATTTGCGCTGTGAACGAGGCCATCGAGTTGATGTACGAGCTGAACGATTGTCCTCTCTACGACATCGACCTGGCCACCGGTGAGCTTGCCCAGGCAATCATCTGCCTGGTGAAAGGCGTCATCGCCTTCGTCGATGAGGTCCAGTTCTGCTTCTGACCCCCCTCCCCCACACCGCCCCGAACATCGTCCACCCAGCGGATTGGACCCACGCCCAGCGAAGGGAACGGGCACTTTCGAGGCCTACGGAACCGACGATCCGTCTGTCTTCGAGCGCACACTTTCCGCTGCTCGAGCAAGCACTTCCTTCAGCTCTTTCAGCCGAAACGGCTTGGCAATGAAATCGAACACGCCAAACTCCGCGGCTTTCCGGGCTGTCTCCATCGTCGCATACCCGGTGATGATGATCACTTCGGTGTCCGGCCACAGCCGTTTCTGAGCCTGAAGCAAGTCCAGACCGCTCACGCGGCTCATCTTGAAGTCCGTGACCACGATGTCGAACCGGACCTCCTGGATACGTCGTAGCGCACGCTGACTATCGGTCATCACCTCCACCCGGTAGCCGGCGCGCTCGAGGCTGGGCTTGATGCGCGAACCCACGATGGGTTCGTCGTCCAGTACCAACACGTTCAAAGGCTCGGTCATGGGCTCCCTCCTTGCGCACGGGCGGCTCGAGATCGGGTCTCGAGTTCCAGAAACTCCTCCACGAACCGGGTCACGCAGTCGTCCGATTTCATCAGCACGTCGAGTTGACGGGCGAAGCCGATCAGCCTTCCGGCCATGACCAGGCTTTCGTGCATCATGGTCTCGCCGATCTTGCGCACCCTGGCCACCAGCAAGTCTCCCTTGATTTCCACCAGGTAGTCGAAGTGGCCGAGGACCTCGGCGAGGAACCTTGCCCGGCGAGACCGGCGTGACAGGTCGGTGACCCCTCCCATGAAACGGAAATAGACGTAGTTGTCATTTCGGTTTTCCGACATGAGGGCGTCGACCATGTTGAAATGGTAACCGAGTCGCAGGTTGACGTTCATGTAATCTCTGGAGACCACCGCCAGGTTCTGGGCTTCGCCAGGGTCCATTGCAGTGAGCTGGGAGGTTCGGGTGAAGCTGGTCATGAAGCTTCGGAAATCGATGTCCACCGGGGCGGTGCGCCAGGCCCCCTCGGCGCACAGTCCTTCGAGCAATGCCTTGAGCGGCCGGGACTCGACTTGGTCCGGGCGAATGACCCGGTGGGAGGCAGTGTCGGCCACGCCGCCGCCGATGTCGATGACCACCAACCCCAAAGGGACGGGCAGGTCGAGCCGCCGGGTGGGAATCCGTCTCCAGCGTCCGCCGCGCAAGTGCAGGTTGATGAACTCCTGGACCACCATCTCGTGGCAGAATCGCGTGACATCGTGGTAGGTTTGGCAGTTTGCCGCGGTGAATGCCTTGGCCTGCGGGTCTGTGAGGTAGAGGGGGGCGATGGTCTTGACCAGCCGTCGCAGCACACGGAACTCTCGAGCATCCGCAAAAGGCTGCTCCACCAGTGTTTGGAAGTGGAGCAATTCGCGGATGATTCCCTCGTACACGACCCCCTCTTCCGCGTCCACCGTCACCTCCATTCCCTCCAGCAGGACCTGGGTGGCGTCCTGGGTGTCCACCAGGGTGGGGACCCGGTACTCTCGAGCCACCGTGGCCATGTGGCCGGTCGGCGTACCAATGTCGGTGACGATAGCGGCGCAGAGGGGGATGACACGCGACAGACGGGGTGACGAGCTTCGGGCCACCAACACAGCGCCTTTCTCGAACCGGTCGAAGTCCTCGTCCGAGAGTACCTGAATCACCTTCCCGGCTCCGATGCCCCGACAGGCGACCAGTCCGACGTCTTCCATGAGCACCCTCGAGGTGCGTGTGACCTGGGAGACTCGCTCCAGGTCGAGCTTGCGCGCCACCCGGACCCGAAGCGGCCGGCTTTGGAGGATCACCGGTCCGTGATCGTTCGTGAAGCACCACTCGATGTCCTGGGGACACCGGAAATAGGTCTCAAGCTGCTCGGAAACTTCCACCAATTCCTGAATCTGATCCTGGGACAGCGAAGAACACCCCTGGTACTCGAGCCCTACGTCGACTTCCCGCTCGCCGGCCTGCGGGTCCAGACGCACCTGCCGGAGCTTGTTGCCTATGCGGGCCTCCAGGACCCGTGGTGGAGAGGTGTACCGCTCGACTCGATAGTGGTCGGCGCCGCTGGAGCCGTCCACCACGGTTCTTGCAAGGCCCCAGGCGGCGGTGATGAGGATGACCGGCTGCTCTGCGTCCTCGGGATCCCTGGAATAGACCACGCCGCTCACGACCGGGTCCACCATTGCAAGCACGCCGACCGCCATGGCAGCGTCCTGGAGTCCCATGCCGTGACCGGCACGGTAGGCGACAGCTTCGGGGGAGAAGAGCGAAGCCACCACCTCCTTGTACCGGTCGGCCACCTGGTCGGACGGTACCTGGAGATAGCTGCGGTGAATGCCGGCGAAGCTCACGCTTCCGTCCTCTCCGACCGCACTGCTCCGTACAGCGAAAAACTCGTGTCCGTCCGCCTCGAGCTTGCTGACTGCGCGCCTCAAGGCGCCATGCAGCTTGCCGGGGAGGTCCGCTGCCAGGATGGCCGTTCGAACCTCGTCCGCCACCGCCCCGGGATCATCCCCCCTGGTCAGGCGCTGTTGCACCTGGGTCAGAACCGATGCGACCGGTTCCCGTGAAAGGAACGCCCGAAAGGCCGCTGTCGTGACGACAAATCCGGGAGGAACCGCCAGGCCGAGCCTGGTGCGGATCTCCCCAAGGGTTCCCATTTTGCCACCGACCAGCTCGAGGTGGTCCAGGTCGGCCTCCTCGAGTGGAAGCACGAGCGGGCCGTCCATGCCTCCCGGTTCCAGTTCCAGTTCTGCTCGGACCCGCTTTTGAATGCGGGCAAAAGCCTCTCGCAGTTCTGGGTATCGATCCCCGGTGATCACATTCAGGTCGTCGATGATGCTCTGCACCAGACGCTCGATCTCCTCGACGGTTTTCTCGAGGTAGCGAGTGTCGAACACGTAGTCGCCGGAGAGCTTGTCGCCCATGTCTGCAATGAGGCCCAGAACGCGATTGTTGGCGTCCAGGAGGTTGCGAAAGCGTTCGAACAGGGCGCGAAACGATGCAAGCGCCTCCTCGCGCCCGGCTCCGAAGAGCCGTTTTCTCAACGCCTGGAACCTGGTCTTCATTTGCCTGACCGACCGCCCTTCGAA
>Ga0256914_1004564_pt1 | contig 10334 bp, 12 predicted proteins | sample HulkmetaG_FD_191571 | JGI IMG/M metagenome (GOLD analysis project Ga0256914, IMG submission 191571) | Hydrothermal chimney microbial communities from Main Endeavour vent field at the Juan de Fuca Ridge, Pacific Ocean - Hulk | ecosystem: Environmental > Aquatic > Marine > Hydrothermal vents ...
GCTTTTTTGCCGGTCAGTATTTTTATAAACCTTTGAGGTATCCCCTGTACGATATCTCTTAGTGTTCTGTCATATACGAACTGTTCTTTATCTGACAAAGTTTTTATTACCTTTTTTATTTATTATAGCATAAGAATCAGTTTTGAGAGATAAAAAAACTTCTATTAGATTCAAGACAGTTATAATTCAATACAATCTTATCGTTATCTAAAAAGAGTAAGACAATCCGATATTGGTTGTAGAATCTGTTTTATAGAGATTTTTTGCGGGAGGAGTATTGTCATACTTGATCTCAACTCCGGTGGTAAAAGCCAGTTTTTTATTTAGTTTAAAAACCAGTTTTGCTTTCAAAGATGTTTCATAATCCTTGATATCATCACTGTTTGCCATAATGTACCAATCGGCACTGAAACTGTTTTTTTCGCTGAATTTATATTTATATTCCGTTGAAGCTTTGATAAATGACAATGTTTCACTCTTTTTATCATCACTGTAATTGTTATATCTCATTAAAAGACCGCCAAGCCCCAACAAAAGTTCTTTTGAACTCTCTATGATCCTGTATCCGAAACCAAAACCGCCGTTTATCTGATGTTTATATCCCTCAAATCTGTTTTTAAGATAGGATATTTCTGCGTAAGAAAAAAGATTTTTTTGATAATAGTGTTTGATATTCAGATTGGCTCTGTATCTCTCATTTGTGGTTTTACCGCTTTTTTTACCGTAAAGCAGATCGGTATTAAATTTTATATCGGTTTTCTTTTGGGTTTTATACTCCATCTTGTATTCGGCATTGACGGTACTGCTTTTTGTATTGCCGCTTGTAGAGATAAATCCGGCTTCCAAAGAGTGCTTTAACCCGTCGTCGGCTTTTAGAAAAAGACTTAAAAACGCTATTAACAAGACTGATAAGATTAATTTCCTCACAGAATACTACACCAATTTAAAATATATGAAATTTTTTCAAAAACTCATCATCAACATCTATGAGTTTTCTTTTTCTCAAACTCTCTATCACCTCTTTATCACAATCGGTATCATCCGGCCACTCCCGTTTGAAATCATCTATCTCATTTTTGTTTGTAGCGTCGATTCCTATAAACTCTTTTTCCAAAAAGATATCTCTTTTTGCATCGATATTGTTTACAACTCTCCATATAAGCATATAGGGATTGTCAAGATCGTTTTTCTTTTCATCAACAAAAACGATAAGTTTCATATACTCTTTAAAAGAGGATAGTTTATCATAAATATTTCGCATAGGCTCTTTTTTATCCACTTTCATAACACATACGGGAGTTTTTGTATGAGTTTTATACTGCTTTAGAGCCTTTATGCTTTCATCTATCAAACTGACCTTTTCAAAAAGCTCATCATCATTTAAAATGGTCTTTTTGGGAAAATGCACATTATCCTGTGTGCAATCTATACCGAGTTTGCCTCCGTAGCAGGGAGTGTCGCTTGAGTGATCCAAAGCGTCACAAACACCCTCGCTGATGATGACATTGTCCACACTTACCCGATCTAGGATATAGTCGCTCAGTTCTTCGTAATTTTCAAGGCGGGGAGCATCTTCATTTACAAAAATCGCATGTTTTACAAAACTCATCTGCCCTACTCCCCAAAAAGCATGCATAAACTGTTTTGCATGCCCGGGATACATCGTTTTCATCTTGGAAATGATCAGATTGTGGAAAACTCCGTTTTCAGGCATCACATAATCTATAAGATCAGGAGCGGTTGTTTTCAAAAGAGGTAAAAATATCCTCTCCGTAGCCCATCCCATATATTTATCCTCCAAAGGAGGTTTGCCAACCACCGTTGCCAGATATACAGGTTCTTTTTTATGGGTTATACACTCAACTTTCATAACCGGATAAGGCTCTTTCAAAGTATAATAACCTGTATGATCTCCAAAAGGTCCCTCGATCTCCATCTCTTTTGGATCAACATACCCCTCTATCACAAAATCAACATCTTCGGGTATCCAGATGTCATTTGTTATCGATTTGACAAGGCGGGGATTTTTGTTTTTTATAAAACCATAAAGCAGAAGTTCAAAAACTCCGTGCGGAAGAGGTGCGGTAGCCGCCCATGTATAGAGAGGATCGCCTCCTATGGCGATGGATACCGGCATCTTTTTCCCCGCTTTTTTGTACTCATGAAAAAAATGCGCACTGTCTTTGTGGATTTGCCAGTGCATTCCAAGACGGTTTTTGTCATAAACCTGCAAACGATACATCCCAAGGTTGTTGATATTTCCGTCAAGTGATTTTGTATAAACCTGCCCCATTGTTATAAATGCTCCGCCATCTTGAGGCCATGTTGTCAAAACCGGCAGATCATACAGATTGGCTTTATCACCCTCCAAAACAATCTCCTGAGAAATTCCTCTCTCTTTTAATCTTTTTGGAAAAACATTTTTTAGATGAAAAAGTCTTGAGAGCATAGAGAGTTTATCCATAAAAGAAGAAGGCGGTTTCAGGTGCAAAAGTTCCTCTATCTCATTTGCTATTTCATCTGCCTTTTTACCCAAAAATAGTTCCGTCGCATAAAATGAGCAAAACAGATTCATCAAAACCGGAGTATCATATCTTTTTGAAAGCCTCTTTGAAACTGGTTTTTCAAATAGAAGAGCTTTTGGATTCTCCTTTTTTATCTCTATATAAGCGATATGAGGAATCTCAAGATCGATATCCACTTCCTCTTTTACAACCCGTAAAAGATTATGCTCTTTTAAAAGCTCTATAGTCTTTTGCATCTTCCACCCAATTTTATAAAATATCTCTCAAAGCTATCTCTTCTGCTCTTTTTAGAAGTTTTATAGCGCCGTTTTCAACCATCACATCGGCAAGTTCTTTACCCACCATTTTATAATCACTCTTAGGAGCTACAACCTTTTCTCTGATAATCTCACTTCCGTCAGGCAAACCGACTATGGCTCTTGTCTGTATCTCCGAATCTCTCAACTGCGCATTTACTCCTATCGGAACCTGACAGCCTCCTTGTAAAATCTCTACAAAATCCCTCTCCACTCTTGTTTCTATATAAGCCTTTTCATCATGAAGAACGGAAACTATCTCTTTGATTTTTTTATCATCAATACTCTCTATCCCAAGTGCAGCCTGTCCCATTGCAGGGATCATCACGGTAATACCGATAGGAGTAAAATAGTTTACACTCGCATTCAGTCCGAGTCTGTTAATCCCCGCACTTGCCAAAATGATAGCATCATACTCTCCGTCTTTTAACTTTCTTATCCTCGTATCAACATTTCCGCGAAGATTTTTTATAGTCAAATCGGGTCTGACCTGCAAAAGCTGCATTCTTCTTCTCAAACTCGTTGTACCGACTACCGCATTTTTGGGAAGTTCATCGATAGAAGGATACTTTTGGCTAAGCATCGCATCTCTGACATCTTCTCTTTTTGTGATAGCACTCAAAACCAAACCTTTGGGAAATTCGGTAGGAACATCTTTCAGACTGTGAACAGCCATATGAGCGTTTCCTTCAAGCATCGCATCTTCTAACTCTTTTGTAAAAAGTCCTTTCCCCCCGATTTTTGCCAAAGGAGTATCCAGGATTTTGTCCCCTTTTGTTTTCATGATCTTTAACTCAATCTTCAATTTCGGATGAGCTTTTTCCAAAAGACCTTTTATATGATTTGACTGCCATAGAGCTAACTTACTTCCCCTCGTTGCGATAATCAGTTTTTTCATAATTTTTCTCTTTGTACTTATTTTGATTTTTTTAACAATTCCAAATGTTTCCTTCTTGAGGAATCCTTTTTACCGTTTAAATAGAGTGTCGGTGTTCCAGATATTACAAGATCTGAAGCCATTTTAGAATCACTTTTAAATCTTTTTTCAATTTCAGGTGTATGAATCTCTTTTTTGGTTATCTTTGTCTTAAAAGCTTTGTTAAATACCTCTAAAATCTTATCCTCATCAGTCGTAGGAATATCAAAATAGTGTTCATACACTTTTATCAACAAATCTGCCTGACTCATCTTTAGTTTTTTCTCAGCCGCCATAATCACTCTTATAAGAGTAGGAGAGGCTTTATGAATAACATCCAACGGAAAATGGTAATAGTACAAAGCAAACTGTTTTGGATGTTTTTTAACAAATTTTATAAGTTCAGGTACAAAATCCTGACAAAAAGGACATTCGGGATCACTAAAAACAACCAGTTTGTTTTTGGCTTTGGCACTACCTGCTATCAAATGATCTTTTCTGTAATATTTAGGTGTCAGATCAAGAGCAACATCTCTTTTTATACTTCCGCCTGTTTTTAGGTTTAGAAGGTCTTTTGCAAGATATGTTCCATCCGAAAATACCGTATCGGTAGCCTCTATAACCTCTGTCATATTGTTATCTCTGTGAATCTCCAAAAAAATCGCTAAAAAATAGGCACTCCAGCCAACCGGTTTGTCAAGTTTCTTTTTAGCTTTTATCTTGATATCTTTAAGCTTATAGGCTTTCCCTACTTTTATCGCTTTTTTAATCGCATCTACAATTTTTTCATCTGTTTTTGTATCTTTTGTATTTGATACGGCAAACAAAAAAGTTTGCATAACAAGAATTAAAAATATAAATTTTACGGCTTTTTTCACTATTTACTCCTTTATCTATGATTTAAATTTCGGATGTTCTTCGATGATTTCCACATCAATAACATCGTTTTCTTCATTTTGCATTCCTTTTTTGCGTTTTAAATGCAAAATCTTTCTGGCAAAAAGAGTTCCAAAAAAACTAAACTGTAAAAGCACACCCAAAATATCACTGAAAAATCCGGGTATTATGAGCAAAAAAGCTCCCAAGATACTAAACAGACTCAGTTTTTGAAACTCTTCCATCGTGATCTCGCCATTTACCAAAGAACGCATACTTTCAGAAATGGTAAAGGAAGAATTTGAAAGCAGTATTATACCAATCATTGCGCTTAATATCAACTCTATAAATGTAGCCACTCCGCCTATTTTGGAAGCGATATTGACACTGACTGTTACCTCGATAAACAGATAAATAAGAAAATAGATCAATCAAATATCCCCGCTAGTTTTGCATCCAATTCATCGATAGAGATATCCTCTTTTTGAAGTGTTTTTCTATCTACTAATTGAACTTTATCATCTTTTAATCCTTTGCCGATTATCAAGGCATAAGGAAAACCGATAAGTTCAAAGTCTTTCATTTTAAATCCAAATCTCTCTTTTCTATCGTCAATTATAACTTCTTTATTCTCATTTTTCAATTTATTATATAAATTTTCTGCAAATTGTAGTTGATTTTCTTTTTTGGGATCAGATACAATGATATCAAGCATACACGGAGCCGTCGGTTTTGTCCAGATACAGCCTTTGTCATCATGATACTGCTCTATGACAACAGCTACAAGACGACTCACACCGATACCGTAAGTTCCCATTACAAAAGGTTTTGATTTTCCGTTCTCATCCAAAAAAACGGCATTTAGAGGTTTTGAGTATCTCTCTCCAAGCTGAAAAATATGCCCTACCTCGATCCCTTTTGTAAGAGAGAGTTTTCCACCGCATTTTTGGCAAATATCACCCTCCTCTACGCTTACAAGATCCGCATAATGAGGATTTTTCAACCATTTAAAGTCAAACCCCACATAATGATAATCTTTTTTATTTCCTCCGCAGATAAGATTTTCTTCGTCTTTTAGCTCTTCATCAATTACAGCTTTGAATTTTTCATTCAGAGGTCCTATGAAATAGGGAACAAAACCCGCCTCTTCAAGCTCTTTTTCATCCACATCGACAAGTTCCAAAGCATTTACGGCATTTGTGGCTTTTGTCTCCTGTAAAGTATCGCAACCTCTTATAAAAAATACAACTATCTCTTCTTTATCTTCATAGATCGCTTTTTTGGCTACCGCTTTTACAAAATAGTAGGGATCAAGATGGAAAAATCCGCTTAACTCCTCTATGGTTTTGATATTTGGAGTATGGAAAAAATCTTTGCTCATTTGGGGAGCCTCTTCCAAAGGCACTCTCTTTTTTGCTCTTTTTGCAGCTTCCACATTTGCGGCATATTCGCAACTGTGACAGATCACGATATCATCTTCTCCGTTTTGTGTAAGAACCATAAACTCCTTACTCCTGCTTCCTCCTATTGCGCCGCTGTCAGCCTCCACCGCTCTAAAATCAAGCCCCAGTCTTGTAAAAATATTTGAATAGGTTTTCTCCATCAAAGAGTACTCTCTTTTCATATCCTCTTCATCTGCATGAAAGCTGTAACCATCCTCCATCAAAAACTCTTTGCCTCTCAAAAGTCCGAATCTCGGTCTTATCTCGTCTCTGAACTTCAGATTTATCTGATAAAGATGCAAAGGAAGGTCTTTATAGCTTTTTACCCTGTTTCTGACAAGATCAACCATCATCTCTTCGTGTGTGGGACCCAAAACAAACTCATTGTCTTTTCTGTCACGAAATCTAAGAAGCTCTTTACCGTATTTGTCATATCTGCCGCTCTCTTTCCAAAGTTCGGCGGGAGTTACAAACCCCAACTGAACCTCCTGACAACCGGCTTTATCCAACTCATCTTTGACAATGGCTCTAATCTTGTCAAGAACAATTTTTCCAAGAGGCAAAAAGTTATATATTCCGCTTCCGACCTGAGAGATAAATCCTCCTCTTATAAGATACTTATGACTCGGCAAAACCGCATCTTTTGGATCTTCTTTGACGGTAGGAACAAAAAGTTTTGAAAATCTCAAACTATACTCCTTAGATATTTTTTTCTATTTGATATTCGCATTTGTAAGAATCAAGTTTCTTTTCCACATCTGTATTGAGATTGAAAATATACTGCATTGACTGAACAATCGTATCGGCTCTTGGTGAATCGGCTACATTTTTCAGATTTTTTGTAGGCCCATGCAAAAAACCGTTAAAAGACTGGTGCAAAATCTTCTCCACCTGTTTTTGATACTCTTTTGGCAGATATCCCTTTTTTACTGCTCTTTCAAGCTCTCTTTGCGAACACTCTCTTGCACGACTTCTTATCTCTTTGATCATAGGATCTATCGCAAGAGTCTGAAGCCATTTGAAAAAATCCATCGTAGCTTTTCCGATAATGGAATAGGCGATTTTTGCGTGTTCTTCCCTTAAAGCTTTATTACTGTTTACTATCTCTTCAAGATCATCCACCGCATATATATTGATATTTTCACATCCGCAATCTTCTATATCCCTTGGAACAGCCACATCAAACCAGTGTCTTTCAAAATCGATCTCTTCTACCATATCTTTTGTTATGATTGTATGGGGTGCACCGGTTGCGCTAAAAAGCAGACGATATCTGTTTAAAAACTTTTTTAGATTTGAAAAAGGCTCTACCGTAACTCTGACTGACTCGATAGAATCAGCAAGTTTTTGCGCTTTTTTTATATCCCTGTTGATGATGATAAGGTTAACTCCGGCATTTGCAAGATGTTTGGCGGCAAGTTCCGCCATCTCTCCCGCACCTACTATAATAGCGCTGTATCCCCCGATATTTCCCCCAAAAATCTCTTTTGCTTTTGCAACCGCTACGCTGGAGACGGAGATCGGATTTTTAGAGATATCGGTAGAGTTTCTTACTTCAGCTGCACATCTGAAAGCGTGGTGCATCGTTCTTGCAAGTTTTTGACCGCAAAATTTGTTCTCATAAGATAGTAAAAAAGCTTTTTTTATCTGCCCTACTATCTGGGTTTCTCCGATAACCAGACTGTCAAGAGAAGATGCAACGGTAAAGAGATGATGAATCGCGCCGTTATCTTCATAAACATCTCCTCTTCCTTCAAGCTCCTCTTTGCTTACACCCGTTAAAGCCGAAAGCTCCGTAAAAATATGATCAAGTGAATCCTGACACTCCTTAACACTTGTAATTATCTCTACTCTGTTGCATGTGGATAATATAATCACTTCATTAATACTTTGATGAGCCAATAACTTTTTATAAAATTCCTTTAAAACCTCTTCATCGTTAAAAGCTAATTTTTCTCTTACCTCAATACTCGTATTTTTATGAGAAAAACTAACCGTCAAATAATGCATCAAAACTCCCTTTCTATCATATCTTTTATAATTTTCTCCAAACCTTCATTTTTATGATCTCTAATCGCTTCTAGTGCCTCATAGCCGTACTCTTTGGCTTTTTTTACAGATTCATCAATCGCTCTGCTTTTTTGCATATTCTCTTTTATCCAATTGACCTCTTCTTGATTTAGCTCTTTTTTGTATAATGATTTTAGTTTTTCTCTGCCTTCTTGATCCAAAAAACGATACAGATAGATATAAGGAAGTGTGGTTTTACCCTCTTTAAAGTCATTTAAAGCCGGTTTTCCAAGCTTGAGACTCTCTTGGGTGATATCCAAAACATCATCTATGATTTGAAAAGCAAGTCCAAGATTTTTTCCGTATATGGAAAAAGCATTCTCGTCCAATCCTCCCAAAACCGCCGCACTTGCGGCACTTGCCTCTATCAAAGAGGCCGTTTTTTGATAGATCATATCAAAATACTCGTCAATATCGGGATTGAAAGTTTTTGAAAGTCTCACATCGTTTAACTCTCCCAAAGACAAAAGGGCAACCGCATTTGAGATGATCTGAGCTACCTTCTTTTCATATCCGACAAGTTCAAAATAGGCCTTTGAATATAAAATATCTCCAAGCATTATAGCACTTTTATCACCGTATAAAGCATTGATAGAGGCAACTCCTCTTCTTAAATCGGCATCATCTATAACATCATCATGAAGCAGACTTGCAGCATGTATAAGCTCTATAATGGCCGCAAGTTTGTAAGATATCTCATTATGCGGAGCAATTTTTAAAACAAGTTTTGCCCTTAGACGCTTACCGCTTGGAAGTTTGTTAAAAAGTTCATCTACATAAGAGCTTTTAACACTGCCGACAATAGAATGCATATAAAATTCAACTTTATCCAACACCGCTTATTTCCTTCTTTTTGGTTCTATAAAACTGACACTGTTTCCTTTTTGTGGATCACTGATAAACACACCAAGCGTTGCGATCTCTTTTTTCTCATCAAAATCTTCAAATTTCAACAACATATAGGGCATAAGCCATGCTTTTGGAGGTTTTTTATCGATAATCTGTCTGATAAAATCCCTGCCCCTTTTTCGGTACAAAACATATTGATAAGGAAACCCCTCATAGTTTGCCAAAATCACCAGACCTTCATTTTTATAAAGAGTCCATCTGAATTTGAAAAGTCCCGCATCTTTTATTTTGGTCTCTTCTTTGTTTATCTGTACTGTTGCCGTTTCATCTTTTTTCAGTTTAAAAGTATATTGATACTCCCAGTTTACGCCAAAACAAAAACCTGCCAAAAAAATTATAAAAAAAAATTTACTCATTTTGGGAAAGAATGTTACCCATACTCTCTATATAGATATTGTGCTGTCTTTGTCTGATTTTGTCCTGATTGTTAAAAATATAATTGTTTATAATAGTTTCCACATCTTTGTCTTCACCCAAAACCTCTTCCAAAAGAAGTTCAAGCGCTGACAGTTTATGAATAACATTTCCCAATTCCTGCTCTACCAAATTCCTGTTGGCATTAAAAATCACATCAAAATATTTATTCTCAGGTGTACCGCCGAATATATCGTCGTTAAAAATATCCATACTTTCTCCTAAACTCTCTTAAAAATCATAGGATTATAGCACAATAAAACTGCACTTTCCAGAAAAAAGAGGATTATTATTTGATATAATAAAATCCGTTACATAAAAATTAACTAAAAGAATATAAAAATATGAGAGAAAAGAAAATAGAAAAATATCTGAGACTCAAATACATAAGAGAGATAGAGAGATATATAAATCGTATCGTAAACTTTTTAAATACAAAAACAGATCCGACAAAAGAGGAATTTTGTAATTTTGCAAATGAAAAGTACAAAAAGATACAAGAGTGCGAGAAAATTCTTCTTACCAAAGGTTATCCTGCCGATATGGAAAAGTTTGCCGACAAAATCATCTATGCCGCAAACTCCCAAAAAGAGATGGACGATCTAAAAGGAGAGATCCTCTATGAAGCCAACCGCATCAGAAAAACAAAGAGACTAAGAAGTTATAAGAAAGACAAACATAAAAAAACAGATATTCAAGAGTATTAAAAACCGGCTATATCTCTGATTGGAACATTCTTATTTTCATATTGTGATCTGTAAAAACCAGCGCTAAAATCATCTACCCCATCCATCTTTCTCTCCACATCTCAAAAACTATGATACTCCAAAGTTTATTGATATTGATCTTTTTCCCCTCTTTGAAAGCTTTTTTCATTCCTAAAACC
>Ga0256914_1004565_pt1 | contig 10332 bp, 10 predicted proteins | sample HulkmetaG_FD_191571 | JGI IMG/M metagenome (GOLD analysis project Ga0256914, IMG submission 191571) | Hydrothermal chimney microbial communities from Main Endeavour vent field at the Juan de Fuca Ridge, Pacific Ocean - Hulk | ecosystem: Environmental > Aquatic > Marine > Hydrothermal vents ...
TTTTGAATTTCAATATTTTCGACTGATAACTCTTCAAAAAATCTGAAAAAAAAATCTTTTCTTTTTAAAAATGAGATAAAACTATAAAAGCTTTCAGGAATTCCTAATTTTGAAAGCCTGTTTTTTTCTAATGTTTCAATAGCTTTATGAAGGTAGAATTCCCTTAATGAGTTTTCAATTTTTATTTTTTCTGGAACTATTACAATATTATCAATGAAAGAATCAATGGTAAAAAGTTTTGGCAGGGGACCCTGCAATGAGTTATTAATAAAATCTCTGATTTTTCTATAAGTTGAAAATATTTCTACATTAAACACTTTTTTCTAATTTTGAAAGAATATAGTCATTTATTGCATTTTCAAGGGCAATTGGCCCAAGTGTTGTGCAATGAACTTTTTCTTCTGGTAAGCCGCCTAATTCATTTAATACATCATTAGGCTTAATATTTATGGCATCTCTAAAATTTTTATTTTTTATCATCTGCAAGAATGCACTTGTTGCTGCAATAGCAACATGGCATCCAAAAACCTCTGCTTTTGATTCTGTGATAATATCATTTTCATCTATTTTTAGATAAAGTTTAATATAATCAGTGCACCCAGGGTCCCCACCTATGCCTACAGTATCAGGATTTTCCATTCTCCCAATATCCTTTGCTTCCATAAAATATTTTATTAGCTTTGTTTCATCCATTTTGTGCTCCAGAAAATTTTAGAAACAGCCAAGCTGACAATTAATTATTTTAATATTTAAATCATTTAAAGCTTTTCCCATTTCTCTTTTAGGAAAATTGTACTTATCTGCAAGCTCCCATGCTTTTGCACAACTTATTTTGCCATTATTCTTTGCAGCTATTTCTTGTAATTCCCTTTTTAAATTTTCATTCATTTTAACCCCCCTTTTATTTTATATTCAGACCTTTTACAACAACGTATCCACCATCACCAAAGCTAATTTTCACAGGCTCAACATCTTTAATTAGAGCTGGAATTTTAAATAAAGTCTGGTAAATTTCTGTTATTAAAATATCGTTTCTTTTAAAATGTTCTATTAATTGCAAAGTTGATAAAAATTTACAATTTGAGTAAAATTTTGAAGTTGTTTTTTCTCTGTATATATCACCTAAAAAAGAATCAGAATCTATAATTCCTGCTATAACATGGCCGCTCTGTTTAACCACTCTTTTAATTTCCATAAATAATTTATGAATGTTTTTAACAAATGCAAGTGTTGTTGCAAGAAGCACAAAATCAAATGAGTTCTCTTTAAATGGCAGTTCCTCACCTATACCTTTAGCCACAGTAATGTTTCTATTTTGTGCAAGTTTAAGCATGTTTATTGATGGATCAAGACCAAATTGAATATTAAGTGCTTCTGCAAATCTTCCAGAGCCAACACCAATTTCTAAACCTACTTTATCCTCAGGGACAACTTTTTTTAAAGCTTCAAGCTCTGAGAGAAAAATATTTTTATTTTCATCAAACCAGTTATCATACTCTTTGTAAAATTTGTCAAAAATTTTTATATTCATCTATTTATCTTTTGTTTTTGGATTTAAAATATTTTGCAAACCTTCTCCTACAAAATTAAATGCAAGTATTGTAACAAATATAGCAAGTCCTGGAAATAAAGATAACCACCAAGCTATGTCAATGTTATCTTTGCCACTCATAAGCATATTACCCCAGCTTGCTGTAGGTGGCTGAACTCCAAGACCTAAAAAAGAAAGAGCTGATTCTGTTAAAATTGCTCCACCTATTCCAAGTGTAGCATATACAAGTATTATTGGCAAGATATTTGGTAAAATATGAATTATTAAAATTCTAAAAGTTGATGCACCATTAATAATAGCAGCAAGTATAAATTCCCTTTTTTTCAAAGATAATATTTCAGCCCTAACCATTCTACATATTCCCATCCAGCTTGTTACACCAATAATCAGCATAATATTTGTAATAGATGGTTGTAGATAAGCTATAACAGCAAGGATTAGAAAGAATGTAGGGAAGCAGAGCATAATATCAACAAAACGCATTATTATAATATCTGCAATCCCTTCAAAAAATCCTGCAATAGCACCTAATATTGTGCCAATAATAGCTGAAATGCCAACAGCTATAAATCCAACTTTTATTGAAATACGAGAACCATAAATTAACCTTGATAAAACATCGCGCCCAAGTTCATCAGTACCAAGTAAATGCGTATGAGATGGTGGGAGCAAAACATCTTTAACATTTATAAGTGCTGGATTGTAAGGTGCTATTTCAGGTGCAAATATGGCCATTATTATCAGTAGAATTATAAAGCCTATTCCTGAGTAAAAAAGTAAACTCTGCTTCATAAGGTGTATATATATAATTTTTTTTTGATTGGCAATAACTTAATTTTTCTGTTATAATAAAATTATGGAAAAAACAATTTCTCTGGCTTTAAGTGCAGGTGGTGCAAGAGGGTATGCGCACATTGGAGTAATAGAAGTATTAGAAGAATTTGGTCTTAAAATTAAGTCTATTGCCGGTTCTTCAATGGGTGCTGTTATTGGTGGAATTTATTCTGCAAATAAACTTGATGTTTACAAAGAGTGGGTAACTGGTCTTGATAAAATTGATGTATGGAAAATGCTTGACCTATCATTTACAAAAAAGGGTATTTTTAAAGGTGATAGAATAATAAACTTTCTTGAAAAAGCACTTATTGGGCATTATGAAATAGAGGATTTTCAGGTTAAATTTACAGCAGTAGCAGTGGATATTGTCTCTCACAGAGAAGTGTGGTTCAGTAGGGGACCGCTATTTGATGCAATAAGGGCATCTATTGCTATCCCTGGCTTATTTACACCTGTGTATATGGAGAACAAAATACTTGTAGATGGTGGGATATTAAATCCTTTACCAATTGCACCTGTATTAAATGATCATAATGATCTGATAATTGCTGTTGACGTTAATTCATCAAGAGAAGCAGATTCTATACTTTTAAAGCATTTTCAGAAATCATCTGACAAACATAGTGAAGAACTTAATATGCTGAATATTTTAATGCAGTCTATTAATATTATGCAGAATAAAATTAGCAAATTTAGATTAGCCTCATATTCTCCTGATTTAGTTATTGAAATACCCAAATATTGTTGTGGAATTTTTGATTTTCATCGAGCAGAGGAAATGATAAAAATAGGTAGAATAATTGCAAAAAATGAGCTTGAAAAATTTTTTAATAAAATAAGATAAAAATTATTGACAAATTGAAGTTATTAGTATACTTTTAAAAATATAATAATGTTATATTTACGGAGAAGATAAAATTTCCGAAATATCTGAACCTCCAGGTTTATACATTCTAACCAGTTTTCCAGCCTTTCAACCATTTTTTGTAAAAGGAGAAAAATATGCAATTTGAAACAGTTATTTTTGAAAAAGATAGAAATATAGCTATATTGAGGTTGCACAGGCCAGAAAGAATGAATGCAGTTATAGAGCAAATGTATATTGATATTAATAGTGTACTTGATATTGTTGAAAAAGATGATGATATAAGGGTTATGATATTAACTGGCTGTGTATGGAAAAGGGAGAAAGGTGATAAGCAGGCATTTTGTGCAGGAGCAGATTTAAAAAAACATTCAGCTGGAGATAGAACCCCATTTGAAAAAAGAGAATATATATTTCTTGCTCACAATACAACCAAAAGAATTTATGAATTTTCAAAGCCTATTATTGCTGCTGTTAATGGTCCGGCTCGTGGAGCTGGTACAGAGATGGCACTTAACTGTGATTTTTTAATAATGGCTGATGAAGCTACAATAGGTTTTCCAGAAACATCTCTTGGTACATTTATAGGTGGAGGAGTTACATATCACCTCTCTCAAATAGTAGGTATGCAAAAGGCTAAAGAGCTTGTTTACACAGGGAAAATCTTAAATGGTAAAGAAGCTGTAGAGTTTGGATTAGCTTATAAAAGTTTTCCAATAACCTTATTTATGGATAATGTTATTTCATTTGCAGAAACTTTAGCAGAGAAAGCTCCATTTTCTATGAAGTTTGCCAAAAAGCTTTTACAAAAAGCACCACATCTTGATATTGATACTGTTATTACCCTTGAAGCAGAGGCAATTCTTGCATGTATGACCACAGAAGATTGGCATGAAGGTATAAAAGCATTTTTGGAAAAAAGAAAGCCTGTGTATAAAGGCAAATAGGAGGGTTGTATGAGTTTGCACAGAGTTTTAAATGCTCAAAGTGTAGCTGTTATTGGTGCTTCAAAAAATAAAACAAAGAGAGGGTATCAGGCTATTGTTACTCTTCATGAAGAAAATTATGAAGGGAAAATATTCCCTGTTAATCCAAAAGAAAAGAGCATTCTTGGGTTAAAATGTTATGCAAAAGTTACAGATATAGAAGATGAAGTTGACCTTGCACTTATTACCACACCAGCAGAGACTATCCCTAATATTTTAAGAGATTGTGGGAAGAAAGGTGTGGCTGGAGCTGTTATTATTGCTGGTGGGTTTAGAGAAGCTGGAGAAAAAGGTAAAAGACTTGAGAGAGAAGTTGTGGAAGTTGCCAAGGAGTGTGGTGTCAGGCTTATAGGTCCAAACACTTCAGGAATGATGAATCTTAAAATAGGGCTAAATCTTGTTGGTATAAAAAATGCCCCTAAAGGTGATATTGCTCTGGTAACCCAGAGTGGTAATATGGCTCTTGAGTTAATTACAGAGGCATCAATTAAAAGCAGGAAAGGCTTTTCCTATTATGTAGGTGTTGGTAATGAAGCTGATATAAAATTTCATGAATATCTCAATTTTTTCAAAAATGACCCTGATACAAAGGCAATTTTAATGTATGTGGAAGGATTAAGTGAAGGTAGAAAGTTTTTACAGGAAGCTTACAATGCCACATTAGTTAAGCCAGTTGTTTTATTAAAAAGTGGCAGAACATCTGCTGGTAAAAAATCTGCTGGTTCCCATACAGGCTCTCTTGCAGGAATGAGTGAAGTTGCATTAACAGCATTTAAAAGGGCAGGTATTACTGTAATCGAAGATTCAGACAAGCTCTTTCCTGTTGCAGAAACTCTTTCAAGCCTTCCAACAATAAAAAATAATAAAGTTGCTATTCTTGCAGATGGTGGTGGTCATGCTACAATTGCAGCTGATCTTTTAACAGAAGCTGGTATTGAAATTCCAGAGTTGCATTCAAAAACACAAGAAAAATTAAGAGCATTGCTACCATGGAATGCATCAGTTAAAAATCCAGTTGATGTTGCAGGTGGCACAGATTCCAATCCAAAGCTTTTTGCTGATTGTGTTAGAGAGATTTTAAGAGACCATAATATTGGTGGGTTGCTTTTGGTTGGGCTTTTTGGTGGTTATGGTATTAGATTTGCCGAAGAGCTTAAATTTCAAGAAGAGGATGCAGCGCACCAGATGGGTAAATATGTTGTTAAATATAGGAAGCCAATAGTTGTTCATAGTTTGTATAATTTTTTAAAACCACATTCCCATGAATTGTTAAGATATTACAATATCCCTGTTTACGATTCTCTTGAAGTTGCATGTAAATGTATAGAGAGTTTGTGCAGGTATGGTGAATATTTAACAACATACCATAGAGAGGTAAGTTTTGTAATTAACTATAGGAAAAAAGCGCACAATGAAGCTGAGAAAATAATTGCAAATGCACTTGCCAGTGGCAGAAGTGTCTTACTTGAGCATGAAGCTAAAAAAATATTAAAAATACATAATGTTCCTTTACTTGAAGAAGAAGTTTGCAAAACACCAGAAGATGCAGTTAATTTTTTTAAAAAAATAGGTAAACCAGTTGCAATGAAAATAGTTTCAAAAGATATACTTCATAAAAGTGATGCTGGTGGTGTAAAGCTTAATATAGATTCTGAGGAAAAAGTTAGGGAAGCTTTTGATGAAATTATTAAAAATGCGAAAAATTATAAACCTGATGCAGAGATAGAAGGTATCCTTGTTACACCTATGGCAGATGAAGGCCTTGAAATAATAGTTGGCACTAAGATAGATGAGCAGTTTGGACCTATAATTTTATATGGAATAGGTGGTATTCTTGTTGAGGTAATAAAAGATGTTGCTTTTAGAGTGCTTCCTCTTTCAAGAGGTTGTGCAAAAAGAATGATTGACGAAATTAAATCTTCAAAAATTTTAAATGGTTTTAGAGGGTTTAAGCCTTTTGATAAAAAAGCTTTAATTAGGTTACTTTTAGCTGTGTCAGATATAGTAGAGTCTTATCCAGAGATAAAAGAGATGGATTTAAATCCAGTATTGCTTTATGAAGAGTCAAAAGGGCTCACAGTTGTTGATGCAAGAATAATATTAAAAAGCAAATAAAAATATAAATTATGCTTGACAAATTTATTAAATTAAATTAATTAAAAAATTGTATACAATTTAAGCCATAGAGATTTCATAAACTCTATGGCTATTTTAATAAAGGTTAAAAAATGGAAAAAGTTATTATTACTGCTGCTATCACAGGAAGCAGAACCCCAAAAGAGAAGTCACCTTATATTCCCATTACCCCCCAAGAGATAGCAGATTCTGCAATAGATGCTGTTAATGCAGGCGCTGCAATAGTTCATATTCATGTGAGAGATCTTCAAACAAAGCTTGGAACACAGGATGCTCAGTTATACAGGGAAGTGCTTGATAAGATTTATTCAAAGGTTAACCCTGTTGTTTGCCTTACTACAAGTGGGATTCCTGGTAAAAACTTAGGTTATGAGGAACGTTTTATCCCTCTTCAATTTAAGCCTGAACTTGCTTCATTTGATGCTGGTTCCATTAATGTAAATGATGGAGTATTTCTTAATCCACCAGATTTTTTAAAACAACTTGCTTTAAAAATGAAAGAAGCAGGGGTCAAACCAGAATTAGAAGTTTTTGATACAGGGATGATAGAGTATTGCAAATATCTGATGAATGAAGGTTTTCTTGAGCGACCATTACATTTTCAATTTGTTCTTGGTGTAAGAGGTGGTGCAGCTGCATCTGCTAAAACTCTTCTGCATATGGTAGAGCTAATCCCAGAAGATTCTACATGGTCTGTTATTGGTATAGGTAAAGGACAGCTTCCTATGGTAATGATGGGGCTTGTGCTTGGTGGACATGTTAGGGTTGGTTTAGAGGATAATATTTACTATTCAAAAGGTAGACTTGCAAAGTCTAATGCAGAATTAGTTGAAAGGGTTGTTAGAATAGCAAAAGAATTTGGAAGAGAGGTCGCAAGTCCTGATGATGCAAGAAATATTTTATCAATAAAAAAAATGGAGTGAAAAATGAGTTTTAAGACAATTTTAGTGCCAATTGATTTCTCAGATGATTCATTAAATGCATTAAAGCATGGAATAGAAATTGCCAAAAAGTTTAATTCCAAACTATTTATTTTGCATGTTAACCATGATGAAAGCCTACTTTATCATTACCTTACTGATGAAGAATTTGAAGAATTAAAAGAGCGTATTATTAAAGATGTTCAGAATCAACTTGAGAAGTTAGAGGATAAGTTTCCAGAGCTTAAAGATATAGATTATCATTACAGAATAAGACGAGGGGTTCCTTATGTTGAGATTGTTGAAGAAACTGAAAAAGAGCATGTGGATTTGGTTATTGTAGGCTCCCATGGTAAGACAAGTGCTAAAAAGTTTTTTTATGGTGGCACTACTTCCAAAGTTGCCAGACGTGCAAAGTGCAATGTTATGATTACGCGATTAAATGACTAACACAGGCTTTTCGGTGCTTTTGTCACCAAATAAAATAAATTCAAGGAGGTAAGGAGATGAGGAAGTTATGGATTATGCTACTTTCAGTAGCTGTATTAATCCTTGGTTTGAGCAGCTTTAGCTTTGCAAGGATGACATTTGTAACAATTGGTACAGGTGGTGTTACAGGTGTTTATTACCCGACAGGTGGTGCAATCAGTAGAATTGTAAACAAAAAGTCAAAAATCTATCATTTAAAAGTTACTGTTGAATCAACAGGTGGTTCTGTTTTTAACATTAATGCTGTATGCAATGGTGATCTTGAATTTGGCATCTGCCAATCAGACAGACAATATCAAGCATGGTATGGAATGAAAGAATGGAAAGGTCATCCACAGAAAAAATTAAGATCACTTTTTAGTATTCACCCTGAGTCAGTTACTTTAATAGCTACTGATGCAAGTGGTATTTATTGTTTGAAAGATTTAAAAGGAAAAAGAGTTGCTCTTGGTAACCCAGGTTCTGGTCAGCTTGGAAACTCAAGAGATGCTTTATGGCTTGCTGGCCTTGATGAGAAAAAAGATATTAAAGCTGAATACATTAAGGCTGTAGAAGCTGCTGAAGCATTACAGGATGAAAGAATAGATGCATATTTTTATACTGTTGGCCATCCAAATGGCTCCATTAAAGAAGCAACAGCTGGTAGAATTAAAGTTCATATAGTTCCTATTCCAAATGTTGAACCATTACTTAAAAAATACCCATATTATGCAAAAGCTTATATCCCTAAAAAGTTTTATCCAAATCTTACTAATAAAGAAGATATGATTCCTACTTTTGGTGTTAAAGCTACATTTGTTACATCAGTTGATGTACCTGTAAAAGTTGTTTATCCAATAGTTAAAGAAGTTTTTGATAACTTTCAAGCATTTAAAAAGTTACACCCTGCATATTCTACACTTACTAAAAAGAAAATGCTACAAGGGTTAACAGCTCCTCTTCACCCAGGTGCAATTAAATATTACAAAGAGTCAGGTTTAATAAAGTATGTTAAACCTTCATTATTAAAATAATCATATCAGGGAGATTTTCTCCCTGATTTCTTCATATTAGGGGGTTAAAATGTCTGAGGAAAAAGAAAAGAAAAAAGCAAACGTTGATTTAGACGAGATACTTGCTGAAGAAACTGGTGAGATTAGAAAGGTAGAAGGATGGCAAAAATATATAGTGCCAACGTTAGCACTTTTATGGTCTTTATTTCAATTATCAATTTCAAGCTGGTTACTTTTAGACTCAATCACTACAAGGGCAATACACCTTGCATTTGCAATGGGAATCTGTTTTTTTAGTATCCCTTTTTTCAAAAAACCTAAAAAACATTTTAAATTTTTATGGGCAAGAGATAGAATCCCTGTAATTGATATGATTCTTGCAATTATTGCTATTATTTCAGCGTTATATATTTGGTTTAACTGGGAAGGTATTTCTGCAAGAGCAGGAATGCCAAATACAGTGGATATTATTTTTGGAATTTGTTTAATGATTTGTTTGTTGGAAGCTTCAAGACGTTCAATTGGTCCAGCATTAACAATTATTGCTGTTGTTTTTACTTTATATGCTTTTTTTGCAGAATATATGCCAGAAGCTCTTGCTTTTAAAAGTGTCTCTCTTGCAAAATATTTAAATCAGGAAGCTCTATCTTCTGAAGGTGTTTATGGTATTCCACTTTACGTTTCAGCAAGGGTAGTTTTCTTATACGTTTTATTTGGTGCAATTCTTGACAAAGCTGGTGGAGGTAAGCTCTTTATTGACCTTGCTTTATGTTTTCTTGGTAAGTATAAAGGGGGACCTGCAAAAGCTGCTGTATTGGCAAGTGGCCTTACTGGTATGGTGTCAGGATCAAGTATTGCAAATATTGTTACAACAGGTACTTTTACTATCCCCCTAATGAAAAAAATTGGTTATCCTCCAACAAAAGCAGCTGCAACAGAAGTTGCTGCAAGTATTGATGGGCAGCTTGCTCCACCTATAATGGGAGCCGCAGCTTTTATTATTGCTGAATATCTCAATGTTCCATATATTGCTGTTGTTAAAGCAGCTGCTATTCCTGCTTTTACTTCTTATGTGGCACTGCTTTATATTACACATATTGAAGCATCAAAACTTGGTATGCGTGGTTTAACCAAAGATGAGATTCCAAGTTTAAAAGAGACAATTAAAAAAGGTTTTTACTTCTTTATCCCTATTGTAATTCTTCTCTATGAATTGATACTTTTAAGACATTCACCTGATAAATCAGCTTTTACAGCTATTATGTGGTTAATTGGCATTATAATAATTAGAGATTTAATTTTATATAAAATGGAGGGTAAAGATATTAAAGAGGGATTTTATGAAGCTATTAAAGTTATTAGAGATGGAATGATTTCTGGAGCTAAAAATATGGTAGCTGTGGCTATTGCATGTGCTGCTGCTGGTATTATTGTGGGTATTGTTAATATGGGAATCGGTGGAATGATTACTCAGGTTGTTGAAACTCTTTCAAGAGGAAATATCTATCTTATGTTGATTATAACAGCTCTTGCAAGCTTGCTTATTGGAATGGGA
>Ga0256914_1004566_pt1 | contig 10332 bp, 9 predicted proteins | sample HulkmetaG_FD_191571 | JGI IMG/M metagenome (GOLD analysis project Ga0256914, IMG submission 191571) | Hydrothermal chimney microbial communities from Main Endeavour vent field at the Juan de Fuca Ridge, Pacific Ocean - Hulk | ecosystem: Environmental > Aquatic > Marine > Hydrothermal vents ...
GTTCATGGCCTAGAAAATGATACGCAGGCAGAGTGTAGGGTGTTGATAATCGCTGCGATGCCCATAAAAGAGGAAGCTAAATGATTTATACGCTGGATCCTCAGACTATGGTTTCTTTAAGGGAGGTGGCCCTAGGTCGAGAGATGGCCGATCTGGTGATCGTTGGCGGCGATGTTGTCAATGTTTACAGTGGCGAAATTATCCAGGACCAGTCTATAGCGATAAAGGGTAAATGGATAGCCTATGTAGGGCCAAACGTAGATCACTGCACAGGTGCAAACACTGAGCGTATCGATGCCTCGGGAAGGGTGGTGATTCCGGGCTTTATAGATGGACACACCCATCTGCTATACTATTGTTCGCCTGGTGAGTTCCTGCGATATGCGATGAAGGGCGGAACCACCACGATTATCACGGAACTCGTTGATGTGAGTTTTGCATTTCAATACCAGGGGCTGATAGAGTTGTTGGAAGGATTGAAGGATCAACCAATTAAGGTGTTCGCCACTGTCTCTCCATGTATGACCCTTAGCGAGGGATTTCGGAAGAGGAGTCCAAACCTTGAAGAGCTCATAGAGCTCCTTAAAAGGGATGACGTGGTTGGAGTCGGGGAAGGCTACTGGCAAGATACTCTCAGAGGGGACCCAAATTTCCCTGCCCTTTCGGCGGAGGCTTTGAGACTGCGCAAGACTGTAGAGGGTCATGCTGCAGGCTGCAGGGAAAAAAGGCTTAATGCCTACTTGAGTTACGGCGTGTCTTCGTGTCATGAGTCCACCAACCCACATGAAGTGATTGAAAAGGTGAGAGCTGGCATATGGGTTATGATCCGGGAGGGAAGTGTACGAAAAGAGTTACATGCAATGTCTGAACTCAAAAAGAAGGATATCGGATATCGGCGACTTGTGCTGGTTACCGATAGCGTGGATCCTTGCGACTTAATTGAGAAGGGATACATGGAATTTGTGGTACAGCGAGCAATAGATTTGGGATTTGATCCAATAACAGCCATACAGATGGCAACCCTGAATCCCGCGGAACATTTCCGGCTCGACAATTTGCTGGGAGGCATCGCTCCTGGCAAGTACGCGGATATAGTGATAATACACGACCTCGAAAATATAGATGCTGAGTATGTTATTAGTAACGGACAAGTTATTTCCCATAACAAAGAAATTACAGCGGAACCTCGCAAGATGAAGCTCTCGGTTGGGGGATTTCAACGACGTGAGATGGCTCCTGATGATTTCAAAATCGTGGTAAGAGGAAACCAGCCCTGCAAGGTAGCGGTGATAGACCAGATAACCGAACTTGTGACACGGGAAGCAGTTATGGAGATGAGTACAACGAGTGGAGAGATATGTTGTGACCCGGAGAAGGATATTTTGAAAATATCTCTCATTACCTGGGAAGGGAAGGTATTTACCGGGCTTATCCGGGGTCTTGGTATGAAAAAGGGGGCTTTGGCTACTAGTTATGTATGGGAGGGTTTCGGAGTCATCGTTGCGGGGGAAAATGAAGAAGATATGGCATTTGCTGTTAATCGAGTGTTTGAACTAAGAGGAGGAATTGCTGTGTATTCCGGGGGAGAGATTCTGACAGAGCTTGCGCTTCCCATAGGGGGGATGATCTCGGACCTGCCTCTAGAGGCACTGAAGGATAGACTTGAGGAAATAGAGAGTATAACGAAGCGGCTGGGATTTCGATTTGACCACCCATTATTAACCTTAAGCACGATTACCACCCCGGCAATCCCTTTCTTGAGGATATCTGAGCATGGCTTAGTGGATTTAAGAACGGGTTCGGTTGTTGAGTTAATCAAAAATCAATGAAGGCTAAAAGCACCGATATGTGTTGGAGATACGAGTGCAGAATTCAATTAGAAGGAGGGATAAGGCAAAGGGGGCAGGTAAGCACTTATTCATTTGTAGAAAACTCCATACTCTGTGTGGAGAAATAGCAGGTGTCCGGGCAAGGTGATATTTGGTAAGAAATAAGTAGGAAAGAAGTTTAGGAAGGAAGCCCATGCGATATATGAGTTGGAATGTCATCTCGTATGGATTTCCTCGGTATCGGTGAAAATATTCGTAAAAGGAGTGAAGAAATATGCGGAGAATTTATTTAATGGAGGCTAAAAGTGGACTTTAATATTTTGGAATCTATGAATGAGGAAGAGTTGAAAAATTATACGCAATTTATACTTTGGCATTACAGGGTAGTGGATTCTTTTTGGTTTATTAGTGTGAGTAAGATGTTCGATCAGGCTACAGCAGAAAGGATTAATGAAAATGTCTGGGGACGTATTTCCGGTATGGCTGCTGAAAAAATTGTTGAGCTTTTCGATATAAGGGTGAAAGGTTTGAAAGGATTTATTCAGGCATTAAAGTATTTCCCGTGGTATATTTTGTTAGGATTTGATATTGAGGAAAATGACGAATCTGTCATAATCACTGTAACGTCATGTCCTCCTCAAGAAGCAAGGTTGAGGCGTGGGTTGAAGGAATATGTCTGCAAAACAATGCATAAGAGGGCGTTTGAAGATTTCGCAAAAGCTATAGATCCGCATATCCAGGTTGAATGCATTTTTGCCCCTCCAGATCCGCATCCGGAAGGTATTTTCTGTAAATGGTGTATCAAACTTGAGGTGCCTCAGTAACTTGTAGAAGTTCATCCCCACCGTAATCGACCCTACCTCACTATCAATTCGAAGAAACTGTTGACAAAGCAAAAGAAGTTGTTTATATAAAATATGTACGAACGTATATAAAGTTGGATAAAGGCTTTATGAGAATATGAAAACAGAGGAAAAAATTGTAAAAGTTGCAATAGATCTTTTTGCAGACCAAGGATTTGTTAAGGCATCTATAAGGGATATCGTTAGAAAAGTTGGCGTAACAAATGCTACTTTTTACATACATTTTAAAGCGAAAGATGATCTTTTGTACCACATTATAGAAGGGATCGGGACAGTTCTTCTAAATGAATTAGAAAGAGTGCAGAAAGAAGAGCCCGATCCGGTTAAGTGTTTGAAAAAAATGATCCATGCCCAGCTCCGTCTGGTTAAAGAGAGAAAGAAGGAAGTCAAAATCTTTATGGAAGAACAATATCAACTTCCAAAAAGTCTTCGTAAAAAAGCATTTAAACAGCATAGACGAATTTATGAAATTTATAAACAAAAAATCCATGAGATTAATGAACTCGGTTTAACTAATCCATTAAATGAATCATTAGTGACGTTTGGAATCTTTTCCGTGATGAATTGGACCTATCGATGGTTCAAAAACAATGGCATATTGTCTATCGATGATGTTGCTGAAGAGGTGGTTAGCCTTTTATTTCACGGAATCTTCAAATGTAATTCCGGAATCGAGGTTTAGTGGGTGATTGTAAGATTAAAGATGTAAATGTATATTTAGCGAGATTTTAATGAACGAACGATAGTTTATCTTTAGGCTTTTTAGAAGAAGAAAAACAAAGGAAGGAGAAAACATAAATACTCCAACTTTAGCAAGAAAAAATAGAAGGAGGTATGAAATGAGGTTAGAAGGAAAAGTTGCAATCATCACAGGAGCAGGAAACGGGATGGGGCGAGCTGATGCTTTACTCTTTGCGAAAGAGGGTGCGAAGGTTGTTGTAAACGATATTAATGAAAGTAACATTAACGAAGTGGTCAATGAGATAAAAGAGATGGGCGGGGAAGCTTTAGGATATAAATGTGATGTTACAAAGTTTGATGACGTGTCAAAAATGGTGGAGGAGACCATTAGCCAATATGGAAAGGTGGACATCCTTGTTTCTAATGCAGGTTGGGATCAGCTTATGCCTTTTATGAAAACAGATTATACCTTTTGGGAGAAGATACTTTCTCTTAACTTATTGGGACATATGAACTGTATCAAAGTAGTGTTGCAAAACATGATCGAAAATAAGTATGGCAAGATTGTTACCATAGGATCAGATGCGGGTAGGCTTGGGAATCCCTTGGAAGCCCCTTATTCAGCAGCAAAAGGGGGCGTGATAGCATTTACTAAGGCAATCGCAAGGGAATTAGGACGTTTTAATATTACAGCTAATTGTGTATGCCCCGGCATCACGGAAGGAACGAGACTTTCTAACGAGCTTGTTGAAACCAATCCTCAAGCTGCCAAGATGTTAGAGATCGTGAAAAAAATGACGCCTATGGGGCGATTGGCTCAACCTGAAGATATTGCTCGCGCCGTGCTGTTTTTTGCCTCGGATGATTCGGGTTTTGTGACGGGTCAGGTATTGAGTGTTAGTGGAGGACTTGCAACACCGTAATTGGTAAAAAATAAGAGGGTTTCAATTGCTTCCTTTTAAAGATATCAAGGTATTGGATTTCTCTCAAAGGTTGCCGGGTCCTTATTGCACATCAATACTCTCTGATTTTGGCGCGGAAGTAACCATGATTGAGAGAGCGGATAGAGTACCAGAATCTCGTAGAATTTTTCCAGGACTTTTTGAGCTGCTGAATAGGAACAAAAAAAGTGTGACGATCAATTTGAAAACGAGAGAAGGCCAGGAAATTGTTGAAAAGCTCGTAAAAAAATATGATGTTCTTGTTGAAGGATTCAGGCCGGGAGTTGCTGAGCGTATTGGGATTGGATATAAGAAAATCAAGTCTTTGAATCCATCTATGATATATTGTTCCATTTCCGGTTTCGGGCAGAATGGCCCATATAAGGATCGGGTAGGTCACGATATAAATTATTTGAGTCTTTCGGGAGTGCTTTCAATCCCGGGACAGCCAGAAGTTCCACCATCAAGGCCAGGTATACCAATCGCGGATCTTGCCTCTGGAATATTTGCCGCGATTTCGATCATGGGGGCATTAAGACAGAAGGAATGCACGGGAGAAGGAACATGGATTGATGTTTCCATGTTTGATTTAATGGTTACTTGGACAGGGATCAGGGCGTCGAATTATTTAGTACACGGTAAGAAATTTGAAAACGAACATCTCTCTCCCCTTAACAATTTGTACGAGACGAAGGATGGATCCTTAATTTCTCTGGGGATTATTGAACAACATTTTTGGGAAAATTTTTGTGATTCTTTGGGGAGAAAAGATCTTTTTAATAATCCAAAATTCTCGACAGCCGAAAATAGAAAAAAGCACGAAAGGGAATTATTGGAAGTACTTAGGGATATTATCGGTCAATATACAAGGGATGAGCTCGACAAAAAGATCGATCCGAATAAAGTTCCTTATGCCCCTCTCCTTGAGGTTGAAGAGGTTTTTAATGATCCCCATGTTTGTTCGAGAGAGATTGTTAAAGAGATAGAAGTCCCAAATTTGGGGAAATTGAGTTTAATGCCCTTTCCCGTTAAGTTTTCCGGTGAAACTTCTGAAATAAGGAGGCCTCCTCCTGAATGGGGACAACACACAGAGGATATTCTTGGAGAGCTGGGATATTCAATGGAGAATATTGGAAAGCTGAAAGAAAGAAAAGTTGTGTAATATTATATATAGTTATAGTAATGACAAAAGGAGTTGATATGAATGTCGGGGAAATAAAAAAGATTTGTGTGATCGGTTCGGGCGCCATGGGTTCTCAGATCGCAAGTCTTCTCGCAAGGGTGGGAGGATTTACGGTACATTTGGCGGATATTAAAGAAGAAATTGTACAAAAAGGTCTGGAGGCTATCGAGGATGGACTTGAGCGTTTTTTTGTTAAGAAAAATAAAATGACTGAAACTGAAAAGAATGAAATTTTAAAAAAGATTAAGGGCTATACAGATATTAAAAAGGCGGTTTCTGACGTAGATTTTGCCATTGAAGCCGTACCTGAAATCCTTAGTTTAAAGCAAGATATTTTTAAAAAATTAGATGAATTTAGTTCCTCAACGGCTATTCTTGCAACAAATACATCTATGTTGAATATTACGGAGATTGCTTCAGCTACCCGATCACCAGAAAGGGTTGTTGGGATGCATTTTTTCAATCCTGTTGCTGTTATGAAGCTTGTAGAAGTTGTAAAAGGCGCAAAAACTGCCGATAAAGTTGTTGAAAGGACCTACTGGCTGGCAGAGAAGTTAGGTAAAAAACCCGTAATATGTCGTGATACCAGCTATGGATTCTTGGCAAATCGGGCTTACGAAGCGTTACGTCTTGAAGCAGTGCAAATGGTGTGGGAAAAAGTCGCTTCTCCGGAGGATATTGATAAGTCATTGAAATTAGGCTACAATTTGCCATTGGGTCCTCTTGAATTGGGGGATTTAGTTGGAAGTTGGAAACGTAGAGCTGAGATGGAAGAAGATCGTGTTCGGGAACTTGGTGAAAAGGGGCGTCTTCATCCTTTAATAAAAGCTATGGTTAGAGCTGGGTACTATGGTGGCCCGGGAAATAAAGGAATCTATGATTTTTGGAAAGAGGTTATATCGAAATGGTGAAAAATGATTTTAAGGATTTCAGCAGAATAATCTACAAGAAAGATGGACACATAGGTTGGATAATTCTTAACCGTCCAGAAGTGAAAAATGCACAGGATCCTATAACCCGTGAAGAACTCGTGCAGGCATTAACATTAGGGCGAGATGATAGCGATGTGTATTTGATAGTGATTACGGGTAAGGGTGAAAACTTTTGTGCAGGGGGAGATATAACTGATTTCCCCAAAAACTCTGTTGAATTTATGGAGCGAATTGGTCTTCAAGTTTTAGGAAAAAAAAGACCTGTCGATATGATAAGAGAAATTCCTAAGCCTGTTATTGCGATGGTAAAGGGTCTTGCGCTTGGCGCAGGAATGGAGCTTGCCTTGGCGTGTGACATCATTGTAGCTTCCGAAGACGCGAAATTTGGACAACCGGAAATAAAAGTGGGGTTGATCCCTGGAGGTGGGGGTACCCAGATTCTACCAAGGCTTATAGGGGAAAAAAAAGCAAAGGAAATGATTTTTACAGGGAAAGTTATCACAGCTAAATCGGCTTTCGACATGGGATTGGTTAATATGGTTACGCCTCCTGACAGATTGAAAGAAGGTGTTGATCAGCTTACATCAGATTTATTAAGAAAAAGTCCTCTTCTATTAAAATTTGCCAAGATGGCAGTCAATAAAGTTTTTGAATTACCTTTATCTCAAGGGCTTGCTTATGAATCTAATCTTTGTGCAATATGTTTTGATACGGATGACCTGAAAGAGGGAGTAAAGGCATTTAAGGAAAAAAGGCCGCCATCTTTTAAGGGGAAGTAGGAGGAAATAATGCAAGTTGGAATAGTATCTTATGGAGCTTATATTCCTATCTATAGATTGGATAGGGAGAAAATATGTGAAATGTGGAGTGAGAAGCGAGGAAATGGAGAAAGATCTGTGGCGAATGTGGATGAAGATGCCATAACCATGGGAGTTGCCGCAGCGCTCGACTGTTTAAAAGGTTTTGCCTCTGATACCATTGATGGCCTCTATTTTGCGTCAAATACTGCACCCTATAGGGAAAAACAATCTGCAAGTATTATCGCTACTGCCCTTGACCTACGGACAGATATATTTACTGCAGACTTCTGTAATTCTATGGGGGCAGGGGCTCAGGCGTTGAGATCTGCCTGTGATGCGGTCAAAGCTGGTACAGCAAAAAGGGTCCTGGTAATTGCTTCAGATTGTCGCATTCCGCCACCTAATTCGGTATTTGAACTAACCGTAGGTGATGGAGCAGCGGCTCTCCTGGTTGGAGAAGAAGAAATAATTGCTGAAATAGAAGGGAACTACGCGATTTCAAGTAGTTTTTTAGATAGTTGGCGGAGAGAAAGGGGGGATAGATATTTTAGGAGTTGGGAAGATCGTTTTGTCATTGAGAAGGGGTATTGGAATTACGGAGTTCAGGTGATGAGAGGTTTTTTTGAAAGATATAATTTTAAACCAAAAGATTTTGCAAAAGCCGCGTATTATGGACCAGACATCCGAAGCCACAAAATAATGGCTCGGAAGATAGGATTAAGCCAGGACCAAATCCAAGATCCACTGTTTGAGGTAATGGGTAATACTGGGTGTGCTTTCTTTATGATGTTGCTTATTGCGGCGTTTGAAAACCTCAAGGTTGGGGAGCGAGTCCTCTGTATGAGCTACGGAGACGGTGCAGATGCATGGTCTTTCCGATTAACCGAACAAATAGAGAAGGTGAGGAGAGATAGACGGGGTATTGCTAAGCATCTTGCGTCCAAGATGATGCTCCCATCATATGGAAAATATGTAAGATTTCGGGATCTCATGGAGTGGGAGGCAAAGCCTTTTCCGCCTGTAGAATCTTCCCTCAATGTTTTTTACCGGGATGAAAAGGCGTTGATAAGGGGGTATGGACAAAGGTGTAAGGTATGTAAACACGTCCAGTTTCCTCCGCAGAGGATTTGTATGTGGTGCCAAACAAAGGATCAATTTGAAGATGTGAAGATAGTAGATAAACGAGGGAAGCTTTTTACATTCAGTGTGGATGAAAGAGCCGTTTTTAGCCTTGACTTGCCTAATGTTTTAGTAATCGTGGATTTAGAAGGAGGGGGTAGGATTTATAGCCAAGCAACGGATAGAGACCCCCGTACCTTGGAAATTGGGATGGAGATGGAATTTACGTTCCGGAAATTCCACGAAGGTTCTGGATTTCACAATTATTCTTGGAAGCTCCGGCCTGTAAGATGCTAGGGAGGAAAATATGGCGGTGAATTTAAAAGATAGAATTGCCATTATAGGAATGGGATGTACGCGTTTTGGAGAGCTCTGGGATAAAGATGTAGATGATCTTATTGTCGAGGCAGTGACCGAGGCTTTAGAAGATGCAAATGTTGAACTGAAGGATATTCAGGCAGTTTGGGCGGGCACGGCAAACAGTGGGGTTAACGGAAGCGCAGTTTCTGCTCCTCTTCAGTTACAATATATCCCTGTGTCACGAGTTGAGAACGCATGCGCCACGGGGATTGAGACGTTAAGGCATGCAGCCTACGGTTTAATGTCCGGGGAATATGATTTGGTTTTGGCGGTAGGGTTCGAAAAGCTGAAAGATTATGGTTTCCCCGGATTGCATCCGGCAAAACTGTCAGACAAGTTTCATCCCATTTATCCTGCAGGTGGAACGGGGCCGGGACGATACGCGCTGGCGGCGACGAGGTATTTCAAACGATATGGACTTTCTCCTGAAGAAGGAAAGCGAACAATCGGAAAAATTTCCGTTCGTAGCCATTATAGTGGTGCCCGTAATCCTAAGGCACATTTAAGGCGGGAAATAACGTTGGAAAAAGTGATAAATGCTCCAACCATTGCTTGGCCCTTAGGTTTGTATGATTGTTGTGGAGTAACGGATGGTGCTTCGGCTGCGATTTTATGTCGTGCTGAAGATGTGGCCCGTTATGCGCCTCACCATAAAAATGACTACATTACGATTAAAGGAATTGGTGTTGCGGCCGGCCCTGGATGGGGGAAAAACAAAGAGGATTACGATTTTACACACTGGCCGGAAACTGAACATGCGGCGGCTCAGGCGTATAAAATGGCAGGAATTGTGAATCCTAGGAAAGAACTTGATATGGCAGAGATTCACGATTGTTTTTCAATTGCCGAACTTATTGCGATGGAAAGTCTAGGTTTTTGTACAAAGGGTCATGCAAAAGAAGAGCTTATTGACACAGGCGCAACGATCGCGCCGCAATTTAGAGAGGCAGTGATGAAGGCCTGTGAAGCAACGGAGGATGAAATTCGCCATATTCCTGATCCTGAATCTGTCATAGTGGTGAATCATAGTGGTGGGCTTAAGTCTTTTGGGCATCCCGTAGGGGGAAGTGGAGGCAGAGAGGTGTATGAAATTTACAAACAAATTCAAGGTAAAGCACAGGAGCCTTCAAGGCAACTGAGAAATGTTCGCTTGGGTTTGGCCCATAATCAGGGGGGGCATCCGGGGCGATTTGTCTGTGCTGTCATCATAGTTGGGGTTCCCTCAGAGAGGATGTAAGGAATGAGTACCTATAACAATATTCTTTTTGAGGTGATTGATGGGATTGCATATATAACTTTGAATAGGCCTGAAAATAGGAATGCTTTGACTGGTGAAATGAAGGATGAACTAAATTCCGCCATTGAACGGGTAGAGAAAGATAAATATATCCGGGTACTAGTAATTACAGGACAGGAGAATGTATTTTGTGCGGGAGGTGATATTAAAAAGATTACTCAGGGGCTTTCACCTTCTGAGATTAGAAAGTTAATGGAAAAATCTCAGGTGTTTCTCAGGAAGCTTGTCGAGCTTGAGAAACCTGTAATTGCATCGGTAAATGGGGATGCATTTGGGATGGGATTTAACTTGGCATTAGCAGCGGATTTTATTATTGCCTCTGAAAGG
>Ga0256914_1004567_pt1 | contig 10331 bp, 19 predicted proteins | sample HulkmetaG_FD_191571 | JGI IMG/M metagenome (GOLD analysis project Ga0256914, IMG submission 191571) | Hydrothermal chimney microbial communities from Main Endeavour vent field at the Juan de Fuca Ridge, Pacific Ocean - Hulk | ecosystem: Environmental > Aquatic > Marine > Hydrothermal vents ...
GAGGTGAAGTTGATCACGTCGATAGCGATGGAGGAGGGGTTACGTTTTGCGATACGAGAGGGTGGACGGACGGTTGGAGCCGGCGTCATCAGTAAGGTCATTGAATAAAGAGAGGCGATAGGGGAAGGAAATGTTGAATCAAAAGATAAGGATTTGTTTGAGGGCATACGATCACAAACTGCTCGACCAATCGGTTGAAGAGATCGTGAACACCGTGAAAAAAACGGGTGCGAATGTGGCGGGGCCGATTCCGCTTCCTACGGTTATTAACCGGTATTGCGTGCTCCGTTCCCCTCATATTGATAAGAAGTCGCGGGAGCAGTTTGAAATCCGGACCCATAAGCGCATCCTGGACATTATCGATCCTTCCCAGCAAACGGTGGACGCCCTCATGAAACTTGACCTATCGGCGGGCGTGGATGTTGAGATAAAACTGTAGGCTTGGATAGCGAGCCTTTGAAGGGGTAAAATCAAATGGATGGGTTGATTGGTAGAAAATTGGGAATGACGCAGTTGTTTGATGAAAAAGGCCGGGTAATTCCCGTGACGGTTCTGGAGGTAGGGCCGTGTTATGTGGTGCAGCGGAAGCGTTCGGAGAAGGAGGGATACGACGCGGTTCAGTTGGGATTTGGGAGAAAGAAGGTAAAGAACGTGAAGAAGCCCATTCGAGGGCATCTGGCCAAGGCAGACTTCGAAGAAGGGTTTGAGGTGCTACGGGAGGTGAAAGTGCAGCCCGATGAAGATCTTCCTCCAGGATCTTCCGTGACGCTTGATATCTTTGAAGTGGGAGAGTACGTGGATGTGACGGGAAAAAGCAAAGGGAAGGGGTTTACGGGAGTGATGAAGCGCCATGGATTTCACGGGACTCCTGCCGCCCACGGGACGCATGAATACTTTCGTCATGGAGGCTCCATCGGTTCTTCGGCCTACCCTTCAAAGGTTTTCAAGGGAATGAAGATGCCGGGGCATGCAGGAAATGCTCGGGTGACTGTCCAGAACCTTATGGTGGTTGATATCAAGAAAGAGAGAAATCTTTTGTTGTTAAGGGGAGCGGTACCAGGCCCAAAGGGTGGGATCGTTCTGGTGAAGCGAGCCGTGAAGAAGACGAAAAAGGATTAATCATATTTTAGGTAGGGAATAGCTATGGCGACGATGGAAGTAATCGATCAGGCTGGACAGAAAGTGAGCGAGGTAACATTAAAGGAGGAAATTTTCTCGGCAGAGATCAAGCCGCATTTGATTCATGAAGTCGTGAAGATGCAGCTGGCCAATCGACGAGCGGGGACCGCGTCCACAAAGAACAGATCGGCCGTCCGGGGTGGAGGAAAAAAGCCTTGGCGCCAGAAAGGAACGGGAAGGGCGCGAGCAGGAACCATCCGGTCCCCTTTGTGGCGTGGCGGGGGTGTTGTTTTTGGCCCTATGCCGAGGGATTATAGCTATAAAGTGCCCAAAAAGGTTCGGCGAGGGGCATTGCGGTCGGCAGTGGCCTTGAAAGCGCAAGAGGGGAAATTTGTCGTCGTCGAAAAATTCGAACTGGAAGAAGCCAAGACGAAGGTATTCGCACGGATTTTGGAAGGATTATCCGTCAAAGATGGTTTGATCGTCATTGAAGAGAAAGATGAGATCCTGGAACGGGTGGCGAGAAACATCCCTTCCATCAAGGTCTTACGGTTCGAAGGGATCAATGTCTACGACATTATGCGGTACGATAAGTTAGTGATGACGCAAAAGGCGTTCGAGAAATTAGAGGGGGTACTTTCCCAATGAGCATGGAGCAATATTATCAGATAATTCACCATCCCATCATTAGTGAAAAGAGCACCGATTTGAAGGGAATGCACAATCAGCTTGTGTTCAAGGTTGCGATGGATGCCAACAAGGTGGAGATAAAAAAGGCGATAGAGGCCATTTTTGGTGTGAAGGTCTTATCGGTGAGAACCTTACGGGTTCGAGGAAAGAAAAAACGGTTGGGGCGGTATATGGGAAAGCGTCCGGACTGGAAAAAGGCAATTGTGAAGCTCCAGGAGGGAGATACGATCGACTTCTTTGAGGGAGTGTAAACGACTGAAGGAGCGCGAAGGAGACGACTCATGGGGATAAAACAGTATAAACCGACATCACCGGGGCGGCGGTTTCAAAGTGTTTCGACGTTTGAAGAGATTACGAAGACAGAACCGGAACGGTCGTTATTGAAACCCTTGAAAAAATCGGGTGGAAGGAATTCGAGGGGAAGGGTAACGGTGCGCCATCGTGGGGGTGGGGCGAAACGCCGTTATCGCGTGATCGATTTCAAGAGAGACAAGCATGGAGTGCCAGCGAAAGTGGCCAGCATTGAGTATGACCCCAATCGCTCGGCACGTATTGCGTTGCTCCACTACTTGGACGGAGAAAAACGGTATATCTTGGCTCCTTTGGGATTGAAGGTGGGGGATCAGGTTGTTTCCGGAGAAGAGGCGGACATCAAGCCGGGCAACGCCTTGCCTTTGAGTCGGATACCCTTGGGGACCTTAATTCACAACATCGAATTGAAGATTGGGAAAGGGGGCCAGATGGTCAGGAGCGCGGGAGGCTATGCACAGCTTATGGCGAAAGAAGGGAATTACGCCCAGATCCGCCTGCCATCTGGAGAGGTACGCATGGTTCATTTGCGGTGTTATGCCACTGTCGGGCAGATCGGTAATTTGGATCATGAGAATATTTCATTGGGAAAAGCGGGGCGCGCCAGGTATTTGGGGCGACGTCCGCATGTTCGAGGCGTGGCGATGAATCCAGTCGATCATCCGTTGGGTGGAGGAGAAGGAAAGAGTTCAGGGGGTCGGCATCCGGTGACACCGTGGGGAGTCCCAACCAAGGGGTATAGGACGAGAAAGAACAAGGCGACAGATAAATATATTATCCGCAGGCGTTATCAATAGGAGGGTATCAGTGAGTCGTTCAATCAAAAAGGGTCCTTTTGTTGATGAGCATCTTTTAGAGAAAGTTCAAGCTATACAGAATGAGGCGAGAAAAGGATCGAAGATCATCAAAACGTGGTCCCGAAGATCAACCATAATCCCAGAGTTTGTTGGGTTGACATTCGCGGTTCACAATGGTAAGAAGTTCATTCCTGTTTTCGTGACAGAGGAAATGGTTGGCTTCAAGCTAGGAGACTTTTCGCCCACGCGAACATTTCGGGGGCACGCAGGAGACAAGAAATCAAGGGCGAAACGATAAGACGGGGAACGGTGTGATGGAAGTTCAGTCAAAGTTGAGATTTGTGAGGATTTCACCAAGGAAGGCACGAAAAGCGGTTGACCTGATACGGGGGAAAGATGTGGAAAAGGCGCAGAATTTGTTGATGCTTTCCCCAAAGAAGTCGGCCAAGATTGTGAAGAAGGTGCTAGATTCTGCGATAGCAAACGCCAATGCCAATTATAGTATGGATATTGATAACCTTTATGTCAAACGGGCGTTTGTGGATGAAGGAGCGACGATGAAACGTTATATGCCTCGTGCCATGGGAAGAGCGACCCAAATTTTGAAAAGAACGAGTCATATCACGATCGTGCTTGACGAGAAAAGTTTATAAACGAAGGAGGCTGTTTTGGGGCAGAAGGTTCATCCCTTGGGGTTTAGACTGGGGGTCATCCGTACGTGGGATGCCAAATGGTATGCGGATAAGGATTATGGAGAGCTTTTGTATGAAGACCTTCAGTTGAGAAAGTATCTGAAGAAGCGGCTCTACAACGCTGGGATTTCGAGGATAGAGATTCGGCGTGCGGTGGATCGGAACAAAAAGGCGACGATTGATATCTATGCGGCCCGTCCCGGGATAATTATCGGAAAGAAAGGGGCGGACGTTGAGAATTTGCGTAAGACCTTAGAGCGAATGACCAACAAGGAGATTAACCTCAATATCAAAGAGGTGAAACGCGTCGAGTTGGATGCGCAACTGGTGGCGGAGAATGTAGCGACACAGTTGGAACGGCGAGTAGCATTTCGGCGTGCCATGAAACGGAGCGTGAGTGCGGCTATGAAGTTTGGAGCGAAGGGGATCAAGATCGCGTGCGCGGGACGTTTGGGGGGCGCGGAAATGGCGCGGCGAGAGTGGTATCGAGAAGGGCGTGTGCCTCTTCAGACACTACGGGCGGATATCGATTACGGGTTTGCCGAAGCAAAGACGACCTACGGGGTGATTGGTGTCAAAGTGTGGATTTATAAAGGGGATATCTACACATAGAGATTCATGGAATTCATTTATAGAAGGGGAACGTAACCATGTTGATGCCGAGTAAGGTAAAGTACAGGAAACAGCAAAAAGGAAAGATGCGGGGAGTTGCTGCACGTGGGAATAAGGTCAATTTTGGAGAGTTTGGACTGCAAGCGTTGGGTCGCGGATGGATGACGGCGAGGCAGATTGAAGCGGCCCGTATCGCGATTACCCGGCACGTGAAGCGCGGTGGGAAGATATGGATTCGGGTCTTCCCGGATAAGCCCATAACGAAGAAACCGGCAGAAACGCGAATGGGTAAGGGAAAAGGCTCACCGGAAGGTTGGGTGTGTGTGATAAAACCTGGAAGGATTCTTTACGAGATCGAGGGGGTTCCGGAGGAAAAGGCAAGAGAGGCCTTTTTATTGGCGGCACACAAACTTCCGTTTAAGACCCGGTTCGTAAGTCGGGAGGAAATTCATGAAGGCTAGTGATTTCAGAGAATTGAGTCTCGACGAGTTAAGAGCGAGGGAAAAGGATTTGCGGGAGGAAATCTTCAACCTTCGATTTCGGCTTGCAACGGGACAGCTAGAAAATACGGCAAAGGTTTCCCTTGCAAAGAGGGATTTGGCCCGTTTGCTGACCGTCTTGAGAGAGAAGCAGACGCAAACGGAAGCCTCGTAGTAAAGGAGAAGGAAGGAATGAGTGGCACAGAGGGACGCGTCAGACATAAAAAGGTGCTGGTAGGTACGGTTGTAAGCGACAAGATGGACAAAACGGTTGTGGTGCAGGTAAAACGGTTGTTTATGCATCCGAGGTACAAAAAGTATGTGCGTCGAAATGCGAAATACAAGGCACATGATGCGACCAACCAATGCAGAATAGGGGATAAGGTTCAGATTATTGAATCGCGTCCATTGAGCAAGGAAAAACATTGGCGCGTGAGCAAAATACTTGAGAAAGCAGTGTAAGCTGGAGAGTTAGTGAATAGGGAGATGGTTCCATGATTCAGATGCAAACGATTTTGAATGTGGCCGACAACTCAGGTGCGAAGAAGATTGGATGTATTAAGGTGCTGGGGGGGACACGGAAACGATACGCGCGAGTGGGGGATATCATCGTTGCTTCCGTAAAAGAGGCGATGCCCAATTCCAAGGTGAAAAAGGGTGCAGTTGTGAAGGCCGTGATCGTGCGGACGGCGAAGGAGATTCGGCGAGAGGATGGTTCTTACATTAAATTCGATGACAATTCCGCTGTACTGATCAATCAGCAGAGAGAGCCTTTGGGAACACGTATCTTTGGACCGGTGGCGCGTGAGTTGAGGGCGAAACGCTTTATGAAAATCATTTCCCTGGCGCCGGAGGTGTTGTGATGGCAATGAAGCATTACAAGAGTTTTCATGTGAAGAAAGGGGATATGGTCGAGGTCCTCGCCGGGAAAGAGAAAGGTAAGACTGGGAAAATACTGAAGATTTTGAAGAAGAAAGACCGCGTGATCGTGGAGAAAGTGAACTTTGTCAAGAAACATGCTCGTCCGGGTGGGAAGTTTGCGAAAGGTGGGATTGTGGAAATGGAGGCACCCCTCCATATCTCGAATGTGGCACTCTATTGTAGCCATTGCTCTCGAGGGGTCCGCTATGGCATTCGGGTGTTGGAGGATGGGAAGAAGGTGCGTATTTGCAAAGCTTGCGGAGAACAAATCGATTAAGGGTGGAAAATGATGAGTTTTCTCTTTGAAAAGTATCAAAAAGAAGTTGTGCCTGCGTTGATGAAAAAATTCAAATACAAAAATGTCATGCAGGTTCCGAAACTTGAGAAGATCGTGGTGAACATGGGCCTGGGAGAAGCGGTGCAGAACATCAAGATCTTGGATCATGCCGTTGAGGAGTTGAAGGTCATCACGGGTCAGAAACCGGTGATTACGCGTGCAAAACGATCCATTGCCCAGTTTAAGCTTCGTGAGGGAATGCCAATAGGATGTATGGTCACGTTGAGGAAAGAGCGAATGTATGAGTTTTTTAACCGCTTGGTGAACGTGGCGTTGCCCCGGGTCCGGGACTTTCGGGGTATTTCTCCAAAATCCTTCGATGGACGAGGGAATTTTGCCATGGGTGTCAAGGAACAGATCATCTTTCCAGAGGTTGATTACGATACGATCGATAAAATCAAAGGATTTAACGTCGTTGTAACGACTTCGGCGAAAACGGACGAGGAAGCGTTGGAGTTACTGAAGCTTTTGGGGATGCCATTCAGGGAACGATAGGAGGAATATACATTGGCAAGAAAGGCGTTAATAGAGAAGGCGAAGAGGCCAAAGAAATTTAAGGTTCGGGAGTATAACCGTTGCCCTATCTGTGGTCGGGCGAGGGGGTATTATCGGAAGTTTAATATGTGTCGGATATGCCTGAGAAAGTATGCGTTGGAAGGATTGATTCCTGGGGTAATAAAGTCGAGTTGGTAAGCAATTATCATCATAGAGGTATCGTTTAGGAGGAAAGAATTAAATGTCGATGACAGATCCTATTGCGGATATGCTGACACGCATCCGTAACGCCAACCGGGCTGGCCTAGAGATGGCCGATGTTCCTTATTCGAATATAAAGAAAGGGATCATCGAGATACTGAAGGAAGAGGGATTCATTAAAAATTACAAGATTGGGGAGGATAAACGCGGCCATCGCATGATTCGTGTTTATTTGAAGAAACCGTATGGTTCAATCAAACCTCTTAATGATTTGCAAAGGATAAGTCGGCCGGGAAGGCGTGTGTATGTGAAGAGTAAGGACGTTCCCACCATTCTGAACGACGTGGGGATTGCTATCCTTTCGACCTCGAAAGGGATAATGACCAATCGTAAGGCGAGGGAAGAAAACATAGGCGGCGAACTGTTGTGTAAGGTTTGGTAGGAAGGAATAGAGACCATGTCTAGGATAGGAAAAAAACCGGTTGTTATGGAAAAGGGTGTTCAGGTGTCGGTGGATGGCCGAACGGTGAAGGTGAAAGGGCCGAAAGGGGAGCTGGTACAGGTGATTCCAGAGGGGGTTTCCATCGACATACGAGATAACGAATTGTACGTGACGAAGGTGGAAACGGGGAAGTTGGCCAAGAAGGCGAACGCGTATCAAGCTCTCGTCCGATCGTTGATCCAAAATATGGTGGACGGTGTTACCAAGGGGTTTGAGAAGAAACTGGAAATCGTTGGAGTAGGCTACCGGGCGGCCGTGGAAGGCAAGAATTTGAACTTGAGTTTAGGGTATTCTCATCCAGTTATTTTTCCTTTGCCGAAGGGAATTGAGGTGAGCGTCGATCGGCAAACCCAGATTGTGGTGAAAGGGATCGACAAACAGTTGGTTGGATCGACGGCAGCAAAGATTCGCTCGTTTCGCCCTCCGGAGCCCTATAAGGGAAAAGGCATCCGGTATGAAGGGGAGTATGTTAGAAGGAAAGTGGGCAAGACGAAATAGGAAATCTTATAATACGATGATAGGAATGATGTGAAATGGACAAGAATATCAAAAAACGGCTGGCGAGACTGAAGAGGAAACGGCGGGTTAGGAAAAAGGTGTATGGAACGGAGGCTCGGCCTCGTCTTACCGTATACCGCAGTCTGAAGCACATTTATGCCCAGGTGATACTCGACACGGAAGGGAAGACGATTTGCCAAGCTTCGACGTTGGACAAGGCATTGAGGGAGAAGTTAAAGAGCACCTCGAATGTGGAAGCCGCTAAGATGGTAGGAGAGCTGATTGCCGAAAGGGCAAAAGCGGCTAATATTGAGAAAGTCGTATTCGATAGGAATGGATATTTGTATCACGGTCGTGTCAAGGCACTGGCCGATGGTGCAAGGGGAAAAGGTTTGATCTTTTAACACGTTTATTGGGAGGCTTTGTTGGACGGTCAATTTGATGATTTTAACGAAGAGGAATTGATTGATAAGGTTGTGTACATTAATCGAGTCGCGAAGGTTGTAAAAGGCGGGCGTCGATTCAGCTTTAGTGCCCTTGTCGTTGTTGGCGATGGAAAAGGAAGAGTAGGTGCAGCCCTGGGAAAGGCGAACGAGGTTCCCGAGGCGATTCGTAAGGGAGTGGAAAAGGCTCGGAAAAACCTGATGAACGTGACGCTGGATCGTCATACCATCCCGTTTGAGGTTCTAGGGGAATATGGTTCGGGAAAGGTATTGCTGAGGCCGGCTTCTGAGGGAACGGGGGTCATCGCAGGGGCGGCCGTTCGGGCCGTGGTGGAGTTGGCGGGAGTCCAGAATATACTGACGAAATCGATAGGTTCGAACAACCCTCATAATCTCGTGAAGGCGACGCTAGAGGGACTGAAGCAGTTGGGAGATCCCGCGTTAATCAGGAGATACCGGAAAGAGTCAACGACGGAGAAACGGTCGTAAATAAATCGGGACGGGTGATTGGGAATGGCAAAGAGATTGAAAATTACATTGGTGAAAAGTGAGATAGGACACAAAAAGGATCATCGACGGGTATTGAGAAGCCTCGGTTTGAGAAAAAGGAATCAGACCGTGGAAAAGTATGATACCCCTATCATCCGTGGAATGATCAAAAAGGTTAACTATTTGCTTCGTGTGGAAACAATTGAGTGAGGGAGCCATGAAACTGAGCGATTTGAAACCCCCGAAAGGAGCTGTAAAGAAGAAAAAGAGAGTAGGGTGCGGACCTGGTTCCGGCCATGGGTGTACTTCGTGCCGAGGCAATAAAGGTCAGCGTTCCCGGTCGGGTGGAGGTGTGCCACCGTGGTTTGAAGGTGGCCAAATGCCCTTACAGCGGCGCTTGCCGAAACGAGGGTTTGTCAATATATTTCGAAAGGAATATGCCATCGTTCATCTTAACCGATTGAACGTGTTTCCCTCCGGAAGTGAAGTGGGTATCGATGAGCTTTTGGAAAAGGGGATTGTTAAAAAGGTGAAGGATGGCGTGAAAATCTTGGGAGACGGGGAATTGAAGGTTCCCTTGACGGTGGCTGCCCATAAATTCACAAAATCAGCCGTCTCGAAGATCGAAGAGGCGGGTGGTAAGGTTAAGGTACTGTAAGTGGCTGTCAGTTTCGGAAACGTAGGAAAGGTTCCAGAGCTAAAACGGCGGATTTTAGTGACGCTGGGATTGCTGGCGATCTACCGGGTGGGGATCCACATTCCCACGCCTGGAATCAATACCGAGGCCTTAATGGCATTGTTTGCCCAGGCGAAAGGGACGTTGTTTGGACTTTTCGATATGTTTGCGGGTGGTGGGTTCCGGCGGTTGTCGATCTTCGCCTTGGGAATCATGCCTTACATCAGTGCCGCCATTATTCTGGAACTTCTTCAGGTCTCTGTTCCTTATTTGGAACGCCTGGCGAAAGAGGGTGAGGCGGGAAGAAAGAAGATTGTCCAGTACACGCGGTACGGGACGATCATTCTGAGTGTCATTCAGGGTATCGGAATTAGCATCGGGCTTGAGCGAATGCGGGGGGTAGCGGGCGAGCTAATCGTTATGCATCCTGGGTGGTCGTTTCGGCTCATGACGGTCTTGACCTTAACGGCGGGAACAGCCTTTATCATGTGGCTAGGAGAGCAGATTACGGAAAAAGGGATCGGAAACGGGATCTCCCTTATCATTATGGCAGGTATCGTGGCAGGCATGCCCTCGGCCATTATCAATACCATTCGATTGTTGAGGACGGGCGAACTTGGTATTTTCACGATTATCGCTCTGCTTGCCCTGATGGTGTTGGTAGTGGGGATCATTGTGTACGTGGAGACGGCCCAGCGGCGCATTCCGGTTCAGTATGCGAAACGGGTGGTTGGACGGCGGATGTATGGTGGTCAAAGCACCTTCTTGCCTTTGAAAATCAATACCTCGGGAGTCATCCCCCCGATTTTTGCATCTTCCATCATTATGTTTCCGGCCACGATCGCGAATTTTATCCAACATCCCGTGATGAAAAAGATCTCGGCGATGCTGAACCCAACGGGGTGGCTTTATATCGTTCTCTATGTGGTGTTGATCTTTTTCTTCTGCTACTTTTATACGGCCATTGTCTTCAATCCTGTGGACGTAGCCGAGAACATGAAAAAATTTGGAGGGTATATACCGGGAATACGACCCGGAAAGTGGACGGCGGATTATATTGATAAGGTCTTG
>Ga0256914_1004568_pt1 | contig 10330 bp, 6 predicted proteins | sample HulkmetaG_FD_191571 | JGI IMG/M metagenome (GOLD analysis project Ga0256914, IMG submission 191571) | Hydrothermal chimney microbial communities from Main Endeavour vent field at the Juan de Fuca Ridge, Pacific Ocean - Hulk | ecosystem: Environmental > Aquatic > Marine > Hydrothermal vents ...
TTCCTTACAACCCCCTAGCATCATGGGTTTCATTCTTCTCGATTCCCGGGCGGATTCGGGGGCCTGGAAGGGGTTTCTCTCCATGCCGGGTCCGCGGCCGGTTTGGTCCGGAAACCCTACGGCGGGAAATCTCCTCCTCTTTGACCCTCCAAGTCCCTCTTGTCTCTTTCGGGCCGAGCCGCCGCAACCGCCGGGCCGGAAATCCTGCTTTGCCGAAAAGATTCGAACTTCCGCCGGGAACAGCCGGCTCGGTGCCGGCAGAGGCCCGCCCCGGCTCGTCCCCGGTTCTCCCCTTACGAGCCGGCCAGGGCGTCCCGGAGGATGGGATTTTTCTCCAGGATCTCCCGGGCACGGGCGAGAGGAAGATCCCGGGCGGCCGTGAGGACCGCCAGGGGGACGACCCGCTCCACGGCGGACCCGGCCCGGACATGTTCCGAGAGGGGGGCTTCCAGGAGTTCCCGCGAGGGGTCGTCCCTTCCGTGGATCGCCCCCACCAGGGCCCGGAAGGCCCGCTCCCTCTCCGCGCCGGAAAGGTCCATCACGATCCTCAGGGCCCGATCGAAGAGCTTGGAGTTGTTGATCTTGAGATCCACCATCCGGTTGCCGTAGACCTTCCCCGCAAGGACGTGGGCCCCCGTGGAGAGAAGGTTCAGGAAGAGCTTCGTCTGGAAGAAGGTCTTCCCCTCCCACGACACGGGCTCCAGCCCTCTCTTCCTGAAAGCCCGGTCCATCCCTTCCGGGCCTCCCAGGAGTACGGGAAGGCTCCCCCGGCCCAACCTTGCCAGGTATTCCCTCCTGCAGAATTCCAGGTCCACCGGCCAGGCCCGCTCCAGGCGATCGGCCCGCTCCCCGGGCCCGAGGAGCTCCCCCCACCCGCCTTCCAGGAAGGCCCGGACGTCGTCTTCCGCCGCACCGAAGGTGGGCGGGCACTCCGAGGCGTCCAGGAGGCCGGCCAGGCCGGGATCGCCTTTTCCGGCGTAGAGGATCGTCTTCCTTTCCCTCAAGGCCTTGCCTCCCCGGCCCAGGACCGCCGCAAGGAATTCCTTCTCTCCATAGACCCCGGCCCGCTCCCCGTCGGCCCGCTCCAGGTCCTCCGCCAGGGCCCCGGCCAGGTCCCTTTCGGGGGTTCCGTCCAGGGCACGCCGGAAGAGGGCCGAGAGGAGAATCCACGTGGCCGAGCCGCACTTGAGCCTGGTGGAGCCCGTCACGGCCTCGCCCCCGACCAGGGGGGCCAGTACCGAAGCCCCCGGGGAGGAGGCGGCCCGCAGGACCAGGTCCCGCAAAGTCGTTCCCTCTTCGTCCAGCTTCACCGGCCTCGCCCGCTCGGGAGTATTCGTCCCAAGGAGGATCACCGCCGTCTCCCTCCTGGAGAAGGCCTCCAGGAGGCCTCCTCCCACGCTGGGCGCCGAAAAGCCGCAGGTGATCCCCAAGAACAGGGCCTTCCCCTCCGGGCCCAGGGCCTCCCGGGTCATCCTGCGGGCCTCCTCCACGTCGTCCTCGGCCTCCTCCACGGCCTTCACCAGGGCCAGGTCCCCCCCGGCGATCAGGGGGACCACTTCCCCCCCGGCCTCCTGGAAGGCCGGCCCGAAGGCCCGGGCAAGGAGAAAAGCCAACCGCCCCGACGTCCCCGCCCCCGAAAGGACCACCCTTCCAGGAAGAGAGGCCCTGAGAAGGCGGACCCCCGAAACCAGGGCCTCGAGCACCCCGGGATGTAGGACCCCTCCGGGAGGTCCGTCCCTGGGGCCCCGGAAGAGTTCCTGGTCGCAGAGTTCGAAGAGCTCGACCATCTCCTCCGGGCCGGCCCTGTCCAGGTCGGAGGTGAGGGGATTGGGAAGCTCCGTGAAAGAGATGCCGGGCTGGGTTTCCATGAAAGATCTTCTCGCCCCGATGTTTCCTGGAGTCAATGAAAAGGGGCGTTAACCTTTCGGGGATGCGGCAGGAACACCCAGCCTGGTGGCGGTCCTGGGGGACCCTCCTCCTTCTCTTCCTACCCCCGGCCCTGGCGGCTCTCTTCTCGCGGGGCCCCTGGGGCCTGGACGAACTCCGCCTCCTCCAGGTGACCCGGGAGATGGCCTCCCGTGGGGCCTGGCTCGTCCCCACCCTCCTGGGAGAGACCTACACCCACAAACCGCCCCTCCTCCTCTGGCTCAACAGGATCCTCCTGGAGGCCGGCCTGGACCTCTGGATCTCCTCGCGGATCCTCTCCATCGCGGCCGGCGCCGGGACCCTCCTCTTCTTCGCCGCCCTGGCCCGACGCCTCTCCCCACAGGCCCGGAAATCTCCCGCCGCCCCTCTCGCAGCCACGCCCTTCTTCCTGCTCATGGCCCAGCTCGGGACCTACGACATGTCCCTCCTCTTCTTCCTCTCCGCCGCAGCGTATACCTCCATCCGCAACAAGAGGGCCTGGATCCTGCCCGGGATCTTCACGGGCCTGGCGGTCCTCACCAAGGGTCCCGTGGCCCTCCTCTTCCTCCTGGCCTGGATCCCCGCCCTCAGGTGGGCTCTCTGGGGAGGAAGGGCCCTGGTGCCGACCAGGCGCATCCTCTTCTTTCTCCTCGTCGCCCTGGGGATCGTGGCGGCCTGGTTCCTTCCCTTCTGTCTCGCCACGGCGGGGAGAGGTTCCTGGACGGAGGCCCTCTTCCGGCAATCCCTCGGGCGGGTCTCGGGAGCCCAGGGTTTCGGCCATCCCAGGCCTTTCTGGTACTACATTCCCCTTCTTCCCCTCCTCCTCCTCCCCTGGTCCTGGACCTTGCTCCGCGGCCTCCCTCCCACACCGGAAGGCCAGGAGGATCCCTGGAAGCCCTGGGAGTGGGCCGTCCTCCTCTCCGGGCTGGCCACGGTCTTCCTGTTCTCCTGCTTCAAGACCAAGGCTCCCCACTACCTCCTCCCCCTCCTTCCCTGGTTCCTCCTTCTCCTCCCCCGGGCCCAGGCTCTCCTCCCCCCGGGAGAAGGCCGGTGGCTCGCCTGGATGGGTCCTCCCGCGGGCATCCTTCTCCTCCTTTTCGGGACGGGCCTCCTGACACCCCTCCTCTCCCTGGCCGGGATCGATCCCGGCCCGGCCCTCCGGCCCGCCCGGCTCCCCGCCCTCTTGGGAGGAACGGCCCTCCTTCTCCTCCCCCTCCTCGGCCGCCGCCTCCCCGTAGAAGGGCACCTGGCCCTCACCTGGACCCTCCTCTTCCTGGCCGGCCTCCCCCTCCTGGACCGCTTCCAGCTCCCCTACCCCTTGATGAAGGCCCTGGCCCAGGACCGGCCCCGCCGCCTCGTGGTGGTCCACAGCCGGTACGGCGGCTCTCTGACCTTCCTGGCCGGAAAAGCCGGGCTGCCCGACTCGGACCCTTCCGCCTTCTCTCCCGGCCTGAGACCCTTCCTCCTCGGGCTGGGAGCCCGGGGCGTTCCCGCCCCCATCCTCAAAGGACCCGACCTCACCAGGGAGAGGATCCTCCTCCTCCAATACCTCTCCCGGCCGGGAAGCGCCGCACTGCTCACCAAGACCTACAAGAGAAAACTCCGCCTCCGGGACGCCCGGCTCCCCGTTGCGGCCCGGGGCTTCTTCCGGGGAGAGGAAATCCTCCTCCTGGAAAGGAAAGCGAAGAAAAAGGAGTCCGCCCGATGAAACAACAACACGCCGACTATTGCCTGCTGAAAACCCCCCTGCCCGGGACACCGGATTTCACCGACCAGGATCCCTGGAGGGTCCTGCGCATCCAGGGAGAGTTCGTGGAAGGGTTCGACGCTCTCTCCAAGGTGGGGCCATGCGCGGCGGTCTTCGGCTCCGCCCGGACCAGGCCGGGAGACCCTTACTACGCCAAGGCCGTGGAAACGGGGAGACTCCTCGTCCGGTCCGGACTGGGCGTAATCACCGGCGGCGGCCCCGGCATCATGGAGGCCGCCAACAAGGGGGCCTTCGAAGGGGGAGGACTCTCCATCGGGTGCAACATCGAGCTCCCCTTCGAGCAGAAGCCCAACCCCTTCCAGAACATCTCCCTCTCCTTCCGCTACTTCTTCGTGCGGAAGATGATGTTCGTAAAATACTCCATAGCCTTCATCATCTTCCCCGGCGGATTCGGAACCCTGGACGAACTCACGGAGTCCCTCACCCTGGCCCAGACCGGCAAGATCGAACAATTCCCCGTGGTCCTCTTCGGGAGGGACTACTGGAAAGGCTGGGTGGACTGGCTCGAGTCCACCGTTGCCGGCGCCGGTTGCATCAAGGCATCGGACCTGGATCTCTTCCGGACCTTCGACGACCCCGAGAAGGCCGTGGAGTGGGTCGTCGACACGGCCCGGCGCAAAGGACACCTCCCCCCCCTCGCCTAGGGTCTGCGTGCGGGACCGGGGAGGGGGCCGGCCGGGAGCCCCCAGGCTCCGGGCGGCCCCGCCGCCGGACCTTCCCAGCGCCCCGCCTCAGGACTCCTTCCGCTCCTCCCGGACCGGGTTCTCCAGGGCCCCGATCCCTTCGATCTCCACCCGCACCAGGTCGCCGGCTTGAAGGAAGCGGGGAGGCTTTCGTGCCGCCCCGACACCGGCGGGGGTCCCCGTGAGGATCACCGTGCCTGCCAGGAGGGTCATCCCCCGGGAGAGCTCCTCCACCAGGCGGGCCACGGAAAAGATCATGTCCTCGGTCCCCGCGTCCTGGACCACCTGGCCGTTCAGGAAGGTCCGGATCCTCAGGGACTGGGGGTCTCCCACCTCGTCGGGGGTGACCAGGACGGGACCGAGGGGGCAGAAGGTGTCGAAACTCTTGCCCCGGACGAACTGGCCTCCGCTTCCCTCCCTCTGCCACCAGCGGGCAGACACGTCGTTGGCCGCGGTGAACCCCAGGACGTAGTCCAGGGCCTCGCCGGCGGACACGTCCTTGGCGTCCCGGCCGATCACCACGGCCAGCTCCCCCTCGTAGTCCACCTGGGGCCTGTCGGCGCAGACCGGGGGGATCACGATGGGGGCTCCGGGGTCCAGGAGGGCCGCCGGGTTCTTCATGAAGACCAGGGGCCTTTCAGGAAGGGGCCGTCCCGTCTCGGCGGCGTGGGCCTTGTAGTTGAGCCCGATCCCGAAGACGGCCCTGGGGACCAGGGGTGCCAGGATCCTCCGGACCGGGAGCCGGTAACCCTCCTTCCGGAAACTCCCGAAGATCCCCCCGCCGATGGGAACGGCCGTTCCGTCCTGGTAGTCCACGCCCCAACGGGCTTCTCCCCGTGGATCGAGAAACCTGATGATCTTCATGGATCCTCCCTCGGCTCCTGCGCGGGAACGCACCTTCCTCCACCCCTTCCCGAGACGAGGAGGATCTCAAAGATCGGGTCAGCGGGCCAGGATCTTCACCCGGACCATATTGGAAAGTTCCAAGTTCGCCAGGGAGAGGCCTTTCGCCGGGACCACCAGCGCCTGGTAATAGGTGTGCCCGCCGATGAGGGCCGGATCCGACGGGATGGGGAGGGGGAACTTCATGGTCCCTCCCTTGGAAGCGGCGGGAAAGGCCGAAAGGAAGGAGGGGGCGACCCGGAGGACGCACCGCCCTCCCAGGCTCAACGAATTGATCCGTTCCGAGAAAAACAAGAAGGCCGAATTCCCCGCTGTGACGCGGTCGAGGTGGAGCTCGTGGGACTGGTTCCCCAGGTTCGCCCTGCCTGACTCGTGCAACCAGGGAAAGGCCTTTCCGCCCTTTCCGCACCCCCCGTGCAGGGAGCGCTCCCACCCGGCCACGACGCCCCGGAACCAGGGAATGAACTTCGCCGTGGCCGCCTGGAGCCCCACGGGCAGGGGGTGGGAGTCCTTCCCCTTCCGGTAGGCCGCCTTCAGGGCGTTGGGGTAGGAGGAAGAACTGTCCGGTTCCGCCAGGACGTCGAAAAGATCGAAGACCGCCACGTTCCTCAGCCCCGTCTCGGCCCGATAGCCGGGGAGCCAGGAGTCCCTGACCCATTCGGTGAAACGCCTGTAGAGACTTCCGGAACGCCTGGTCCATCCGTCGAAAGGATTGAGGGGGGGGCTGGTGACGTAGATGAAGAGCACATGGGGGTAATCGTCGAAGAGGAGACCCAGCTCCTCCATCACGGCGATGTAGTTCAAGAGGGTCTTCTTCTTGGAATCCGGGTCGCCCGGCGGGTTCCCCACGGAGGAAAGGGCGGTTTCGGTGAAGCAGGACTTGAACATTACGATCTGGTTGTATCGCCCCTTCGTCTTGTAGTAGATGTCCGGATGGAAATCGAACGTGAGGACCTTGTCCATTTGGTCCCGGAACTTCCTGCGCCAGTCGCACATGTTGGTGTTCCAGCCGATGGTGTCCCCCATGGTGGCCAGGTGCATGTTGATCTTGCGGCCCCCCACGTTCGCCGGGTTGGTGAGGCTCTTGTAGAGGCCGCCCTGGACCACCCAGTAGAAGCCCACCGAATGGTGGATGAAGAGGAAGTCGTAGGTCGGGGGTGTCTGGGCCGGCGCCGGCCGGAGAAGGGCGGAGAATGCGAAGAAGAAGAGCGCCCAGGCGGGGAGGCGGGCCGTCCGCCGGAAAGGATGTTTTTTCATAGTTCGCCGGTCCTTTGTCCAGGGGTCGAAGGGAAGAACCAGGAATCAGGCGTGACTCCCACAGGTTAGAGAGGAGCGGCCCTCCGGTTCAAGAAAAACTCCGGCGCCCCCGGGAGCACCCCCTTTCCGGCCCGGCCGGACGTCTCTTTCCGGGACACCCCCCCCTCCGGGAGGGAGGGATCAATTCCTGACTTCCACGTCCACGCTCTTCGTCGTGGAGTTCCCCCTGTCGTCGGTGGCCCTCAAGGTCACCCTGTAGATCCCGTTCGGGAACAGGGGCCGCCCCCAGGGATCCCGGGCCGCCGTATCCCAGGCGCCGGCCTTGTCAGGAACGCCATTTATCGTATTCGTGACGTTGTAGTAGAAGGTGTGGCAGGTGTAGTTCCCGCAGGTCCTGTGGGTGTAACCGTTGTAGTAGATGGACAACTGGAAGACCGTATCCACGAAGGCGAAGCGGTTGCTTCCCCCGGGAAGGCTGTCGAAGCGCCACAACGGGGTGAAGGGCACGTCGTGCCCCGCCGCCGCCCCAAGGCCTTTCACGGACCACTCCATCAGGTAGATCGTCCTCTGGTAGGGCTGGTTGGGCTCCCTGTCCTCGGCCTGGGCCACGATGTCCACGGCGCCGGAGAGGACCGGCCTGGGACCGCCCGGTCGGTTCAAGGCCCGGTTGGAGCCGTTCTTCGTGAACAAGACGTCCTTGATGACGGGCTTCAGGTTGTCGTTGGACTTCAGGATCAGGTGAACCGGATTCACGTAACGGCCGTCGGGATCCAGGACGTTCATGTGGGTGTGGTGGAAGTACATCCCGTAGGCCTTCACGGGCCAGTAGACGATGTTCCCCACCTTCGTCCCGGCCGGGATCGATGTCCCCTTCTTGTAGGCGTCCCGGATGGTCTGGGTCACCGTGGGCTCGTCCACGTGGTGAAACTGCCAGGTGAACCCGTTGGCGTCCCTGATCCCCACCTCGAAGTAGTAGGGCTTCCGGCCGTACCAGTAGAGGCTGACGACTTTCCCCCCCATGGGGGCGTAGATGGTGGAATGGGCCGGAACGCGGATGTCGATCCCGTGATGGAAGTAAGGGCTCCCTCCGTAGTATTGATACTGGTGATGCGTGTGGGCCAGGGGATGAGGCCGGTTGGTGGGGTAGAAGGGCCAGGGGGCGCGGTGCGAGTCGTCGAGCACCAGGAAGGTGGAGGAAGCGACCGCAAGGTTTCCCAGGACGTCCTTGACCTGGACCACGAAGACGTGCTTGCCGTCCTTCAGGGGGGAAGAAGAGGGGACTTCGTAGAAAGCGCCCCAGTTCCTGATGTTGAAGGAGGATGTCACGTCGTTGCCGTCCAGGAGGATCTTGGCAGAATGGAGGTCCACCCATGTGAGGGCGTCGGACCAGCGGACTTCGAGGCGCGGCTTGTTGCCGTGAAGGAAGGCACGATCCGCCGGGTGGAGTTCCAGTTCCGGCGGGTCGAAGTCCTCGACGCGGATCACGGGGCCCCCGCCGGCCCGGGCGATCCTCTCGGCCAGGGAGAGGGCCCTCTGTGGCTGGTAGACCGTGAACTTCCCCCACCACCGAAGCCTCCCGCCCGTCCTGGTCCTTCCCGAGAGGACCCAGGCATGTCTCCCCGGAGGCAGGTCGGCCGGAACGGAGAGAGTGAGCGTGGAGATCGCCGGTTCCCACTTCACTCCGCCCGTGGCCGCCGCCGCCCGGAAAAAGAGCCCCGTCACGTCCAGCCCGTCCAGGGTGAGCCGCAGGGAGCCCAGGTCCATCACGGCCAACCCGGAAGGATCCAAACCCGAAAGTTCCAGGACCAGGCGGGTCGGGCGGGGCACCCACCGGCTCCTCGAAGGCTCCAGCCGGGCGGAGAACCCGGGTTCCCCGGAAGCCCTGAGCGAAAGCCCCGGAAAGAGAACCAGGAAGGCCAGGGAGGGGAGAACCAGGGAGGGGATGGATTTCATGACTGGAAAGCTCCTGCTCCAGGTGAACAATCGGGGGCGGGACTTCCAAAGGTAAACCACGGGCCGGGACCCCGCCAGGGCCTGGCACGGCGAGGAGCCCGACATGCATCCTCTTCTTTCCCCGATCCCAAGGGCCTGTCTCTTTGCGAGCCTCTTCTTTCCGGTCCCCCCCCTGCTTCCCCAGGAAACCGGTTCCTCCATCCCCCTGGAGGTGCGGGCCGGGTCCGGGGATTCCAGGTGGAAGAGGGCCGATTTCCTCCTGGACCACCGTTACTCACCACCTTGGTGGGTGACGGCCATCTGCCTTCCCGACGACTGGCACAAGGGGCTCGTGGGACGCCGGGGGGAACTGCTCCAGGATCGGGGAAGGGGGTTTCATTTCGCCTCCACCTGGTTCACCTTCCAGGTTCCCGGTGCCGGCGGACCCCTCCCTTCCAGGCAGTTTCTGGAGAACCCCAGGATTCCCCTTGTGCATACATCCCTCGCCTGGAAAGGCGGCGCCCGCCTGGACCTCACCACCTTCACGGTGGTTCCGGGAAGCCCTCTCCTGGAACCCCTTCCTCCTCCCCCCGTCCCCGCCATCCCGGTCGCGGGACGGCCCGGTACCCTGGCCGGGTGGGCCCATCCCGGGCCGGACACCCCCCCTTGTTTCCGCCGGGTCCACGTGGGATGGGGAGGCCGGGTCCTGGCCTACAAGATCCCCGTAAACACCAACGGATCCTGCCTCGTGGCGGCCGGACTCTGCGAGGGTTATCACAAGAATCCAGGGATCCGCCCCCTTCTGCTCGAAGTCGAGGGAGGAAAGCGGACCAAGGTGGATCCCGTGGCCGATGCAGGCCCCGACGAGCCCCTCGTCCGCCTCCTCGAGGGAAAGGACGCCGACGGGGACGGGTTCGTCCTCTTCCGGGTATCCCCCGTCCCCGGGGCCCGGGACGCCAACACCATCCTGAACGCCCTCTGGGCCTTCCCCCCCGGCTCCAGGCCGGACCTCACGGCCCTCGTGCAGGGGAAGGATCCAGGTGTGAAACCCATCGCCTTTCTCGATTGCGGACTTCAGGATGACCGGGACAAGCCTCCCAGGATGGATCTCTGGTCGGGGATCCTTCACGGCGCCTCCCGAATGGAAGTGGACCTCCACTCCTCCCGCCCCCTCACCTGGGACCCCGGAAAGAACACGGTCCTCCTGGACGGCTCGCCCTTCCTGGTCCCTTACCCGGCGCCGGCCCGGGTGGACAAGACGAAGGACGGGCTGGCCCTCTCTTTCTCCTTCCCGGGCGAAGGAGCCCATTCCTTCTGCATTGCCCGGCCGGCCGCCGCACGGCCCATCCCCGTGCCCCCCGCCGCGGCGCGGGCCGAAGCGGAGCGGGCCCTCTCCTGGTGGAAGAAGAGGGGGCTTCCCTGGGGGCGCATCCTCGTCCCGGACCGGGCGGTGCAAGGCCTCCTGGACGCGTGCATCCGCAACATCTGGCAGGCCCGGGAGATCGAGGAGGGGCGGCCGGCTTTCCAAGTGGGCCCCCTGGTCTACAGGGGCCTTTGGATCGTGGACGGGGCCTTCCTGCTCGAGGCCGTCACCTACCTGGGCCGGTGGCGGGAGGCCCGGGCCGGGATCGAGCATATCCTCACCTTCCAGCGCGGGGACGGTGGATTTCAGCTACTGCGCAAATACTGGAAAGAGACCGGGATCGTCCTCTGGATCCTGAAACGCCATTTCGAGCTGACCGGGGACAAGGCCTGGATCGAGTCCCTCTGGCCCAGGGTCCGGCGGATGGTCGCCTTCATCCACGGGCTCAGGCTGAAGGCCGAAGGCCGGTGCGAAGGTCTCCTTCCCCCGGGATTCACCGACGGCGGGATCGGCGGAATC
>Ga0256914_1004569_pt1 | contig 10329 bp, 10 predicted proteins | sample HulkmetaG_FD_191571 | JGI IMG/M metagenome (GOLD analysis project Ga0256914, IMG submission 191571) | Hydrothermal chimney microbial communities from Main Endeavour vent field at the Juan de Fuca Ridge, Pacific Ocean - Hulk | ecosystem: Environmental > Aquatic > Marine > Hydrothermal vents ...
CTAGAAACCACGAAGACACGAAGCCACAAAGGCACGAAGAAAAGAAAAAGCTTTGAAATTCTTGGTGTTCTTAGTGTCTTTGTGCCTTTGTGGTGATTGAAGTCGGGTACGTTAGTAGTTACCATCACCCTCTCTTGGAGTTCTCATGCCTCTTCCCAGCATCGATGAACAATACCTGCTCAGCACTCTCGTCGATCTTCTCAACATCCCCAGCCCCACAGGCTTTGCCGATGCGGCCATCGCCTGGACGGAGCAGGCGTTGGACGCGCTGGGGCTGCCGCACGAGCGCACGCGCAAGGGCGCGCTGACCGCGACGCTGGCGGGCCGGGCCCAGGACGCACCCCGGGCGCTGACCGGACATGTAGACACCCTGGGCGCGATGGTCAAGGAGATCAAGCCCAATGGCCGTTTGAAGCTGACCAAAATCGGCGGTTTCGCCTGGAATACGGTGGAGGGCGAGGGATGCCGGGTGTTCACGCGCTCGGGCCGGACGATTGCGGGCAGCCTGCTGTTGACCCAGGCCTCGGGCCATGTGTACGGCCAGGCGGTGAACAAAACGTTGCGAGAGGACGCCACCATGGAGGTGCGGCTGGATGAGCGCACCGCCTCGGCGGAGGAGACGCGGGCGTTGGGGATCGAGGTGGGCGATTTCGTGGCCTTCGATCCGCGCGTGGTCGTGACCGAAAGCGGCTTCATCCGCTCCCGGCATCTGGATGACAAGGCGTGCGTGGCCGCGATGCTGGCTGCGGCCAAAGCCCTGCGCGATGCCGATCTGACGCCCGCACAGCGCACCACCCTGCATTTCAGCAACTACGAGGAGGTCGGGCATGGCGCGGCTGCGGGCTTCCCGCCCGACCTGACCGAGCTGGTGGCGGTGGATATGGCCGCGGTGGGCGCGGGCCAGACCTCGGACGAGTTTCATGTCACCATCTGCGTCAAGGATAGCGGCGGCCCCTATCATCATGGTCTCAGCAACCGCCTGCGCGACCTGGCCGACGAGCACGACATCCCCTACAGGGTCGATATCTACCCCTACTACGGCTCCGATGGCGAGGCCTTCTGGCGGGCTGGGGGCGACGTGAAAGTGGCGCTCATCGGCCCGGGCGTAGACGCTTCGCACAACTACGAGCGCACCCACATGGATGCGCTCATGGGCACAACCCGCCTCATCCTGGCGTATTTGCTGGCTGATTGACGTCGCGCATCCCCATGTCGGTCAAAATGTTGGATGGCGGACGGGGCACAGACTTGCTTATTAGCATTGCGACCAGCCGGGTCTGTGACCCGGCGTTGTCAGCCCGGCGACCAGCGCATTCACGATACGCTTCTGCATCATTTTCGCCTTTGCGTGAGACCTCTTTTTGTTGACGTCTTCCATCCTCCGTCAGCCCCATGCAGCCTCGATCAATCCCCGCCCCCGTCACCATCCTCGGCGTGCCCGTGCATCCCGTCACCTTCGAAGGCTTTCTGGACGCGGCGGCCCGGTTCATCGCCGAAGGCGAACCCCGCCAGATCTGCACCGCCAACCCCGAATTCGTAATGACCGCGCAGCGTCAGCCCGAATTCATGGCCGTGCTGCAACAGGCCGATCTGGTGCTGGCCGATGGCGTGGGCCTGTTGTGGGCCGCGAAGCGGCTGGGCCGCCCGCTGCCCGAGCGGGTCACCGGCTCCGATGGCATCTATCTGCTGGCGGAGCGGGCCGCCCGCGAGGGCTGGACCCTGTTTCTGCTGGGCGCGCAGCCGGGCGTGGCCGAGAAGACGGCCGGGATTTTGCAGATGCGGTTTTCGGGCCTGCAAGTGGTCGGAACATATCCGGGCAGTCCCCGGGATGAGGACTACCCGGAGATCGCCCGCCGCGTCAAAGCAGCCCGACCCGACATCCTGCTGGTGGCCTATGGCGCGCCCAAACAAGACCTGTGGATCGCCAAACACAAGGAGGATTTGGGCGTGCCGATGAGCATGGGCGTGGGCGGCGCTTTCGACTTTGTGGCGGGCGTGCAGAAGCGGGCCCCGGCCTGGCTCATCCGCCTGAATTTGGAATGGCTGTGGCGGTTGATCACCCAGCCCTGGCGCTGGAAGCGGCAACTCGATTTGCCCCGTTTCGTCTGGCGCGTGGTAAGATCAGGGTAGGATCACGCTCAGCCCTCTCCACTCCCCATCCTTTTCCATGACCCCCAACTTCTCCTCATCCGATCTCCAGGCCCATCGCGTGCTCGTGGTGGGCGATCTGGTGTTGGATGAGTATCTCATCGGGCGGGTGAGCAGGCTGAGCCGGGAGGCGCCCGTGCCCGTGCTGGAGCAAACGCATACTCGCCGCGTGCCCGGCGGCGCGGCCAACCCCGCGGTCAACATCCGCAGTATGGGCGCACAGGCGGTGGTGGCGGGCTTGCTGGGCGATGACGAGGCGGGCCGGCTTTTGCGCGAGCTGCTGGAAGAACGCGACGTAGATTTGGCGGGCGTTGTCACCGACCCCGACCGCCCGACCACCCACAAAATCCGCATGGTGGCCGAGGGCGCATATGTGTTCGCCCACCACCTCGCCCGGGTGGATCGTCTCTCCCGCACGCCGGTCTCGGGCGACCGGGAGCAGCATCTGGGTGATCGTATCCGGGCGACGCTGCCCCGAGTGGATGCGGTTTTGGTCTCCGATTATCGTCTGGGCGTGGTCACCCCCGCGGTGGTGGACGCTGTGCGACAAGAGGCCCGGCAGCGCGGCGTCCTGACGGCGGTGGACACCCAGGGCAATCTGGCTGCTTTCCGCGGCTTCGACATTCTGCGCTGCAACGCCCGGGAGGCGATGGGCTATCTCCATCGCACATTGGAGGGGGATAGTGCGTACGAGCAGGCGCTGCGGGAAATTCAGAGCCAGATGGAGGCCCGGTCGGTCATCATCACCCGCGGGGCCGAAGGCGTTTCGACCATCGACGAGACGGGCGACGTCTTTCATCTGCCCGCCAGCAACCGCACCCAGGTGTTCGATGTGACAGGCGCGGGGGATGTGTTCATCGCTGTGGTGACGCTGCTGCACGCGCTGGGGCTCGATATCCGCACCGCTGTGGATTATGGCAATCGGGCTGCGGGCGTGGCGGTGACGCGGCTGGGAAACGTAGCCGTCCGGCCGGAAGACCTGGACTTATTCTGAAAATCGTCCGAATTCCAGCCCCATCGTCCGTCCTCTATCGCCCTTTCATCGAAACCGGCTCGGGCCCGCAGTAGCCAGCTGCGGCTGTTTCGGCTATTGCCACTCGCCCAACTGACCGATTTCGTCCAGGTGCGCGACATCCGAGAGGAAAACAAGCCGCGGCGCGGGATCGTACGTCAGTTTGCTCAGAGAGGCGTTTAGCGTCTGATATTGCTTCCAGGTGGAGCCATCTTGATCCAAAATAAGAGAAAGGGCTGTGGCCAGAGCGCCGCCATGCCCGACCACCGCAACAGTCTTCCCCTGATTTTCCCGCACGATAGTCTGAAAGCTGTTCAGCAGGCGCAAGGCGAACTGCCGGGGAGATTCGCCCTGGGGCGGAGAGAAATCGGGGTCTTCGGCGATATGATCCCAGAGCCGCTTCTCTTTTTGTAGCTGTTCATAGGTCAAACCCTCCCACTCGCCCAGACGATATTCGGCCAGACCGGCGTCGAGAACGATGGGGATATCATCCAGCGCCGCGGCGATGGCTTCTGCGGTCTGACGAGCGCGGCGCAGGGGGCTGCTGTAAATGACGCTGATGGGGAGCTGCGCCCGAGCGATGCGGCGGGCCAGCGCGCGGGCCTGGGCCAAACCGCGCGAATTCAGGGAGCTGTCCGTCGAGCCCTGCCACACGCCCGCGGCATTGGCGTCGGTTTCGCCATGACGAATGAGGTAAAGGGTGGTTGTCGTAGTTGTTAGCGCTGAGGAGTGAGTCACAACGAGATCGTATCACATTCCTCGCAGATGTGGAAACGAAGGCTCTCCGTGGGCGCGTTTTTTGCGCTCCTGGCCGACTCACGTCGGGCGCTTCAGGCCTGTAGCGTTCGAGTTCACTCGGCCAGCGCTCCGTTAGGCGCGTTGCCCCGAAATTGAAATGCACGCTTCTCTGTTCCAATACTTCTTGTCTTTTTTCAAAGATCATATGATAATACAACCATACGATAATACTGATTCAGTTATACATTTCCTAAAAAGGTGCTTCAAATGTCCAATTACAATCTTATCGATCTAACAATCCATGATGAGACTGCGCTGGAGCACGCCATCGAGCGGGCCCGCGAGCGTAACATCATCATTCCCACCTTCGAGCAGCAACGCCATCCCGAGCTCATTCCTGATAAGATCAAGGAGAAGCTGGCGAACGTGGGCTTGTGGGACCTGAACCCTCTCAATCTCTTCCGCATCACCTGGAAGAATGAGCCCGTGCCCTTTGGCGGCGGCTTCGATGGGGTCAACTATCTGGAATATCCCAGCGAGCTCACCGGCGTGGACGCCCGCATCATCACTCTGGTGGGCAAATGGTTTCCCACTGGCGCGCACAAGGTGGGCGCGGCCTTTGGCTGCCTGGTTCCCCGTCTGACCACGGGCCAGTTCGATCCCACCTACCACAAGGCGGTGTGGCCCTCCACCGGCAACTACTGCCGCGGCGGTGCGTATGACTCTAACCTGCTGGGTTGTGAATCGGTGGCCATCCTGCCCGAGGGTATGAGCAAGGAGCGTTTCGACTGGCTGAAATCGGTGGCTGGCGAGATCATCGCCACGCCGGGGACCGAGAGCAATGTGAAGGAGATCTTCGATAAATGCAACGAGTTGCGCGCGTCAGGCGAGCCGCTGGTCATCTTCAATCAGTTCGACGAGTTCGGCAATTACCTGTGGCATTATGAGATTACCGGCCCGGCCATGGTGGAGGTGCTGGAGAAAGAGATGGGGCCCAACGATCAGTATCGAGGCGTGGTCCTGACCACCGGCTCCGCAGGCACCATCGCCTGCGGCGATTATATGAAAGAGCAGTTCCCCACCAGCAAGATCGCGGCCAGCGAGGCCCTGCAATGTCCCACGCTGTTACAAAATGGCTTTGGCGAACATCGCATCGAGGGCATCGGCGATAAACATGTGCCCTGGATTCACAATGTGAAGAACACCGATATGGTGATGGCTGTGGATGACGAGGCCACCATCTCCCTGATGCGTCTGTTCAACGAGCCCGAGGGCAAGAAGCTGCTGGTCGAGAAGGGCGTGCCTGCTGAGTTCGTCCATCACTTGGATCTGCTGGGCATCTCCAGTATCGCCAACATGGTTTCCTCCATCAAGTTCGCCAAGTACTATGAGCTGGGCGAGCATGATGTGGTGCTGACCGTGGCCACCGACTCCATGGAAATGTATCAGAGCCGCATCCAGGAGTTGCGCGAGGAGCGGGGCGAATTCACCCGCGAGGATGCAGTGGCTGCCTGGGCCCAATGGCTGGAAGGCGTCAACATCGACAACATGCTGGAAACCCGCTACTACGACCGCAAGCGCATTCACAATCTCAAGTATTACACCTGGGTCGAGCAGCAGGGCAAGACCTTCGAGGAGATCCAGGCCCAGTGGTATGATTACGATGATTACTGGAGCAGCATCCACGGTCATGTGGAGGAGCTGGACGCTCTCATCGACGAGTTCAACCGTCGCACGGGCCTGTTGGATCAGCTCTAAAGCGCACCTCGCCTGCTCTCAGGCGGAATCGCCATTTGTTTTCATGCCCCTGCCATAGAAAAGAAAAACGCCCGTCGGCAAACCGGCGGGCGTTTTCGCGCTTTTAGTGCATCAGGTGTTTCATGTCTTCCGCCATCTCTTCGGCGGTGACGCCATAAGGCCAGATGAGCCGCACCCGTCCCTCCGGGTCCAGGATGGTGACGCTGGCGGTGTGATCCATCAGGTAGCCGCTGGCGCCCTCCACTTCCTTCTTTTTGTAGTAGATGCCGAAAGGCGCCGCCGCATCCGCCACCTCTTCGGGCGTGCCAGTGAGACCGATGAAGTCGGGATGGAAATACGTGACATATTCTTTCAGACGCTCAGGCGTGTCTCGTTCAGGGTCCACCGAGATCATAAAGACCTGTACGTTTTTGGCATCCTTGCCCAACAAGGGCATCATGCGTCCCAGCTGCATCATGGTGGTGGGACACACATCGGGGCAGAAGGTGTAGCCATAATAAAGAATCACCCATTTGCCCTCATAATCCGAAAGATTCATGCGGTTGCCGTTGTGGTCGATGAGGGTGAAATCGCCCGGCGGCTCGGTGGATTCCATGACATTGCCATGATAAGAATAAGGGCGAAGCATGGTTCCCAAAAAATAGGCGCCCACGAACAACAAGAGGGCAACGACGATGATACCGACAATCCATTTCAGTTTTTTCGACATGCCTGTGTCTCCTGCGCAAGATAAGGTGAATCAGGTGTTGGGATGGTTAATCTGCGTAGCAGAGGAAGAGGTGAGCCGCTGAATAGCCGAGTTTATTGGCTCCTTTGCTGAAGGCCGCCTCGCTGGCGACTACGTTGAGATGGCTGAGAATCCGTTCCGGATCGGCCACGTAGATGCGATCGTTGTAAATGCCTCGCACGATGCCCCAGCCATCCACCAGGATGATGGTGGGGATGAACTCGAATTCGCCGGGCGCTTTTTCTTTGTAATACACCTGAAAACCTGTGCCGACCACCCGGCGGATCTGTTGGGGATCGTCGCTGGTGAGGAAATGCCAGGTTTCGGTGTCGGCCCCGATCTCGTCCGCATACGTCCGCAGCACTTCGGGCGTGTCGTGGGCGACGTCGAAGGTGATGGTGGCGAGCTCGACCGGCGTGCCGTAGGTCTCGATGCTATCCAGACCCTCTTGCACGTCCTTCATTATGGCGTCGAACTGGCGGCATTCTGGCGGCTGGCAGCGAGTGTACGTGAAATTATAGAGGGTAAGCTTGCCACGGAATTGCTCGTTGTTCATGGTCTCTCCATCTTGATTGGTCAGGATGAAGCCCGGAGCCAGACGCACGCGTGGCAATACCTTGATAGGTTTGTAAATGACGAACGCCGCGGTGAGGGCAAGCAGCAATCCAAACGCAGCGTAGACCACATACAATAATCGGAGGCCGCCAAAGTTGGGCAGAAGCTGACGCTCCTCGATCTCCTCTTCCTCATTCAGCTCGGATGTTTCAACGTTGGCGGCATCCGGCAGGGATGTGACTTCTTCGTTCATAAGTTTGTTTCCGACCGAACGCATGCACGTCGGTCATAGAAATGTGGTGAGATGATATGATATACTGTTTGACAAAATTGGACAAATGTCATCGGGCGTCAATGAAAAACTTTCGGATGAAATTTTTTTCTATGGCCAGCGTCTCCTCCTCCGATTCGCCCAACGGCGCAGTGACCTTGAAAAGCGTCACGCCCTTGCTCTGCTCTCGCAGATAATCGGGGTAGAGGAAGAAATAGAGAACGATATGCGTCCACGCGTCCTTCTCCGCCCCAACTTTCATGGCGTACATCGCTCCTTTTTGCAGGGGGATTTCTTCAGATGCGACCTGGGTGCGCCAGCCCGCGGCGTCGTAGCAGATTTGCGGGGGATGGAAGGATTTGGCCTGGCGGCTGCCGATGATGCTCAGCCAGATGATCTTGCCATCCTCGCGGCGATAGCGGCGATAGACATATTCCTCAGGCTCCAGCAGCATCTGCACCTCCACGTTGGTTTGCGGCGCGTCCTCGCCCGTCCATTCATCCAGCTGAAGAGGAATATCGTGGAGCTGGGGGCCCAGACTGAGGTCATAGCGGGCCCGCACCACCCGCTCTCGGCGCGTCTTGCGCCAGCGGTCGATGTCGGTGACGAAGGTGTAACCCGCCTCCCGTCCCAGCGCCTGACCCTGAATAAGATCGCGACCATAGAATCCGACCATGATCAGGATGGCGGCGGCCAGCATCGCGATGATGATCAGAGATCGTTTCGTATCTTGCTGCATCCCAGGATTTTGGCGAGAAGAAGGAGTAGGGCGAGGGAAATTCCGAAAAAGAGGAATCCGGAATAGTCGTGATAGTAGGTGAATCCAGCTCCGGCGCCCCAGCCATTGGCCACCCACAGCAACGAGCTCACCCGCAGGATGTTGCCCAGCACTGCGATGGGGATAACCGCCAGGAAAAGGATCAACTTGCGGAGCCAGTCTCCTTCCACGATATAGGCGAAGACCGCAGCCAGGGCGAACAGAGTGATGATGGAGCGAACGCCCGAGCATTGCGCGCCCACCGTGAGGTTGGCGTTGGGCAGCGTCACAGCCGCGCCTTGCACCGTCACATCCAGGCCAGCGAGTTGCATGAGACGGGTGGCGATGCCTCCGGTGAGCAGGCTTAGAGGCAGGCTGCTCGCCTCTACGAAGGGAAGAGGGATCATGAAGATGAGAAAGCCCAGGGGAAAAGCCATCTTTTTCAGCCCCGCCCAGCCCCAATAGGTCCAAACCACGCCCGCCAGCATTACGATCATAGCCAGGGCGGCGATGTGGAAGGCCCGCTGGTAGAGTGCGACCAGATAAGTCAGCGCTCCCACGCCCACCAGCATCAATCCCCGATTTTCTGGTTTGCGTTCCAATCGGGATAGGATGCGCCAGGCAAAGAATCCCGAGACCAGCGGCGCCAACACACCATGACTGTAATAATCATTGCTCCACCACTCGCCCGCCAGCCATCGTCCCACGGGCGCCAGCAGAATCGCGGCCAGCAGCAACATGAGGCTGGAGAGCAGCCAGGAAGTGAAGGGGCGGGTTTGTTCCATAACGGCAATGGGTGAAGACGGGCGGCCGCAATGTCAGTCGTCCCCCTTCGATGCGGCGAACGCTATCCCAACAACGCTGCGGCAGGCTCTTCGCGCCACTCGCCGGTCTCCGAATCATGTACGATGCGACGCAGCTTCTCCGGGTCCTGGATGTAATCGATGAAGAGGACGCCGTTCAGGTGATCGATCTCATGCTGGAAGATGCGGGCGAGGAAGTCGAAAGCCTTGATGCGCACCTCCTTGCCGTTGACGTCCTGGCCCTTGACCGTGACCGCAGGATAACGCATGACCTCACCGATATAGCCGGGGATGGAGAGGCAGCCTTCGTCGCCCGGTTCCATCTCCCCCCTGGCCCGCACGATCTCGGGGTTGATCAGTACGAACAGTTTGCCCGCCTGGGGATCGTCCTCGAAACCCTCCTCGGGCATCTCCACCACGATGAGTCGTTCGTTGACGCCCACCTGGGGCGCGGCCAGACCCACGCCATCCGCATGACGCATGGTCTCGACCATGTCCTCTGCAAATTGCTTCAACTTTTTATCGAAACGACGGATGGGGCGGCTTTTCTTGCGCAGCCGTTCATCGCCGATGGTGATAATTTCGAGTAACGCCATAATCTCTCATTTCAGAATGTTGGTTGGAAAAGTTTCTGCGGTAGTGGTCCTAATTTGACTGACGCCATCGGGATCGAGTGGCTCCTATTCACACTCAGGGATGACGGACGATTCACGCCATCAAATCAGCGGTTTTTGTCCTCCTTCGTCCATCGTCTATCTTCAAACGTTTCTGCAAACATAAGGTGCGCCTTTTTTGCTATCAAAGGCGGTGATCGCTGGCGAAATCCACCCTCTTGATGGCAGATAACCTGAAGGCCTGGATGCGTCGGAAGAAGGTTCCTATGGAGTTACTGAATTATAGCAATCTTTGTCAAGATCGGATAACGTTCGGGGCCAAGCACAATGTGCAGCGCCATCCAATTGCGATAATCTGACCCGCCGCGGGGCTACATAGGGCTGTTCGGAAAACAATGCGTCCAGCCGAGCGTGTTGTAGATTCAACTGGGCGCAGGGAGGATCATCCCTCCGACGCGCCCAGTATCACCCTCACCAATTCGCCCAGATTTTCCACGATGAAGTCGGGCGGGGGTTGCAGACGCTCCGCGTCCGCCCGGCCCGACGCGCCCGTCAACGTCACCGCAGTCCACATCCCCGCTTGCTGCCCCATGCGGATGTCCGTTTCCAGGCGGTCGCCCACCATCAGGCACAGCTCCGGAGGTTGGCCCAGTCGCTCCAACGCCACCTCCACAATGATGGGCGAGGGTTTGCCCGCCAGCACCTCCACCTTCCGCCCGGTGATGTGTTCCAGCGCTGCCAGGGTGGCCCCCGCGTCGGGAATGAAACCGCCGGGCATGGGACAGGCCTTATCCGCATTGGTGGCGTAAAAATGTGCGCCCCGCAGCAGCGCCTGGTAGGCGATATTCAGCTTGCGATAATCCAGCGTGCGGTCGAAGGCCACCACCACGCCATCGACGCCCGTCACATCCATCACCTCCCGGGCGTCGCCAGGTAGATCATCCAC
>Ga0256914_1004570_pt1 | contig 10325 bp, 9 predicted proteins | sample HulkmetaG_FD_191571 | JGI IMG/M metagenome (GOLD analysis project Ga0256914, IMG submission 191571) | Hydrothermal chimney microbial communities from Main Endeavour vent field at the Juan de Fuca Ridge, Pacific Ocean - Hulk | ecosystem: Environmental > Aquatic > Marine > Hydrothermal vents ...
AGACGTCTTCCAACGCATTCACATCCATTTTCGCCGTTGCATCGGTTGGAACGGATCGGAAGGGAAGCTTCAACACCTGGGAGATGCGTTGATGCGTGTAATGGGCCTGTTCGGAGGCAACAATCATCCTATCTGGATGGAGCGATCCAGCCACCCACAAGGCCTCCATGTTTGCCATGGTTCCTCCCCCACAAAGGTGTCCCAAATGTGTTTTCCATCCAAACATCCGGGCGATTTCCGCCACCGATTCCTTCTCCATTTGTGAGCTCGCACGTCCTCCATCCAATGCGTGATTATTGGGATTGATCCACATTGCCATCATATACGCCATATTGGCCACGGGATGGCCAGGTTTCAGCATCTGACCCGCGTACAAAGGATGAAAATAGGGATAGTTGTCCCACAACCTTTCGGCAGTCTCCATGAGAACCTTTTTCATCGCCTCCCAATCCCTCTCGACGGAAAAGGAAGGTAAACGTCCGAAACCTTCTTCCAAACGTTTGACCGCTTCCTCCAACAAACCTATTCCCTCTTTTTCAAGTTCCATTTCTACCCCCATCTTTTGAAAAATTTCCTAAAACTTACACAACCGTTTCAGCCATTGTCAATGAGGGATTATACCTAAAATTTACTTGACAAATCCGTTTCAGACATTATACTTTGCGCACTGTTTTGTGAAAGAAATCAACGATAAAAAACGGGAGGGCACATGATTGAAAGCTTTAGGACGCCACGTTTTGACTGAGTTCTATGGGTGCAAAGCAAAGATCCTTGATGACCTCGAAACCATCAAATCCCTCATGGAAGAAGCCGCCCTTTACAGTGGGGCAACCATCATCGACAGTCGTTTTCATCGATTTAATCCTTACGGCATCAGCGGAGTAGTCATAATCGCGGAATCACACTTGGCGATCCACACGTGGCCTGAATTTAATTACGCCTCCATCGACATCTACACGTGTGGCACCACGGTTGACCCATGGAAGGCCTATCATTTTTTGAAAGACCATTTTCAACCCGAAACAGATACGAAACTGGAGCTGCTGAGGGGAAGCGTGGAAAGCCCTTCAGAAAATCAGTGTCACCGTGTCGCCTCGGTCGCCAATCCTAAAATCGTTCCCATAACCGGTTCTCAAACATAATATGATATTCCACTCCGTTTACCACCATTTTTTCTTTGCCACGGGACACGCAGAAGGCGCGACTCCCTTGAACGCCTTCGACGGCGCCCTCCTCGCTTCGGGTATCGGCAACACCAACCTCATCAAGATAAGCAGCATCCTTCCCCCTCGTTGCACGTACTTGGAGCACGCACCGACGATACAGCCGGGTAAACTCATCCCGGTTGCCTATGGCACCATTTTCAGCGATATACCCGGTGAAAGAATCGCCGCGGGAGTTGCCGTCGCCATTCCGGAAGACCCTTCCCTTCCGGGTGTCATCATGGAATATTCCTCCCGCGGACACAAAGAAGAGATAGAAAGTATCGTTCGGGGAATGGCGGAAGAGGCCTTTCGAGTCCGAAACTTCCCTCTCAAAGATGTGATGAGCCAAGCTATCGACTACGTTTCCAAAGGCTCCGGTGCCGTCTTCGCCGGAGTCGTCTTGTGGGAGTAATAAATGGATCTATGGTTTAAAGAAATCGACGCATCGAAAAGTGGTTTGACTTTCAAGGTGGAAAAGGTTCTTTTCTCTCAAAAAACCCCCTTTCAACGCATCGATGTGTTTGAAACGGAATTCTACGGAAACGTCCTGGTCTTGGACGGGTGCGTCCAAATCACCCAAAAAGATGAATTTGTCTATCACGAGATGCTTGCCCATGTCCCTCTCTATTCCCACCCGAATCCCCGGGATGTATTGATCATAGGAGGGGGCGACGGGGGAACGGCCCGTGAGGTCTTCAAACACCCCGAGGTAGGTCATTTGGATCTCGTGGAAATCGACGAAGTTGTCATCGAGGTGGCAAGAAGATATTTTCCGGAGGTCTCCTGCGAGTTGGACAATCCACTCCTTACCATCCTTCCTACCGATGGCATCGAATTTATCAAAACAAAAAAGGACGCCTACGACGTCATTTTGGTTGATTCAACCGATCCCGTCGGCCCCGCTGAGGGTCTCATTACTTCCACCTTCTATCACGACGCCTTCCAAGCATTGCGGGAAGATGGAATCATCGCCGTCCAGGCGGAGTCCCCCTTCTTTTATCCCGATTGGGTTACGAAAATACACCAAAATTTACGAAACGTCTTCCCCCTCGTCAAACTCTATCTTTCCTATACTCCCACCTATCCCGGAGGGTTATGGACGTTTGCCTACGCCTCCAAGGGAATCGATCCTATCAACGATTTCGACAGCTCCCGCGTCCCCTCCACGACGTCCTTTCGTTACTACACCCCCTCCCTTCACACCGCATCCTTTCAGCTTCCAGCATTCGTCCAGAATCTCTGCCGGTGAGGTAGTATCTTACCTTCCGTACTTCCCTATGAGTGTCGTTTCACCGAGGACATGCCCCTTCATCGCGGAGATGAGCTGCCGCTTCGTTGCCCCAGGCGAGAGGGGAAGAGTCGTATCCAAGGCGTAGAGCCTGAAGAAATATCGGTGGGGAGGGCCTTTCGGGGGACAGGGCCCCCCATAACCTATTCTATGAAAGTCATTGATCCCTTGACGCGTTCCGTCAGGCAGCTCACGAATGGTCGGAACCCCTTCCGGCAAAGACGCGACATTGGATGGAACGTTAAAAACGACCCAATGGACCCATGTCCCTCCAGGAGCATCCGGATCGTCACAAATCAGGGCAAAGCTCTTCGTGCCTTCCGGTGCTCCAGACCAAGAAAGTGGAGGGGAGAGATCTTTCCCGTCACATGTGTAGACGGATGGGATCATTCCCCCTTCCCGTAACGTGGCACTGACAAGAGTGAAAGTCATGGTATGCCCTCCACTCATGGTTATACCCATGATCAATCCCGTTACCCCGATAACCAGGGGCAACCACCTCTTCCAGCCTAAAAAATTCTTCATCCCTTTACTTTCCTTGTCTTTTCTCCTTGAGCGCTTTCAACACCTTCTCCGGGGTTATGGGAAGGTCCGTGATCCGCACCCCCACCGCGTCGTAAACCGCATTGGCGATGGCGGGTGCCGTCGGAACCAATCCTGGCTCCCCTATTCCCTTCGCTCCAAAAGGTCCATCCTTCTCATCCGTTTCAACAATCATCGGATAAACGGGGATGGCGTCTTTCGCGGTAAGCATTTTGTAATCCAGGAAGTTGGGGTTCATTACCCTCCCCTTTTCCAGCTTCATTTCCTCCGTCAGACCATACCCCACGCCCATATACCCTGCTCCGTATATCTGTCCTTTGATAAGGGTTGGGTTGATGGCCTTTCCCACATCGTGGGCGGCGTAAAGCTGAAGGATCTTCACTTCCCCCGTCTTTTCGTCCACTTCCACTTCCACACCCGTTGTTCCAAAGGCATACGTGCAAGAAAGGTTCCCCTTGAATTCCCTATCCAGCATTTCGGTGGGAGGATCGTAAAACGCCTCTGCCACGACGACCTTGCTTTCTCCGGTCCCCACGTCCAACGCTTCACGGAGGATGCGACTCACGTCCATACGGAAATAGGGATTCTCTGGATCCTTCACGCAGAAGACGGTTCGATTTTTGATATCCAGGTTCTTGGGATCTGAGATAAGGTCAAAATCGAGGTCGGGCTCTTTGAAATCGGGATCTTTCCTCTTCTTTCTTTTGATCTGCTGTTGAATGATCTTCGGCATTTTCTCAACGGCAAGCTCCAGAATTTGGCGTTTGACCTTCGCACACGCCTTCAATGCCGCGTTCCCAGCGATAAAGGTATGACGGCTCGCATGCGTTCCCGCATCCCACAATCCAAACGCCGTGTCTCCGAACACTAGATTGATATCGTCAGGTCTGAACCCGAGCGCCTCCGCGATGATCTGCGCCAATGCCGTGGGGGATCCCTGCCCCTGATCCGTGCCTCCCGACATCACGTCCACATGCCCATGTTCATCCACCTTGATAATCATTCCATGACCATCCGACTTGTAAACCCGGGCACCCCCCGCCACATGGATCAACGAGGCCATTCCCACTCCTCGCCCATTCCGCTTTCCCCGTTTCTTATCCCATCCCAGCTTCTCTTTGACGCCACGAATGCATTCTTCCAGCCCGCACGAGGTTATCTTCAACCTCATCGGCGTCTCGTCTCCCGGTTTGTTGGTGTTGATGAGCCTAAATTCGGCAGGATCGATGCCCGCTTCTTCCGCCAGACGATCCATGGAAGTCTCCACCGCAAACGTTGCCTGCGGATTCCCATATCCCCGCATCGCCTGACAGTAGATGTTATTCGTATATACGCACTTGGCTTCAAAATAGACATTGGGAACCCGGTACAGGGAAGAAATCGGCATCATCATCACGGAAGGGGTCGTGGCTCCCCACGAGGTGTAGGCACCGTTATCCAACACCGCCGTGGCCCGACGAAAGGTGAGCCGTCCCTCTTTGTCGCAGCCTTGTTCGATCTCGAAAACGGCAGGTTGCCGGGGAGGCAAGGCAAAGAATTCTTCTTCTCGCGTGAAGATGATTTTGACCGGTTTCCGGGTGATCAAAGCCAGCTGGATACAGATAAACTCATAGATGTCGGTATCGAGTTTTGTTCCAAAGCTCCCTCCCACGATGGGATTCACCACACGAACCTTGCTGTTCTTCAATCCTATCTGGGCAAAATACTCAAGAATGCGGCGCTTGTCCCAGAAGATGACATTCGTCTGATTGTAGAGGGTCAGGTTATTGTTCATGTCAAATTCCGCGATACAACCACTCGTGCCCATACAACATTGATTTACCCATGTGGTTTGAACCTTGTCTTCGACGACATAGGCCGACTTGGCCCGGCCTGCTTCGATATCTCCAGCCTCAAACTTCCACGGCAATGGAAGCACGTTCGTTCGTATGGGACGGCCCCTCGCGTCCACCTCGTGGATCAAGGGAGCGTCTTCCTTCATGGCCTCGAAGGGGTCAAAAACGCCGGGAAGTTCCTCATATTCCACCTTGATGAGATCGCACGCCTCCTCGGCGATTTCAGGGCTGATAGCCGCCACGGCCGCTACTTCATCCCGAAATTGGCGCACTTTGTCTTTCTTGAGAACCGTTTGATCTTTCAGAAAACCTACCCGCACATCGGGAATGTCGTATCCCGTGATCACGGCTTTCACACCCGGAAGCCGCTTTGCCTTCGACGTATCGATATGCCTAATCCTGGCATGGGCATACTCGCTGTATTTTATCTTTCCGTACAACATACCGGGACGCTTCAAATCGTTGATATAAACGGCTCGCCCCGTTACTTTATCTACCTCCGCTGTCCGGGGGATATCCTTTCCCACAAATAGGTATTCGCTCATTCCCTTCCTCCCGACGTCCTTAGGATTGATTTTTCATCATTTCTGCGGCTTTCTGAACAGATTCCACGATCTGTACGTATCCCGTGCACCGACAAAGATTTCCCGAAAGGCTCGTCCTTATATCCTCTTCCGTTGGATCAGGATTCTCGTCCAACAAGGCCTTCGCCGACATCAGCATTCCCGACGTGCAAAATCCACATTGAACCCCATTGTTTTCCAAAAAGGCCTTTTGAAGAGGATGCAAGGTCCCATCCTTGCTGGCAAGTCCTTCCACCGTTACCACGTTTTTTCCTTCCACTTCCGCCGTCGGAAAGATACAAGAATTGACCGCTTTTCCATCAATGATGACGGTGCAGGCACCACATTCACCCACGCCACACCCTTCCTTCGAGCCCATCAATTCAAAGTATTCCCGCAATGTTTTCAATAAATTCCAGGTCGCCGGAACTTCCGCCGTGACAGGATCTCCATTCAGTGTAAACGAGACCGTAATCTTCTTCATCCCTCACTCCTTGATTAACGATTTTTAAGACGTTCCATGGCTCTAAACGCCATCTTTGGCACAAAGGTCGCAATGATCTCTTTCCGGTACCACGCCTTACCCCTCAAGCTATCGCGGGGAGATGCCTCCTCTGCCGCTATCTTTCCAGCCTCCTCAAAGACCTCCTCCTCTCCCTTTTTTCCTCTCAGGAATTCCTCCGCTTTCACGGCGCGAATTGGGGTAGGAGCCGCCACGCTTAACGCAATCCGGGCGTCCTTAACAGTCTCTCCCTCCATCTCGAGAGAAACAGCCACTCCCAAGATAGGTAGATCCATGGCCTTTCTGCGCGCGTGTTTGTGATAGGCACTTCCGAATTCCCCCATGCGCAGGGGAATCTCAAACTCCACCGCCACTTCGTCGTGAGCCCGCACGGTCTGGGATGGACCTGTAAAAAACTCTGTTAACGGAACCTTTCTGGAACCGTTGGGTCCTTTCAAAACCACAGCGGCATCCAACGCCAGAAGCGGCCCCGCCGTATCCGCAGAGGGAGCGGCATTACAGATATTGCCTCCGATGGTCGCCACGTTTCTTATCTGGACAGACCCTACTTGCGACGCGCCGTCATGCAACGCCGAAAGCTCTCGTGCCACCAATGAGCTGGTTTCCAGCATCCGATGCGTGGTCAAGGCCCCGATGTGATAGGCGTCCTCGCCCTTTTTTATGTAGGCCAGCTCCTCCAGGTTTCGCAGGGAAATCAGCGCCTCGGGAGCAATCTTTTTGTTTCGGATGTTCACCATCACATCCGTTCCTCCCGCAATCAAAGTCGCCTTTTCTCCAAAAGATTTCAAATAGGAAAAGACTTCCTCAAGATTTTTCGGTTTCAGATACTCATACTCGATCATACCAGCTCCCTTTCTCCTAGTCGTTTTCTCGATTATCGAACACGCGTTTGCTCTTCCTCTCTGTTCTTGGAAGAGTTCCATAATCGACGATTTCCACCGCCGTGCTGACCAGAATCTCCTTCTTGACCCGCTCCATTATGACTTTTTTCAATTCGTCATCCCTTTCCGCGCTCCAGGAGGGATCCCTCTCCACCCGGATCGTCATGTAATCCTTCCCGTCTTCCTTTCTCTCCAGAATCACCTGGTATTCGCTTCCCACCCCTTCCGTGTAGGAAAGGATGTGATCAATCTGGCCTGGATAGATATTGACGGCGCGGAAGATGAACATATCGTCACTCCTACCCATGATGCGATCGTGCATTGGAAAGACGTTTCCGCACGAACACGGATGAGGAATCAGTCTCGTGAGATCCCTCGTGCGGTAACGGACAAGGGGAGCCGCTTCCTTACGGAGCGTGGTGACAACCATTTCCCCCGTTTCCCCTTCCGGAACAGGCTGCAAGGTCTCTGGATCGATGATCTCCAGAATATAATAATCGGCCCAGTAATGGATCCCCTCATGCTTCGGGCAATCGAGACCCGTCCCCGGCCCGTATAGCTCCGTCAAGCCCGGGATATCGAAGGTATGTTCCACACCCAACATGTCTCGGATCCGTTTACGCATGGCGTCACTACTTCGTTCCGCCCCAAATATCACCTTTTTAAGGGCGATTTCTTTCTTGATTCCTCGTTTCTCGATCTCTTCCGCGAGAAGCAACGCCATGGAAGCCGTGCAACACAACACGGTCGTTTTCAAGTCCACGAGCATTTGGATTTGAATATCGATGTTCCCCGGCCCGACGGGAACCGCCATCGCCCCAAAACGCTCCACCCCCGCTTGAAATCCCGCGCCCGCCGTCCATAGCCCGTATCCCACGGCTATTTGGACCCTATCCTCTCGCGTACAACCGGCTATCTCAAAACACCGAGCAAACATGTTAGCCCAATCATCGATGTCCTTTTTCGTATAGCTCAAGACCTTTCTCTTCCCTGTGGTGCCGGATGAGGCATGGATTCGAACGATTCGATCAAAAGGCACCGACCGAAGGGGAAAGGGATACCCCGCTCTCAAGTCGTCCGTCACCGTAAAGGGGAGTTTCGTTATATCATCCAAGGATTGAATGTCCGACGGTTTCACGCCATGTTCGTCGAACCGCCTCCGATAAAACTCCGAGTTTTCATAGACGTGTCGCACAGTCCATTTGAGTCCTTCCAACTGGACCTGACGAATCTCTTCTATCGATGTATAAGGCGGAAAAAAGGATTGCCCCATCGCCCCCTCCTTTTACTGAATTCCTTCGTTTTCCCTTCGCGGTCTAAAACCTCTTAGACTTCTGGTACACACGAGCGAATGGATTCGTCCGCTTGATCTTCGAATTTCTTGAAATTCTCTTTGAATCTCCTCGCCAGCTCTTTCGCCTTCTCATCATAGGCGTTGGGATCTTTCCATGTCCTCTTGGGATCCAGGATGTCCTCGGGCACTCCCTCACACCGAACCGGCACATCCAATTTGAAAATCGGATCGTGCCGTGTCTCCACATCGGCCAACGATCCATTGAGGGCCGCCTTGACCATGGCCCGTGTGTAGGGAAGATGAATCCGTTCGCCCACGCCGTACGGCCCGCCACTCCAACCGGTATTGATAAGCCAGCAATTCACCTCGTGTTTCTTTATCTTTTCCCCTAGGAGGCGGGCGTAAACCGTTGGATGCAACGCCATGAATGGAGCTCCGAAACACGCGCTGAATGTGGCCTCCGGCTCCGTGACCCCCCGTTCCGTCCCCGCTACCTTCGCGGTATAGCCGGACAAGAAGTGGAACATGGCCTGCTCGGGGGTCAATTTGGACACAGGAGGCAATACCCCAAAGGCGTCCGCCGTAAGCATGATTATATTTTTGGGATGCCCCCCTACCCCTTCCCGAATGGCATTAGGAATGTGGGGAATGGGATAGGCCGCCCGTGTGTTCTCGGTCAATGAGGCGTCGTTCAAATCGATTCGTCGCGTGTGGATATCGAAAGCCACATTCTCCAAGATTGTCCCAAACTTCCTCGTGCACTCGTAGATCTCCGGCTCGTGTTCTTTGGAAAGGCGAATTACCTTGGCATAACATCCACCTTCGAAATTGAAGACTCCATCCTCCCCCCACCCATGTTCGTCGTCCCCTATGAGTCGGCGCTCGGGGTCGGCCGACAACGTCGTTTTACCGGTTCCGGAAAGGCCGAAGAAGATGGCCACATCATCGTTGGGCCCCACGTTTGCCGAGCAATGCATGGAAAGGATCTTTTCCTGGGGAAGGAGAAAATTCAAGATTGTGAAAACCGACTTTTTGATTTCGCCGGCGTAGCTCGTTCCTCCCACGAGGATGAGCTTTCTCCCGAAATTTACTAGGACAAAGGCCTCTGAATTGGTGCCATCCAACTCAGGAACCGCCCGGAAATTTGGAACATTGATGACCACAAATTCGGGCACATGCTCCATCAATTGACTTCGATCCTTCAATTGAACGAACATGTTCCTCGAAAAAAGGTTATGCCACGCCGTCTCGGTTATGACACGAATCGGAACCCGATGCTGGGGATGAGCACCCGCGTAACAGTCCTGGACGAAGATATCCTTCCCTTGAAGGTATGCCTGCAGGCGATACAAGAGAAGATCGAACTTCTTGGCATCAAAAGGACGGTTCACGTCCCCCCACCAAATCTTGTTCTCGCTTGTCGGTTCCTTGACAATGAATTTATCGTTTGGAGACCGTCCCGTGTAATGCCCTGTCCGTACCACGACAGGTCCCAGATGGACAATCATCCCCTCCCGCCTTCGCACGATCTCTTCGTACAAGGCAGGTGTCGACAAGTTCCAGTGGATGTGGCTAACATTCCGAATTCCCAACGATTCCAAATCTTTCCTGATCTTGGATTCCATAATCGGCCCCTTTTTTTCATGGTTAAAACGGCATTTATTTTTTATCAATCCCCTCTAAGTATGTCAAGTTTTTCGCCTTTCGAGCTCCCATAGAACCTGCCTATTCCTTCCTCACCAACCTTCACCCCTTTCCTTCCTTTCTGGCATTATATAGGATACTTCCCCTTTTCACGTCATAAACGCCGGAGATCGTAATCCGGAGGCGGAGAATCGAGGTAAACGAAAGAAATCCAAATGTCCAAACGGGATCGGGAAGGGGCGTGCCCCTTTCTTGCAACAGAGACCGAATTGCCTTAAGCGCCTCTGCAATGTCCCGCATGGAGTCACGACTCATCATCCCTCCAACCGACAACGGCCACCGATAGAGGGTCTTCCCCTCCCCCCGCACGACGATTCCTCCCCCCATTTTAATAACCTCGTTGGCCGCAGCCGCCATCTCCCAGTCATCGGTCCCCATCACGAGCATATTGTGTGTTTCGTGGGCGACGGTCGAAGCTATGTGCGTATCCTTGTTCAGCCCAAACCCGTAAACATAGCCAATACCCATACCAGACGCCGGTCCTTTTCG
>Ga0256914_1004571_pt1 | contig 10325 bp, 12 predicted proteins | sample HulkmetaG_FD_191571 | JGI IMG/M metagenome (GOLD analysis project Ga0256914, IMG submission 191571) | Hydrothermal chimney microbial communities from Main Endeavour vent field at the Juan de Fuca Ridge, Pacific Ocean - Hulk | ecosystem: Environmental > Aquatic > Marine > Hydrothermal vents ...
GAGAGGGGGCTATTTCTTACCGTAAAAGATTCATAAAAACCATCAGTCCTGGAACGGAAACGTGCTGGCAGCACGGGATACCCTGGCATGGATCCTCTTCGGGACGTCAATTCGCAAAATTTTAGATATATCTAAAAAAGAGATCTATCCGTTCTCGAGTAACCTGGTTGTAATACCAGGCTGGATACGGTGCGGACAGGAACCGCTAGCCCCCTGCCCTATCCCTTTTCCTCGAGGATCTGCCTGAGTATCTCCGCCATTGTCCTGCCTTCCCTGGCGGCACGGATCTTCAGCCTCTTGTGGAGGGTTTCCGGTATGTCTATCGTGAGCCTCTTCATGGCCACCTTTTTCTTCCTTGTAGACTTCTTTCCCTGGGTGGCCCCGCCCTGCCCTTCTTTCTTGCCCTCTCCTTCCGTATCCGTGCTGGTCACCCAAGCCTCGGCATCCTTCGAAGTTGGCTTTCTCTTTATATTCACCTTCTTTGCGCTCATGAAATCACCTCCAGTATGGCCTCCACGAGCCCCCTTACCTCTGATGCGGCCCGGCCTTGAGGCTCTGACTCAAGCACCGTGGACCCGGCAGCCGCGGTCTCGGCAAATACCACCCTCTGGGTTATGGCCGGCTCGAGGGTCTGGATCTCGTACTCGTCCAGGGCCTTCCTTACATCCCTTCCTATCACCGTGTTCGAAATCTTACGATTAATCGCAAATACGATTTTAAGTTTTTCTTTAAATGTGGAAGCCTGGCTTGTCAAAGTAATTATCTCCTCGGCCGCCCACACGTCGTAGGGAGACGGCTGGACAGGCACGATGATGAGATCAGAGGCCATGATGGCAGAACGCGCAAGGTCATAAACCCTGGGCGGGCCATCTATGACCACGAAATCGTAATCCTTTGCCAGGACCGGGACGTCCTTGTGAAGTACCGGCCTGTCGAGGCCGATTACCGGGAAAAGGGGTTCGGCATCCCTGGCCGCTGCCCAGTCCCTGGCTGAACCCTGGGGGTCGGCATCGACGAGGAGCACCCTGTTGCCCTTCAAGACGAGCCCGTGTGCCACGTTTATAGAAAGGGTGGTCTTCCCCGTACCGCCCTTCTGGTTCAAGAATGCTATTACCATGACCCTGCTCCCTTAAGGTTTTCTTTAAAACCGCATTTAATGATTTAAGGATTTCTTTGTTTCGGCGAAGGCGCCTAGCCTGACGGTTCCCGCCACTGGACCTATTTAATATGCAACGCCTTTTCTGGGCAAGGGAAAAACAAGTACGAGGAAAGAAGAGCGCTTAAGACAAACAAGTATTTCCTTAAAAGCTTATTTCCTTATTTCTTTAAAATCGTTTAACATGTTTTCTTTAAAAAGGATGGCCGTAGCGGGGGCGGTATCTCGCAGGCAGTCAACCTGGTCCCGGGAAAGCAAGGGATATTTGGAAATGCTGGGGGTGCCGGAGGCCTATCGGCCAAGCCTACCCCTCCCTGGGCCTGAATTTCACTACCCTTGCAAGGGTGGGAGAGGGCCGCTTCTTTTCCATCTTCTCCACCTCGTCCCTTAGCCACTGTCTCATGAGGCTCTCGAGGAGCCTGTCCGGATCCCTTCCCTTGATTGCGCAAAGGTCCAAAAACGGGTTGACCACGCTAGTCTTGATTTCGAACGTCACCTTGCTGATCTTCTCCAAGGTCTGCCACCTCCAGTTCCAGTTTCCTTGCAAGCACCTGCCCGAAGACGATCTCCCCGGGCCGGCTGTGCCTCCACCAGCTGCCGTCAAAGAACCAGGCCTCTTTCCTGGTGACCGCCCAGCCGGAAAGGTTGACGGCCTGTAATGTCTCTTCCGTGCATTCAAGCCTTGCCGTCAGTATATCAGCCTCAAGCGGAACGTGAAGTACCCTCGCGCCATCCATGACGGCAATGCCGCGGAATCCCTCGAGGCCGACTACCTGCCACCTGCCGCTTTCCGTGCGGCCGTTCTTCCACCTGATCTTTCCCCTGAGGAAGCAAAGACGGGTGCCCTTTTTCCGGTACTGCTCAATTGCCATCCTGGGACTTCCCGTAATTGCCGCTATAAGGGACCTGAACCCACCCATGGTCCCCACATAGTGACCGGCCCATGCGAAAGTACCGAAAAGCACCAGAAGTGCCAGCTCTGCCTGCGAACCAGTCACTAACCTAAAGCGCCTGTCAAAGAGCACGCAGACCTTTTCTGAAAAGGGACTGAGCGCCTGGACTCCGGAGACGTTGAGACAGTCGAGAAACACGTGTGACAACGCCCCGGCACCCACCCACCAAAGCGGCCCGAAAAACAGCCCGGCCACTGTTACGAGCCCCCAGAGGGGGAAACCGTGCCAGCTCTTCCTGTGGCCCAGGTACCTGTTCAAGGGAAGGGAAAGGAAAAAGAAGAGCCTGCCGGCGGCACTCTGGGGATGGTCCATGTCGGGAAGGATTGCACCGGCGGCCAAGAGTCCGAGGGAAGTCTCGGGCACCCCTGCAACGATGCCGCAGGTAATAGCGAAAGCCACGTGGGTGGGTGCTGTCAAATCCCTGCCTTCTTTCCCTTCTGTTCCACCTCGTTGTCCCTTTTTCTTTGCTCTATTGCCGCGGCCCTTGCCCTCTCGAAAAGCTCGTTGGCCCTTTCAAGGTCTATGTCTCCCGCCTTCACCTTGGCGCACAGGCCTATCCATAGGGCGTGTAGAGTCTGAACCAGGTTGTCACCGGGGTACTTGGCCACTGCCTCTGCCCATTCCTTCTGCGCGTCAGGGTCTGCGCAAAACGTGTCGGCCCTCGAGGGGACAGCCGAAGAAAAAACCACACAAAGGGAAACCATTACCAAAAAAAAGTGTCTTTTCATGTATCCTCCTTCCGGCACCATGTTCCGGGGATCCGTCCTTCCAGGACTAGGATTTCCTGGAAAAACCCTTGAAGAGGAAAAACCTTGCAAAGGCCCCGAGGCCCATTCCAAGGCCTCCCAGAATATAGAGATCGGTGGAGCCGAGGCCCACCGCTATGTACCTGATTGCAACAAGGGAGCAGATACCGAGGAGGAAGACCGGAGAGATGTCTATCTCCTCGCCCTCGACCCTGGCACTCCTTGTCTCAACCTCTCCCCTGCTCATGGCTACTATTCTTCCAGGAATCCCCCGGCTTGCAGAGGCTACCTCTTCCGGGGAAAGCCCCGATCCGAAGTGCCGCGTGCAAAGGGATGCAAGCTCGCGCCTGTACTTGCCTGAAAGCGGGTGTACCCTTATCTCTGCCATGCCCCAGGTAAGTCTTTTGACCTCTTCCTTCCTGAAGGGAGGCTTTCCTGCCGCTACCATCACGTGGTGCTCGGAAAGAGGCTTTAGCCTCCGGAGAAGGGCGGGCGTGGCTCGATCCAGGTCGTCAACGAACAAGATGCCGGCTCCTGCCCTGAAAACCGCCCTTTCGAGCATGGCCACAGAGGCCCTGGAAACGCTCCTTTCCTTTCCCTCCTCGTCCTCAACGGGAAGCTCGAACCCCCTGCATATCTGCTGGAGGTTCTCCTTCACGGTCCACGTGCAGGAAAGAAGCGCCTTCCTGCCAGAAGCGTGATCATGGCACCATTCCAGGAGCGCGGTCTTGCCAACCCCTGCAGGACCTGCCAGCACGAATGGTCTCTTATTCCTAACCCTGGGATAGATCTCGCGCTTTAGGAGCCGGTCCCTTCCTATCAACCCTATCTTCTTCCACATGTTTCTATCCAGCCCCTTAGTTTCTTCCTGTAGGCGTCTATCTCCGCCCTGGTTTCCGCTATCTCCGCCTTGATGGCGAAAAAATCCCTTATTCCCTGGAGGCCGCCCTGTATCATGGCTTGCCTGAGGACCCTGGCCTCCTCCCGCTTTACCTCCAGGCGTCCTTCCGCCTTCCGAAGGTCCCTGATGATGTCGGCGCCGTGTTCCAGGAAACGGCCCATCTCCTGCTTCTGGCTCCTCCTCTCGCTTGCAGCGTAAAGGGGAACCTCGAGCTTAAGCTGGGCGTAGGGCGCCGTCTTTGATCCGCTGTCAAAGGTCCTCTGTTCTATGCCTCCGCCCAGGGTAACCTTCAGGTCGGTGCCGGAGTAACAGTCCTCGGCTGCCGTCCTTAGCGCCTGCCAGTAATCTTCCTGGCAATGGGCTTGGCCCTGGCTACATGCCAAGGCGATCACAAACGTCAGGAGGAACCTCAACCCTCGCGTAAACAGTTGTCGTCTTGATGTCCTCGTGGCCGAGGAGTTTCTGTACCTGTTCAATCCTGTAGCCCCTCCTTATGAGTTCGCTGGCATAGGTGTGCCTGAGCCTGTGGGGATTCCTGATACCCTGCGTTCTAGACAGTACCGAGCCTATCTTCTGGCGGGAAACTCCCCAGCCTCCCCTTCCCTTCTTGTTCATTCGCCTCATGGCCTCGAGGAGCCAGACCGGAATGGGCACGTACCTCTCCCGCGAACCCTTTCCGATAACCTTGACCCCGTCCTGGTAAGGCCTGCAGGTTGCTATCTCCGATATCCTGAGCCCGCCAAGTAGCATGAGTCCAATCCAGATGCCCTCGCGCCTGCCCTCCCCTGCCATTTTCTTGGCCTGGTCACGAAGCTTGCGGAAACTCTCCGGACCAAGATCCTTTGGAAGCCGCTTTCGCACCCGCGGCTTCTGTACCTTTTCAAGCTCCATGAAAAGCCTGCCGTCCCCTTCCCTGAGCTTCCACCGAGACCAGGTCTTGAGGGCTGCTACCTTCCTCAGGTAGCTATGTGTCTTCACCCGTCTAAGGCTTGCCTCTATCTCCGGTGCCGAAAGCTCCATTATGTCCTTTGAGCGCCTCTTGGCCCTGGCCCTCCACCATCGTATCTCGTATCCGTATTCCCGGATTGTCCTTTCCGCCCTCCCGCCGGCAAGTAGCCAGTTAAGAAAACCCTCCTCAAGGGGGCTTTCACTGTCCTCACTTCCCTTTCTTTTGCCAGATTCCTCCTGGCTGGCTTGATCTGTAGCATTTCCACTTGTTCCGTGCCTGGCCGACATGGCAGAAGGTCTTTCCCTGGTGCTCTCCTCTTTCCGCCCGCTTTCCAACTTCGAGCTTTCCGGGGGTTCGGGGGGTTCGATGACAACGCCGTTTCGAATCTCCGGCCCGCCTTCGAAACCGTTGCGCCGGTCCTTCAGGTTACCAAAGGCCAGTTTGGTAAATTCGCTCAGAAAGCCCACGGTCAGCACCGAAACGGGCTATTTAATGGGATTATTGGGCATAGAGGACTGTTGCCAGGATAAAAAGCCCTTCATGGAGTCAGAAAAGAACTTCAAGAGGGGATTTTCCCTTCCCGCTAGTATCCATTTCTGCCTCTCGCTTTCTCCCAATGCTTCCCAGATCTTTCTTTCTTCCATAAGCCTTTTCCTTTCCATATCTTCCCTTTGATCATCCCGCCGTTGCCTCTCCTCTTTCTCAAGGGCAGCAAGCCGCCTGTCCTCGAACGAGGGCCAGCCGGTTTCCGGGAAACCCTGCCTCACCATGGCCTTTACGTATGCTCCCGGTCTTGTCGGCATATCCATCTCTCCCTTCTTGAATAGGTAAAGCATGTAGTCTGCAGCCATTACCATCTTGCCGCTCCTCGGATACGGCAGTTTTTCGCAGAAAAGTTCTTCCCACTCTTCCACAAGGATCTTCGTCGTTCCGGAAGGGCCTTTCGTGTTGTCACGGGCCAATTCGTGGGCTTGTCCTGAAGAAGAAGATTTTTTTAAGGGGATATTTTTAGACTTATATTTTTTGGATGACTCTCCGTCACCCTGGGGTGACTCTGAGTCACCGGGGGGTGACTGACAGTCACCCTTGATGTTCACCACCTTTGATGACCCCCTACCCTTGCCTTTTCCGGCCGCGCTGAGGATGCCGTCGTCTACAACCAGCTTAGAAACGGTGTAAAGGCTTGTGCCCCTGTGCCGCCTTGTAACTGAGATCAGTCCCTTTTTCTCGAGGTTCCTGATTGTTCTCTGGACTTGTCTCTTGCTGCATCCCGACCATTCCGCCAAGGTAGAAACGCCAGGATAGATCCTTCCAGATTTCCCGGCGCACTTCCTGAACATGATCAGGATCATTTTTTCGTAGATACTAAGATTTTTGCATTCAAGAAGGGAATTTTCTATGATGGTGTAAGGCCTGCCTGCCAAGCCACAACTCAAACTACCGGGCGCCATCTCCCAGCTCCTCCCCGGCCCCTGTACCCAGTGAGCCTGTAACCGGATAAATCCTTATTGGTTCACAAATGCCTCCGTCAAGAATAGTTAAAGTTCATATAATGCAAATAGCAGGCCCTTTGAAATGCGTCTTTTTAGCCAGCCGCGTTCTCGAGCTCCCTGATAAAACCCAGACAGTTTTGTAAGGCCATCTTGAGCCTCATAACGTCCCTCGGGGCAAGCTTCTTGGCATTCGCAAAGGAGAGGTCCTCCATATCCGAAAGGGTCTTCCTAGCCTGGTCTACCATGTAGATCTCTTTCAGCTCCTGGAAGTCAACCCCCTTTGGTAGCCTCGCCTTTATCTCCGAAGAGTCGAAGCCTTCCAGGTGCTCGTCGAACCATGCCTTTATTAGCGGGGTTTCGTCTATCCCTAGAACTATGGCCAGGCGCCTTAATGTTGGCAGCTTGGTTTCTCTTTCTCCCTTTTCTATGAACCTGAGATGTCCTTCCGATATGCCGGCCTTCTTGGCCACTGAATTCCTCGAAAGCCTGGCTCTTTCCCTTGCTTCCCTGAGCATCTCTCCGTAATGCTTCATGACTTCACCTCAAATAGTATGAAATTACATTTAAGTTATATTTATCGTGATGCATTTTCAAGGTTATTTATCGTACAAAAACGTTCGAATATCTCGAAAGAATACTTTCGGTGCTTGCCTTGGCAAAAACGTTCAAAAAAGATTTAAGAAACTCTTCAGAAAATTTTATACCCCAAGAAACAAAAATGCCTTAATTAAGTTTTTAAAGAAATAAAGAAAAACATATTTAATTTTTTCTTTATAACCTTAAATAAATCTTTAATGAAATTACGATCCCCTTTTCGGAAAGATGCTGTTTCACTCCGCTTTCATGGCAGTTTCCTTATACTCTCCATGATAACCTGCCAGAAAATACCGTTTTGGACGAAAAAACCCAGGCGCACGATTAAAGGACTATTGGGCATGATTACAAGTTTCTTGAAAACATATGGCATCAACGCCAGCGCCACAACCGCGGAAATCAGGACCGTTTCAAAGGATACTTGAAATGCCATTTCCTTACCGGGTTCAAAACCGTTCACAAAGGAACTAAATACAACACCGGCCAGGGTGCCGCAGTACATGAAAATTTGTTCCCAGACAGGCATTTTTTCTTCTTTTACTTGTACCTGGGAAGGGAAGTCTTGAAAATTTCCTACTCCCAGGACTTCGGAATCAAGATCGAGATCCGCGCCTTCCTTGGAAAAGACGGTTCTAAAACCTTTTCCTTGAGGCTCCGGGAGAGGCGTACGTTTAGAGGTAAACAGGATGGTTGTTTTTTTGGCCTTTTCCCAGGACTCGTTCAGGTTAAAGTAGTCCAATATTTTCTTTAACATGGTTTTACCTTTGGGAAACGGAAAGTGATTATTTTTTATTATATATAATAATTTAAAATTATGGTCTTAAAAAATTTTAGGAAAGAAACAAACGGACATTCGGTACCATGTTGTACGTCTCCAGTTTCTTTCCTAAAACAGGAAAAACAGTCAGTAGTCTTTCTAAAGATCTTTCTAAGATCTTTCCAGGATTAGGGTTCATGGCTATTTTGCCGAAATAACTGGAAAATAGCCTTTAATTTGGTTCCGTTTTGGGTTAAAACACCCCCTTTTCTGTTTTAAAACACCCCCTGTTTTGAGCTAAAACACCCCCTTTTCCGGGTTAAAACACCCCCTTATTGAGCCAGGACACCCCCTCTAGGAAATAATGCATTTTTAAAATATAATATACTGATTTTATGGATTAATTTGAATTGATGGAAGTCAATGGATCGGCCCTTTCTGTTTTAAAACACCCCCATTTCCTGTTTAAGGGTTCATTTCATAGTATTACTGGGTCAGGACACCCCCTTAAAAAAATGGCAATGATCAAAATCAAGTTATTGGAAATACGTGAAAAACACCCATTTTACTGTTTTAAAACACCCCCTGTTTTTTTCAAATATCACGGGCTTGATCCAGGCCGGTTGATAGTTGTTCGTTGAAAAATTAAGATGGACAATGAAAGCGGTAGACATAAAAATGGGACTTGTTCCTGAATCTTTCCTCAAGGAGCCTTTGACTACATGACCAAGAACATAAAGCAGGATATCAACTTCCTTGAATATCCCCTTTGGCAGCCCGAGATAAAGTCAAAGGAAGCCAAGGTATGGAAGGATAGGGAAGGATTCATTTACCGGGCAGGATACAAGGTTCCTTCAAAGACAGACTTCCTGTTCCTTCTCTACCTCCTGATGCGATCCCAGCAAAATGACTGGAAGGATGACATGGTATTCACCCAGAAGGAGATTCTGAAGGGATGCAGCCTCGAGGCCGGAAAGTGGTGGAGGGACCGCCTAAAAGACAGCCTTGAAAGGTGGGCTAACGTTACGCTTAAGTTCGAGGGCACCTTTTACGACGGCACTGAATACCTCGTCATGAATTTCGGAATAATAGACGATTGGGACATAGAGAAGGACACGAGGCACCTCAGGGTGCGGTTCAACCCAAAGTGGCTTCTCAGGATTAGAGAATCAAATTTCTTCAAGTACCTGGATTTTGAGCAGATAAAGGCACTCCAGGGGCCAATTGCTATCCGTCTTTACGAGCTTCTCATAAAAACGTTCAAGGGAAGGAATACCTGGAAGATAGATGCCAGGAAGCTAGCGGAAAAAATACCCATTAAGGAAAAGTACCCGGCACATATCATAAAGAAGGTGGAGGCGGCCGTAAAGCGGATAAACAGCAACACTTCCCTGAAAATAGATCTCGAGGTGGAAAGGCCCAAAAGGGGCAAAGCAATTTTTACCTTTAGGAAGAAACCCTCTAGGAAGAGGGGAGGGCAGAACCCCCTGACTGAAGAGATGATAGGCCTGGTGAGGAAGGATTTTCGTACCTACAGGACAATAAGGGATGCCATAGACAGGTGGCTGACAAGAAAAGGGGTGGAATACGTCAGGAGGAACATTCTCTATGCCAACGAGAAGTCTACGAAGCAATACAGGGTATACCTCTTAAGCGCGCTAAAAGAGGACTGGGCCTCGGAATGGTGGGAGGATAAGCTTCGCAAGGAAAGGAAAAGGGGCCTGGTTAAGAAGATAGAAAATGCCCGGGTCATAATAGACGGAAACAAGTACGATGCTGACGAAAACGGCTTCATATTCGTGGAAAAGAACAAGGTTATATGTCCAGGTTCCCTCATGAAGCTCATAGAAGAGGGCAGGGCAGAGATCCTGGAAAAAAATAATTAAGGAAATATTCTTTTAAAGAAATAAGGCGATAAAGAATTAAGATTTTAAGGAATTATTTAATTAAACCATAAAACCGTGATAACTAAACTATAAACTGGAAATAAAGAAATAAGATTATAAAGAAATCTTTAAATGATATTTTAATGAAATAATGAAAAATATCCAGTCAGCAATCTTAAAATTGGACCTCGATACAAAGATCAAGGTCCACGAATCTAATACCCACCCAAAATAACACGGTATAAAAGTATAGTTATAGCCGGCAATGTAATGATAAATTTCAATACCTTACACATACCTTTAAATGGCTATTACACTTGAAGCCAATTGGACAATCTAAATCAAAACTGCATTGGCCATCTAAATCCATGTTTGGCCCAATGCTATTACTATCCGGCATGCTATATGTTGGAACCCCTAAACTATTTACAGATTTCATGCAAGTTCCCTCACTTTGTAAGGGGGGCTTTACGCACTTTGAGCCCAAATTACAATCGTAATCCGAATAGCAGTTTCGGTTTTGATATTCAGCACCACTAGTTCCTCCTGATGAGGCAAGGAGTGCTTGATTGGCTCCGTTTACTGTGCCAAGAGCGATTAAACCCAAGGTTCTAATTGTTTTTTGACGTTCAATCTCATCTTGTAATTTCTTCTTTTTCAATAGATCCGGCTCAGGGACTGGTTGATTCATGTTCCGTAATTCATAAATGGCACCTTTATTTCCCCACCTAGCAGCCAGATTAAGCCATGATACGGCCTTTTCTGTGTAACCATAGTTATTTAAAATTTTACCCAATTCTACCATGGCAGGAATAAAGCCTTGTTTAGCTGAAAGCGCAAAAAACTTTGCAGCCGCTTTATCATTCCTGGAGAAACTTCCAAGTCCTTGT
>Ga0256914_1004572_pt1 | contig 10324 bp, 5 predicted proteins | sample HulkmetaG_FD_191571 | JGI IMG/M metagenome (GOLD analysis project Ga0256914, IMG submission 191571) | Hydrothermal chimney microbial communities from Main Endeavour vent field at the Juan de Fuca Ridge, Pacific Ocean - Hulk | ecosystem: Environmental > Aquatic > Marine > Hydrothermal vents ...
CGACGCGCGGGATTTGCCGAGCGGAATATATTTCTACACTTTACGCGCGGGTGAATTCGTTACTACGAAGAAGATGATTTTAATGAAATAAAAAAATTTGCCGTGAGTAAATTTTCAATCGCGTATTATTTACTATAAAAAAAGGAAAGTTATGAGAACGACCACGAAAATTTTTTTGCTTGTAATCGGGATTGTTTTTGTTTTGCATGCTCAAAAACGAATGAACGTTTTGTTCATTGCTGTTGACGATTTAAAACCGAATCTTGCTTGCTACGGTGATACTAATGCTATTTCGCCGAATATGGATAGATTGGCTGAGCGCGGAATAATTTATACGAATAATCATTGTCAACAAGCCGTATGCGGACCTTCGCGTGCCAGTCTCTTAACAGGTTGGCGTCCCGACAGAACTGAAATTTGGAATCTGCATACGCTTATTCGTGACATGAACCCCGATGTTGTCACACTTCCTCAATATTTCAAACAACACGGTTACATTACAGCGGCTCGCGGAAAAATTTTTGATCAGCGCTCTGTGGACGTAATGCACGATTCGGTTTCGTGGAGCCTCCCGTACGAATATCCAGCCGGACCGCGCTGGATCGGAACGAAGAAAAAACCGTTCGCACAAAATTTAGACTTGCCCGATAGTGCGTTTGTTGACGGTTATTTGGCGGAACAAGGTATCGAATTACTTGAAAAAATGTCGAAAGCGGGAAAGCCTTTTTTCTTGGCTGTCGGGTTTAAAAAGCCGCACTTACCGTTCGTCGCTCCGAAAAAATGTTGGGACAAATACGACCGCGACAAATTACCTTTGGCTCGTTTCCAAAAACACGCAAAAAATGCGCCCGAATTCGCTTTTCAGCCGAGTTGGGAATTACGCCATTACGATAATATTCCGCCTGGTCTTGTTTTCCCTAAGGAGATGCAAAAAGAACTTGTACACGGTTATTATGCATGTATTACACACACGGACGAACAAATCGGAAAGTTACTGAATAAACTCGACGAACTCGGTTTGACCGAAAATACGATTATCGTTTTATGGGGTGACCACGGTTGGCATCTCGGCGATCACGCAATGTGGTGCAAACACACCAATTTCGAACAAGCGACCCGCGCGCCTTTGATTTTTGTAGCGCCCGGATTAAGAGGCGGATTAAAATATTCTCATCCGACGGAATTCGTGGATATTTTCCCGACGCTTTGCGAACTCGCGGGTTTGGAAATTCCGAAAAATTCGGACGGAGTAAATCTCGTTCCTACAATGCGCGATACTTCGGTGATAGTAAAAAAATATGCGGTCTCCCAATTTCATCGAGGCGACGGGAAAAACAAGTTGGAAGGCTACACGCTTAGAACCGAACATTATCGCTATACCGTTTGGCTTCCGGTAAAAGTGCGTTACGGAGCGCCTTTCAAAGAGAGTGAAGTTGTCGCACATGAATTATACGATTACATTAAAGACCCGCTCGAAACGGTTAATCATTACGGCGAAGCGGAATATGCCGAAGTTCAAAAGCGTCTTGCGGGTTATATGAAAGAGTATTTCGAAAACAGAAAGTAGGTGAATGATGAAGAAATTTTTGTTTCTTTTAATATTATTTACCGGGACACTCATTGCACAAACGAATTATGTACCGAACCCGGGTTTTGAAGATAGCGTTAATGTCGGTTGGTGGCTTAACGCCTGGGGCGGCGCGGCGGCTGAACTATTTAACGAAACGGGCGATTACGTTATCTCAGGCGATATTTCCGCTCGCGTAGCCGTAACGACGCCCGCTCAGGATGAAATCGCCAAGGTTTCCTTGATGACGCGGGGCATAACGAATTTGCCCGAAGGCGAACTGCAACTAACCGTATCGGCAAGAACCGTTTCGCAAATGTATTTGCCATTCAAACTTTCTCTTAAATGCCAATCCGCCGACGGTAGTAGAAGGTGGTACGGAGGTGAAGAGGTATATTTGACCACCGCACCGCAAACCGTTACGTTTATTGTAAATCCCGATGAAAATTACCGCGATTCCGTATGGGTGCGCCTTTCCTGCGGTAAAAAAACGGGAGAATACATTTTTGACGACGTGCTACTTACGACAAGCGAACCCGATACAATTCCTATTCCCGACGGAAGAAGGTTAAGAGAAATAGTGGAAAGCGATTTCCCGAACGAAAATTTTTACGTCGGCGGTGCAACGCAATCCAATTATTGGGGTACGCCTTCCGAGGAAATATTATATCGCGAATTTAATTACACTACGCCCGCGAATGATTTCAAGCAAACTTACATTCATCCCGAACCCGGCGTTTACAATTGGGATTTTGCGGACGGTTGGTTGCCGCGCGTGCGCGAACATAATCAAGTTATGCGAATGCACTCGCCGATTGGTCCGCAATGCTCGAACTGGGCGAAAGACGATGCGCGTACGCCCGAAGAATTATTGCAAAATCTCGAAGAATACGTTACCGCATTATGCGACAGATATAACGACGACAACGACGTGATTAAATGGATGGATGTCGTTAATGAAACAATTGATGCGAATACGGGTGAATGGTTCGGACCTAAACCCGGTACGGACAGTTGGGAAAATCCGTGGACGATTATCGGTTTCGATACTACGGTCGCTTTGCGTCCGCCGCTTTATATTAAGCGCGCCTTCGAACTCGCGAATCAACATGCGCCGAACATTAAGCAGATTATAAATCAACACGGCGGTATGAACGATGTTGCGTGGGACAAAGTCAAAGCGCTTGTTCAATATCTTCGCGATAACGGTTTGCGCGTTGACGGAATCGGCTATCAAGGACATGTTCGCGCGGGCTGGGAATTTGAAAGCAATGACAGCGGAGTAAATAATTTGGTCGCGCTCGGTGATTTAATAGACTGGGCGCACGAAAATAATCTAGAGTTTCACATGACCGAAAACAACGTCTTTTTGCAAGGAGCGGATATCGGGAACTGGCAAAAGCAAGCCGCAACTTTTCGCGCAATTACCGAAGTGTTACTTTCCAAGACGGAAAGCGGCATCGTAACTTGGAACGTTTGGATGATTCGTGATTGCGATGGAAACGCCGCACCCAAAACCCCTGTTCTTTTCAGATGTGACGGTTCCGCTAAACCCGCTTATTACGCGGTGCAAGAGGTTTTGGAAAATACGGTTGGAATTGATGAAGAAAGCGAGAAAATAAATCCCGATAAATTTATTTTGAGTCAAAATTATCCGAATCCGTTTAATCCCGCCACGACAATTTCATATTCTCTGCCCGCGACAAACGGCGCGGATGCATATCGACAGGTGACAGTATCTTTACAAGTGTTCAATTCCTTGGGAGAAAAAATCGCGACACTTGTAAATCAAGCACAAGCACCCGGTAATTACTTCGTGGAATTCGATGCAAGAAATTTACCGAGCGGCGTTTACTTTTATACTTTACGTGCAGGCTCTTTTATCTCGACGAAAAAAATGATTTTATTAAAATAAAAGTGTGAAAACAGAATGCGAACATTTAAAATAATTTTTTCTTTGCTTTTGCTTCTTGCGATTTTCGTTCGGGCACAGCAAAAAAATATTTTATTTATTGCGGTTGACGATTTGAAACCGAATATAAAGAGTTTCGGCGATACGGTAGCCGTTACGCCCAATATTGATAGGCTCGCAGAAGCGGGAACTATTTTCACCAACAATCAATGCCAGCAAGCCGTATGCGGACCTTCGCGTGCAAGTTTGTTAACCGGTTGGCGTCCCGACAAAACGCAAGTGTGGGATTTGCAAACGCTCATTCGCGACCGCAATCCCGATGTGGTTACGCTTCCCCAATATTTCAGAGAAAACGGTTACGTTACATACGGAACGGGAAAGATTTTCGATCCGCGCTCCGTTGATTCTCAGCACGACGCACAGTCGTGGGACACTTATGTAAAAATCAACGGTTCACGTTGGATTGTTTCCTCGGAACACGTCGCAACCGAATGCGTGGATACCGCCGAAAGCGTTTATGTTGACGGAAAAATTGCAGCGCAAGGTTTGCAATTTCTCGAACAAGCGGCGACATCTTCGCAACCGTTTTTCATTGCGGTGGGATTTAAAAAACCGCATCTGCCTTTTGTTGCGCCTGCGCATTATTGGGATTACTACGGCAGAGATACAATTCCGCTTGCTCCTTTTCAGCAGCATGCGGCTAATACGCCCGATTTTATTTACAATATCGGTTCCGAATTACGCAACAATTACGTCGATATTCCTGAAACGGGGGATTTGCCCGACACATTGCAGAAAAGGCTTGTACACGGTTATTACGCATGCGTTTCGTTTATTGACGCGCAAATAGGAAAGTTGATTAACAAACTCGATACTCTCGGTTTAAGCGATAATACGATAATCGTTTTGTGGGGCGACCACGGTTGGCATCTCGGCGACCACGCTCAGTGGACTAAACATACCAATTTCGAACAAGCAACGCGCGCTCCGATGATTTTCGTTGTGCCCGATTACGCGGGCGGACGCGTGATTTCAACACCGACAGAATTTCTCGATATCTATCCGACGCTATGCGATTTGGCTGGACTTGAAATTCCCGAAGGTCTCGCCGGAGCGAGTTTGAAACCTGTTCTTGAAAATCAAACGGAAAGAGCGCATCCGTATGCGATTAGCCAATTTGCACGCGGTGGCTATGAAGGTTACACTTTGCGCACCGACAGATTTCGTTACACCGAATGGCTGACCAAACAATACCGTGAAGGAACGTTACCATACAGCGAGCAAATCGTGCATTTTCGCGAATTGTACGATTATCAAAACGATCCGCTCGAGACCGTTAATCTTATTGACGACGAAAATTATCAAACGGTGCGCGACACGTTGCACGCGTATTTATCAAATTTCCTTATTCATCAATTCGACGGAACGGAAGACACTCTCGGTACGATTTTGCGCAACCCCGATTTTGAAGAAGGAGTAACGCCTTGGCAAATGCGCCAATGTCAAATTAGGCTTGACACCAACGACGTTCAGCACGGTGAACATTCTTTGTTCATTTATGCGCGCACAAGATTTTTCGGCGGCGCCTCGCAAAATATAACCGCGGGAATTGCAAATAACGGGAAAGGGAAATATATTGTTTCAGGCTATTACAAATTTCCGAGCGGCACCGATACGGCTAAAATTCAAATCAGAATTACAAACACCGACCAGCAAAAAAAATATTTCGCCGCGTTGCAACCCGTTAATTCCAACGAATGGACGGAAGTGCGCGACACGTTGAATATTACGTGGGACGGAGAAATTGCCGAAGCCCTTGTTACGCTTCAAACAAAAAGTAATATGAATTTGAATTATTATGTGGACAACATTTCGATTGAAAAAGATTCCGCCGTTATTTTCGTGGATTTCGGAAACGAAAAACCGACGAAACTTTTTTTAACGGCGTATCCTAATCCGTTTAATCCCGAGACAACGATTTCGTATTCACTTCCCGCAATATCATTAAAGAATTCGGAAGGTAAAATGGGGATTACGCTTAACGTTTACAATACGCTCGGGCAAAGGATAGCAACGCTTGTAAACGGAGAACAAATCCCGGGTAACTATTCTGTGAAATTTAACGCGGGCGATTTGCCGAGCGGGGTTTATTTTTTAACGCTTCGAACCGAACGAGCAGTCGTTTCTCATAAAATTTTGTTGTTAAAATAAAATTCTCATCTAATGAAAAATTTTCAAAAAACGACGAATACATTGAAATTATTGCTTATTCTTGCAATCGATTTGTTTTTTTACGGTTGCAACGCCAAGGACAATACAATGAACGATTATGCCAAAACACTATCGGGAAACGAGAAAAGAACGGGAATTATCGTTTTATCCAAGAATAACACGGAAGTGAAAATTTTACCGTCGATTGGCGGAACGATAGTTTATTTCGGTAAGACGAACGGGAAAAATATTTTGAAATCCGATACGAGTTTGTGGAATTACAAGTTCGACGTTCCTGTTAAAGATAGGATTTACAATAATATCATTCCTATTAACGGACATACGATTTGGTTAGGGACGCAAACCGATTGGTGGAAAAATCAAAACGTAAGGAAAGATTTGCGCGAAAAACAAGCGGCTTGGCCGCCCGATCCGTTTTTAATTTACGGCGAGTACAACGTCCTGAAATTAACCGAAAGTTATGCGGTTCTTGAAAGCGAACCGAGCATTTACACGGGCGTGAAGTTAATAAAAAAAATTCGCGTTATTAAAGACGGACGTGCTGTTATTATTGCCGAAGCGATTAACGTAACCGACAAGCCGATTTCGTGGGACGTTTGGTTCAATACGCGCGTTGACGGATACGCTAAAATTTACGTTCCGATTGCAAAGCGGGAAAATGTTCGCATACGGTATAAGTTCGAAAATCAATTCGAAAAGATGCCTTATAAAATTGAAAAAGGATTCTTTACGTTTGTAACTTCGCCGCCTTCGTCAGGGTTTCCCAAAAGACACGGCAAAGCGTTGATTTATCCGCGAACAAATAAAATGTTCGCCTTTACGAATGACAAAATGTTTGTTATCGCTTTCAAAAAATACAACCGCTCAAAGGTACACAAAGAACACGGAATGGTGGAAATTTACAACAGCGTTGACGCCAACGGCGACGCGTTGTCCGAAATGGAATATCACGCGCCGTACGAAACGATATTACCAGAAAAAAGTATTTCGGGCAAGGAAGTTTGGGAAATAGTTGACTACAGAAACGGAAACGATTTTAATTCTCATATTAATTTTATTAACGCGTATCTTTCTTTGAAAAGGGAAGAAATTTAAAAACGGAAAATAAAATGAAGAAGAAATTCGGCTTGATTTTGTTCTTTGTCGCTCTTTCGCTTAATTCGCTTTTCGCTCAAAACGGTGAGCGTCCGAATGTTCTCTGGGTTGTCAGCGAAGATAATACAACGTTACTTGGTTGCTACGGTGATAAAAACGCGCGAACGCCCAATTTGGACAAACTTGCGGAAGAGGGAATTTTATACGAAAACGCTTTTGCGAACGCACCCGTTTGTGCTCCTGCGCGTTCTACAATCATTACGGGCATGTATGCGAGTTCTCTTGGCACGACAAACATGCGAAGTAAAATTCCAATGCCCGATTTCGTTAAATTCTTCCCCGAATTTTTACGCCGTGCCGGATATTATTGCGTAAATCATTACAAAGAAGATTACAATACGGCGAACGATTCTAAAAACGCTTGGGACGAATCAAGTCCGCAAGCCGCTTGGGAAAAACGAAAAAGCGGACAACCGTTTTTCGCCGTATTTAATTTCAATATAACGCACGAACACGTGATTTTCAAAAGCGATTCCGTCACCCGAACCGACCCGTCCGAAATCACATTGCCACCGTATCATCCCGATACTGAAACGTTTCGTCACGATTGGGCACAGTATTATGATCGTATTGAACAAATGGACTCACAAATAGGGGAATTGTTGGAAAAACTCAAATCGGAAGGACTTTTCGAAAGCACGATAATTTTTTACTATGGCGATAACGGTGGAATTTTGCCGGGGAGCAAACGTTTCGTTAATGAACCCGGGACACACGTCCCGCTGATTGTTCGCATTCCGAAAAAGTTCGAATATTTGTTTCGAGAGAAACGCGGAACGCGTACCGATAGACTTGTTAGTTTCGTAGATTTGGCTCCGACGGTTTTGAGTTTGTGCGGCGTTGAAATTCCCGACTATATGCAGGGCAAGGCTTTTCTTGGACCGAATGCGGAAACTCCGCGCAAATATGTTCACATGTACAGGCAAAGGATGGACGAACGTTACGACTTTGTTCGCGCAACGCGTGACAAACGTTTTCGTTATATTCGTAATTTTATGCCGTTTTTACCGCGAGGACAACATATCGAATATATGTGGCGCAGTCCTTCTATGTCTGAATGGTATGAACTATACAAACAGGGGAAACTCAGCACCGTGCAACGAAGATTTTTCGAACCGCGGAAATGCGAAGAACTATATGATATTGAAAACGATCCGTATGAATTGAATAATCTTGTCGGTAATCCCGAATACGAAGAGGTTTTGAAACGTATGAGAAAGGCTAATTCCGAATGGATGATAGAGACGAAAGACCTTGGATTTATTCCCGAGCCAGAATTAACGCAACTTGCGGAAGTCGAAGCGCCGTTTGCCGCGGTCAGAAAAGGGGAATACGACGTCGCCGAATTGTTAAAAATCGCACGTACGGTTAACGAATGTGACGGTGAAAATCTTGAAGCGATAAAAAATTATTTGCACGACCGAAACTATTTAGTGCGATATTGGGGTGTCGTAGGCGCATTGCAAGCGGGGAAAAACGCAATCGAATTGAAAGAAGATTTGTTTGCGCTTTTGAACGATAAACATGCAAGCGTTCGCATTTTGGCGGCGGAAGCGTTATTTAACTTGGGAGAAAAAAACGAACCCGCGAAAGTACTGAGAAAATCGCTTTATTCGGTAAGCGATGCGGAAAGATTAACCGCGATAAATTCCGTTGAAAGACTTGGACGAGATGCGCATTTATTCGAAAAAGATATTCGGGAAAAAACGAACGATTCATATTTGAACGTTCGAAAAGTCGCAAAATGGATTTTAACGGAAAACGGAGAAAAATAATTTTTGAGATTTTTTTATAATTAATGTGAAACTTATTTTAAATAAAAAGATTTTTTACGATAATATGTGCGATTATAAATTAACGGAATTAACGTAGATGATTAAATTTCGCAGCATATATTTTTTCGTTTTGATTGTCCTTTTTTCACGGACGTTTTTTTCTCAAACGGAACAAGGATTTTTCCTTGACGATTGGACTAACAGAGAAATCAACGTTCCCGCCGCATATATCGACACCGTAAAACCGACGGGAGATGTTGCCGTTACTGTTACGTTCAACGCAAAAGATACGTTGACGAAAGTTTCGCCTTATCTTTTCGGACATAATGTAAACACTTTTTTCGGCGTGTATTATAATAATTCGCGATTGATTAGAGATATTCGAAATTTGGGCGCCGCCGTATTTCGCTATCCAGGCGGTAGCGGTTCGAATATTTTTTTCTGGGATAGAAGTAGTCACGACGGCATTCCTTCCGACGCAAATATAACAAACGCAAAATTCGGTGTGAGCGACGACCCCAATTATTTATCGCTGGATAATTTTTATAAACTGCGCGATTCCGCAAACGTAACGGGCGTTTTCGTTGTTAATTACTCTTACGCGCGTTACGGAACAAGCGCCGACCCCGTGGCGAAAGCGGCTCATTATGCGGCTGATTGGGTGCGATATGATAACGGACGCACAAAATTTTGGGAGGTGGGAAACGAAAATTACGGTTCATGGGAAGAAGGTTACGAAATAGACACTACATTAAATCAAGACGGACAGCCGAGAATTATCAACGGCACGCTTTACGGACAACATTTTAAGGTTTTCGCCGATTCGATGCGCGCGGCGGCAAATGAAATCGGCGCTACGATTTACATCGGTGCGGTCGGATATAAACGTTCGGGTTCTTGGAATGACGAAGTTACGGCGCAAGTCGGAAACGTTGCCGATTACATGATTGTACATCAATATTTCGGACGACGTCGCGACGACGGGAGAGATTATATTCTGAATACGGCGTTCGGCGCTAACGCGGCGAAAGACGCCGTCACCGACGCTCTGATTAATAACGGTTTTTCTCCGTTACCTGTGGCAATGACGGAGTGGAACATTAACGAGTACGGTTCGAAACAAAAGGTTTCTTTTGTAAACGGAATGCATGCCGTTTTAACTTTGGGACAAATGATACGGAACGGCTACGGATTCGCTACACGCTGGAATTTGGTTTGGCGATACAAAGGCGGAAACACTCACGGATTAATAGCCGCAAACAGAGACAACGACGACGAAGGCATTTCCGCGTATATGCCGCGCGCACCGTTTTTCTATTTCTATTTTTTTAAGAAGTATTTCGGCGACGTAATGCTTGCGTCGAATGTAACAGGAAGCGATTCGGTAACCGCATACGCTTCTTCCTTTTCGAACGGTCCCGTCGGAGTAATTGTGATTAATAGAAGCGGAACTGCGAAAGTCGTAAAAATCGATGACGAAAATTACGATGCGGGTGAGAGATATTACTGGTACGTCCTTACAGGCGGGAGCGATAACGGGGAATTTTCAAGAAAAACATACGTAAACGGACACGGAACAAGCGAAGATGCAGGCGGACCCGCCAATTATTACGAATTGCAACCTTATTCCGCGCAAGTGCAAGACAGCGTAACGATTTCATTGCCCGCGTATTCCGTTGCGTA
>Ga0256914_1004573_pt1 | contig 10324 bp, 10 predicted proteins | sample HulkmetaG_FD_191571 | JGI IMG/M metagenome (GOLD analysis project Ga0256914, IMG submission 191571) | Hydrothermal chimney microbial communities from Main Endeavour vent field at the Juan de Fuca Ridge, Pacific Ocean - Hulk | ecosystem: Environmental > Aquatic > Marine > Hydrothermal vents ...
ATTTTGAGCAAAAGATGACCCGCCTTGAGCAATCCACGAATCAATCTCGCGCCTATCGAATAACCAGGCCGTATTAATGCGCCTTGCAGGCATAGTCCCATCTTGAGCCCATTTATAAATCGAATCAACGTCAACCTTCAAATACTCCGCAATCTCTTGGGCGCTCATAAGTTCATTATTTAACATATGGCATTCCCCTTCAATAACAGCGCCGTCTTCTACGACAAGAGACGAAGTATAAAGCTGGCCCTCAAAAATTGCAGGGGGAATCATCTTAACCTGTTTTGTCGCGTGGACAATTCCCTTTACCCTGCCGGCGATTTCAATAAATTCGCCAAAAATCTCTGCCTCAACTTCCGCAGTATCAGCTATCAATAAAGTGCCTTTTGTTTCCAACTTACCGGCAAACTTGCCGCTTATCCTGAGGTTAACAGGGTCAGAAAACACCAAAGACCCCTGCATTGAGGCAGTCACGTCCAAAATATCATGTTTTTCTTCCCTGCTCCTATTTCGCCTCATTGCCATACGCACCTCCTTTATCTATTTATAATAAATTCATCGATAATCCAGATAAACGCCCCAAGAGAAATCATAACATCGGCCAAATTAAAAACAGGAAACCATCCGACATTAATATAGTCTACAACATAACCCAAAAATAGTCTATCTATAAAATTTGAAATAGCGCCAGATAGTATTAAAACAAATGCGATTGAAACAAAAACATCTTTCTTAAACCTATCCAAAAAAAGAAATAAAAATATAATGATTATAAAAAGCGCGTTGAATATAGCGATAAGAAGCGTTTTATTTTTAAACAGGCCAAAGGCAATTCCCGTATTCCTGATTAAGGAAAAATCAATCTTACAACAATAAAAAGCAAACCCTTTCAAGAACAGGGATTTTATTACCCTGTCAACCAGAATCAAAAGACTAATTGTTGATCCCAGCAAAACGCTTCGCAGCACGTATAAACCCTTCAAATAAAGGATGAGGCTTATCCGGTTTTGATTTAAATTCCGGATGAAACTGCGAGGCAATAAAAAACCTCTTCTCCGGAAGTTCCACGATCTCAACCAAATCCTGCGCTTTATATATTCCTGAAAAAACCATACCCTTCTTTTTTAGCCTTTCCCTATAATTATTATTAAACTCATACCTATGTCTATGACGCTCTTCTATCTTATCTTTTTTATAGAGCTTATGAGCAAGGCTTCCCTTGGCAAGTTCACAAGGATAAGCGCCCAAACGCATAGTCCCGCCCTTTGCCTTAACCTTTTTCTGTTCATCTAAAAGACTAATAACAGGCGAGCATTTAGCTTCTGCAAATTCAGTTGAATTGGCGTCTTTAATCCCGGCCACGTTTCTCGCAAACTCCACGACTGATGCATGGAGGCCAAGACATATACCTAAAAATGGAATGTCGTTTTCACGCGCATATTGAACAGCAGCTATCTTGCCTTCAAATCCCCTGTTGCCAAACCCACCCGGCACCAAAATACCATCGGATCTGCCTAAAACCCGCCCGGGGTCCTGTTCTAAAAGATCCTCGGCGTCCACCTTTATAAGGTTAACACGCACCTCATTTGATATACCGCCGTGTTTTAACGCTTCATAAATAGACTTATACGCATCCTGCAATTCTATATACTTGCCTACAACAGCTATATTGACAGCGTCTTTAGCTGACTTCCTTTTCTCAACCACATTCCTTTTCCAATTCGTAAGATCGGCATCTTTTGCAGGCAGGCGCAGTTTTTCCAATATAATCTCGTCCAATTTTTGTGTTTGAAAAACCAGAGGGATCTCATAGATATCCTCAACATCAATGGCTTGAATCACGGCATCCTCTTCAACATTACAAAACAGGGCTATTTTCTTGATAATAGATCTCGTAAACTTAGACTCTGTCCTGCAAAGCAAGATGTCCGGTTGAATGCCAATTTCTCTCAACTTCCCGACGCTATGTTGAGTTGGCTTTGTTTTCAACTCGCCTGCGGCCTTTATATACGGCACCAACGTCAAATGGATATTAATCGCATTAAACATACCCAGCTCAAGCCGCAATTGCCTGACGGCCTCCAAAAACGGCAGACTTTCAATATCACCGACAGTGCCGCCTATTTCAATCAATACCACATCCAGTTTTTTCCTCCTGCTCAACTCCTTAATCTTGTGTTTTATTTCATTTGTCACGTGTGGAATAACCTGCACAGTTGCGCCCAAAAAATCCCCATTTCTTTCTTTAGTAATAATGGAAAAATATATCTGCCCGGTTGTTATATTATTCAGTTTTGAGGCCTGCATATTTGTGAAACGCTCATAATGCCCCAAATCAAGGTCGGTTTCAGCTCCATCGTCAGTGACATATACCTCTCCATGCTGATAGGGATTCATTGTCCCGGGGTCAACGTTAATATAGGGATCGCACTTAATAATCCCCACCTTGAGCCCCCTAGACTCCAAGAGCTTGCCTATTGAAGCGCAGGCAACCCCCTTACCAAGACTAGATACAACACCGCCAGTAATAAATATATACTTAGGCATCTCCTCTCCTTTTTAACAGTTCTTCAGCCATCACCAAATCTTCCGGGGTATCTATACCGGGATAATTATATTCACACTCCAACACCTTTATTTTCATACCATTTTCAAGAGCTCTTAACTGCTCAAGACGCTCAGCTTTTTCCAATGGAGATTCCTCTAGAGCAGAAAAGCGCTCCAAGGCATCCCTTTTATAGGCATATATGCCCACATGTTTATAAAAAACGCGTTTTGTATCGTCCCTATAATAAGGCACCATACTTCTGGAAAAATAAAGGGCATTGTTATCCCTGTCAAAAACAACCTTTACATTATTGGGATTTTCGGCCTCTTTTTCGGATATGGGAACGCATAAAGTCGCTATATCCGAATCCCCATTCTCTATCTCATTTTTCAACAACAATATCTCTTCAGCGCTTATGAACGGCTCATCGCCCTGCACATTTATGACAAAACTATAAGATTTATCCAACGTGTTGAGCGCAACATAAACCCTGTCTGAACCACTTTTAATATCTTTTGACGTAATTACAACATTTGCGCCAAAATTAGATGCTGCCCTATATACACGCTCCTCATCAGTTGCAATCAATACATCCACACCGGGAACAGAACATACGGCGCGCCAGACGCGCTCTATAACAGGCATTCCGCCAAGGTCTGCCAGGACCTTGCCCGGCAAACGACTGGCCCCATACCTAGCAGGTATAACAATAATAGTATTGACATCCATAACAAATAAAAATAAAAACAATACAGAAACAAATAAGACAAGATTTATTTTAATATATAACGAGGACAATAACAAGGATATATTATAGGCGGAGCACCTAATTTGCAGCGGATTTTCTTAATGGCATATCAATCTTTTTATCAGGCATATCCACAACCGGCTGCATATCTTGTTCTATCTCATCCTCTTTACTCTCAACAATAAATTCGCGCTCGCTGTTTTTTGTGGTTCTAACCTCATCTATCAAATCTTCATCGCATAGATATCTCAAATAAAAATCAACATTATAGCCCTGAGAAAATTCCTCTTTCGCCTTCTTAAAATAATCACGCGCCGCCTCTATATCACCCACACACATGGCCTTTTTCCTAAATCAATATATTGATGATACAACAAGACATCAGCAGATAAAATATTGTTTTTTAAAGTTATCGATAATGCGGCAAACCCAACCGTTTTATTACTCCCATCTAAATTCCTTTGTTATAGGCAACCCGCCTTTCGGAGTCAAGCTGACCAAAACAGTATCTGTATTTTTTTACGGGGATATCGGCTGAAACAGATTTAGGCATATAGACGTTATTGGCCTGGCTCCTGCCCAACATCTTTTTATTCGGGCATAAAAAGAACGAATCCAATTTTCCAATAGACGCTATCTGTGAAGTATTCTTCAACTTAACGATAACACCGTCTTTAGATGCGCCTAATCCCAAGATCTTGTCCTCTCTTTTTACACCTTCAGATTCAAGCAGGGATATCCCGTCCACCCTTGTCGCAAGCTTTATTCCACCGGACGCGCCTATCCCCGATTCTACGAAAATCACATAATAATGAGGAGCTTGCGGCACTTGTATCCTATACACAACCTCCACATATCCCATTGCAGGGACAACCAATGTTTCAGACTGTCCATTTTTTCATATTACTACGGTATAAACTAAAACGCTTGCTATATCAAATGTTTTTAAATTTTAAATAATAACAATCACTTGCGAATACTGCAATCCATAGGATATAGATAAACAGGAGATATTAAAAATGCCGTTTGTTTTTGAAAAGGCCTATTATTCAATACATATTCGGCCATATCATCAACAGAAAATTCTTTAAGTTCATATATTGGCAAAGAATGATTAAGGGAATCTCTGAAGACGAGCGCAGGTTGCGTAAGCCGGGTTAATACTTCTCTTTTTTCATATTTGCCAAGATAGACATTATCTCTGCGGGCATCTAATAATACAATAAACTGCCCTTGATGCGGACTGAGGTGCGCGCCGAGATCTAATGAGGAAAAGGTAAAGATATCCATTCCCAACAATCCAAACCCCTTTGCAATAGCGCAGGCAATACGCGCGCCTGTAAATGACCCGGGCCCGACATCCACGTATAAATCAGGGATATCAGACAACTTGACAGATGCCTGTCTGCATACCGATTCTATCTGCGCAGGCAAAGACGCGTTTTCATCAGGAGCAAAAATCCTTTCCTCGCAGATTAGGCAGGCCATAGGTTTAATAGAAGCGCTTATAACCAAACACGTTTTATTAGGTTCCATACGCAATCCGCCTCATTGCCTCAAACAAAAGATACTCATCAACATGGACTTCACAATCTATTTGTCTTTTTATTCCATCCACTATATCTTTTGTCCCACCCCCTGTAAAGACGCAAATATCCGGATTTAGTTTATCAACAAGCAGATAAACAGCCCCTAACAAACTCAAACAGGAACCATATTGCGCAGCATCATCCGTATTTAACGGCAAGGAACTTTTATCTCCTATATTGACATTGCGCACATCTGTTTTGCAAATGTCTTTGCCTATAATATCAAGACAAAGATCTTGCGCCTTATCCAAAGACGGCAGAATAAACCCGCCCAAATGCACATTACTTTTATCAACCACGTCAATAGTTATCAATGTGCCTGCGTCGACAATCAGTATATCCTTCCCGTCCCACTTTTTAACAGCCGCATAAGAAACAAGCAGTCTATCGATACCTATCATAGATCTGTCATATCTCGTGTCTAAAGGGATGTCCTTTTTAAAGATTTCAACTGCATTTGGATAAGATTGCTTTAATTTTCTTGATAGAGGATCCAGAACACCTGCAAAAAACACAGGATGTTCGCTTTCTTTTAAAAAATTATTCAAATTATCAAAATCACTTACAGAAAATGATCTCAGAGAATTCCTTTCTAATCCGGTTGCATGAGACAAGATTGTCTTTATAAAACTATGTCCGATATCAATCAGAATGGCCATAGACCACCTTCAGGCCGTTAAGATAATCGGCATGGGAAAACGTCAATAGATTCACCCGAAGAAAAGCGGAGAGGCCGCAGTCAACATAACTTATCTGCGGCATATACATATCCGCAATGCTGACCAATGCAATAATCGATTGTATTTTGCTAATGTCCTGCGACTTGATATTTTTCATAGCCTCAATGAAATAAGACGCCGCATCATGGCTTAAATACCTCTTTATTTGAGGCGCATCGTATTTAAACAACGCCTCAAAAAACCGCGCCTCATTCTCACTCAATTGCTGGCCAAACAAAACCCCCATTGAAATGGCATTTGGAAAAAGGAGCACATTATCTTCCTTCAAGTGATTTATAACCGCATCATACACATCCGCATCAGACCTTATCCCTGTCTTTCCGAGATAAACAAAACCGCTGTCCTTCAAATCCTCTATCTGTTTCCCGCCCAAAAGGCCTAAATCAGACAAGGACTGAAGAAGCGCTTTGCCATCAACATACCTTTTATCAGAGGGCAATTTTGCAAACTTATCCTTAAGAACGTAAGACATATCCCGCATGGAGTTTGCCGAAAGAGATAATAAAACAGCAAACACCTTATTGCAATCAACGTCTTGGCGTCTATTAAAAAAGGCTTTAATCCACCCAAAGAGGCCATTTACATCCTTCTTTTCGAGATTTTTATCAAAGAAATCCTCTATCCTGTCTTCATATTCTTTTTTCTCGACCAGCTCTATACCAACCCCCCTAGAGAGTTTAAACATATTCATCAGCTCCAGTGCCCTATCTATTGAAAGGCTTAACACCTCTCTATCTGAACCTTTTAAGACACCGGAAAAATCTACCCCTCCAAAAATAGAAAAATCCCTTTTCCCCAATGAAAAATATTTCTTATCAAAAAATATATTGGAATAAAACCGAAACGGCCTAAAAGAGATTTTTTCGAAAGAAAAAAAGCCTGCGAGCTTTTCCGAGTCAATAAAGGAATTTAAAAGAGAACGGTAAGACGAGGAAAAGACATATTCCTTATACCATTGACTACAAATAAGTATCCTAAAAACATCCCTTAGAGGTTTAAAAACAGGTTCGGTATTTATAGAATCCTCTATATTTGGGATAACTATATCCACCCATAATTCTTTGTTAACCATATTGGAAATTTCTACCTCTAAAACCGCATTCTTTATTAACATACCATCTTTTAATTCCACAATAGATACCTTTGCCGGCTTTATCCAGACCTGTATATTATTACTCCTATTAAAGAGCTCGTCGTTGGCAAGGGCGGAGCTCCAGAATGAAACTATCTTTTCATTCGACATATTAGTTATCATGGCCCTTATCCTCTGCTTCAAGGTCAAATCCGCTTGTAATAAGTCTGCTCCTAGCGATGTGCCTTCGAGAGGCACATACATTGACCTTGCATAATCCTGCAGAACCGACAGAGAAACCAACATCCTATTTGACGGCAGCACAAGAGCCGTCAAAAAATCGTTGGCAAAATCTATAGATTCATTCTCTTGTTCCGATTCCTCCAATACAATAGAAAATCCATTGTTCAATAGCTTTATCCCGCCTACGGAAAAGTCTTTGTTTGCATCGCAATTCAACGAAACAAAAAAGAAAATCGCAAAAACACATAACACAAACCTATAAAACCTCACGTGTTGCCTCCTTCGCAAAACTATTCCAAAATATCACCCCCGAAACAAGAATCCAAAATAGCATACCCAAACTTGACGTATAAAAATGGACATCAAAAAAACTGCCGATACAATAAGCAGCAAACGCCATAGAAAAGGCCAGCAATTCCCGGTGATAATATCCCCTAATCAGATTATACCATGCCAAAAATATAGTATAAAAAACAAGCAACATAAAAAACAAAAATACAAATATACCGTTCTCGGCCAGCACCTGTAAAAAACAATTATGCACATAATTGCGAAGCAGTTGTTTCGGAAAATATCTTTTATTATACATACCCGTGCCAACGCCGACTATAGGCGAGCTCTTAAAGGCATTGATGGCGTTTTTCCAGAGTATCACCCTGCCTGAATCCCCGCCTTTTTTAAACGTAAGTTCAGCGCGATCCTTGGCGGGCCCATAACCAATAATAATCCCTAAAAATACAAGCGCCATCAATACAAGATAGCGTTTTTCGCAATGCCTTCCTCTGCACGCAAGAAAATAAAACACAACGCTTCCCAAAAAGGCAAGCCAAGAGCCCCTTGAAAAGGTTAACACCAAGATAGATATCACAAACACATAGAAAAAGGACATAACAAACCATAAGTCCCAGTCTTTCTTAAATTCGATATCTTTCGCTGCCCTTCCAAAAATAACAAGCGGAATAAACGATACAAGAAAACCTCCCAAATTATTATAATGCTTAAATGGCCCTGTGGGATTTTCTCCGACGAAACTCCTATGCCTTATGATATCGTATCCCAAGACATACTGTAAAAACACATCAAAAGACACTATAGATATCAAGACAACAGCGAGTTTCAAGAGATTGCGCCAGTCATCTTCATCAAACATAGTCAACAAAGACAACAGGAGCAATCCGCCTTCAAGCCATATACTCGCCCACTTTTTCAACACATACAACTTCATATCTCCAGCCGGGATAAAAGAGAAAAAGGAAAACCCAACAATAGCGGACATCAAAACAAAATAAGGTTTATGGAGTATATTGCGAAATCTAAGATTAGCCTCCTCAAAAAATAACACAGCGATTCCCCACAAGAGAATAGACAACAAGCTAAATACCTCAACAATAGCTCCGGAACAAACCATGCCCGCCATAAGAAGGAAGATAAAACCTGTAAACACTTTCCTAATATATGAAAAACTGCATTTCAACAAGACAACTCTCCCCACCTCTTTAAACTATCATATATACAGGAAACTATTTTATACCTATAATTTCGAATAATCCAGATAAAAAGACTATAATAAATAAACGTTCTCATTAGTCAGGCCGTTCAACACGCCGCGAGTATCAAACACAGGTATTCCAGACTGCGCAACCTTTTTATAATCCACATTGCTGTGCGCTGTTGTTATGACAATACAATCATACTTTTCTGCCGATATCTGTTTTTCACTGGCCAAAACTTCTCCTTCCACGTTTAGGCTTTCCACAAACGGGTCATAATAACTAACCTGCGCCTTTTTATTCTGCAGTAGCTTTATCACCTCAATTGCCGGAGACTCCCTTACGTCTGATACGTCCGCCTTATATGCAACACCCAAAAGCAGTATCTTGGATACGGAAAAGGCCTTCCCGTTCTCATTTAATATATCGCCGATTCTGTCCACCGCATAATGCGGCATATAATTGTTTATTTCCGTGGCAAGCTCTACCATACGCGTTTCAACGTCAAACAATCTCGCCCTCCACGACAAATACACTGGATCGCACGGTATACAGTGCCCTCCTATGCCGGGCCCCGGATAAAACGCCATAAAACCAAACGGCTTTGTCTTTGCCGCCTCTATAACCTCCCAGATATCTATATCCATCTTATTGCACATCATTGCCAGTTCATTGACTAACGCTATATTAATGCTCCTAAATGTATTCTCCAAGAGTTTCACCATCTCTGCGCTTCTTGCCGAAGAAACAGGAAACACCTTCGGCACGATGTTGGAATACAAACTACAAGCCAAATCCGTGCATGCCCTTGTCATCCCGCCAACAACCTTTGGTATATCCTCGGTTTTATATCTTTTATTGGCAGGGTCCACCCTTTCCGGAGAGAATGCGACAAAAAACTCCTCGCCTATATTCAATCCCTTTTCCTGAGCAATAGGGGCAATTAGCTCCTCTGTTGTGCCCGGATACGTCGTGCTTTCCAGAACCACCATCATATCCTTTTTGATATAGGGCCTAATCATATCAACTGCGGAAATAATATACGTCAAGTCCGGCTCGCGGGTCTTTCTAAGGGGAGTTGGAACGCATATAATAATTATATCAGCATCGCTTATGCGGGACTTATCTGAAGTTGCGACAAACTTTCCGTTTTCCACAACTGGCTTCAAATCATCCGAAGGCACGTCCTCCACGTAAGAAACGCCTTTAGACAATTCCCTTATGCGCCCTTCATTTACATCAAACCCTACAACGGAAAAACCCTTTTTTGCAAAACTAACAGCCAAGGGCAAACCTACATACCCCATTCCCATAATACAGATAACAGCGCTTTTCTCTTCTATCTTTTTACCTAACATCTTTATACTCCTCTATAACCTTTAAAACCTCTTCCCAAAAACGCGCCAGTTTGCCTGTTTCAAGCACGTCCATCACATCGCTAAAAGCGGCCTTTTGATCGTCATAAACATCGCTTATATAAAGGGCATATGCGCTATTTATAGCAACAGCCGTCTTAAACCCATAAGAGCCTTTGCCTTCAAACAATTCCCTTATCTTAGAGACGTTATATTCAAGGTCTTTGCCTATAATCTCTTCCACGTCAAATTCCTTTATCCCAAATTCTTTTGGGTCTATAACAAATTCTTCGTGCATATGCCGTCCATCGGTTAACATTGCATACGTCGGCTTCAAAGGGGATATCTCGTCAAAACCGTCCTCCGAATGCACAAGCAACAGCTTCCTTGACGGAAGATAGTCTAATGAATTGGCTATCCTCTTCATATCTTCTTTTTTCGCAACACCCAATAAATGGACGTTTGCGCTCATTGGATTGCACAACGGCCCTGCCAGATTAAATATCGTCCTTATTCCCAAGGCCTTTCTGACAGGCGCG
>Ga0256914_1004574_pt1 | contig 10322 bp, 7 predicted proteins | sample HulkmetaG_FD_191571 | JGI IMG/M metagenome (GOLD analysis project Ga0256914, IMG submission 191571) | Hydrothermal chimney microbial communities from Main Endeavour vent field at the Juan de Fuca Ridge, Pacific Ocean - Hulk | ecosystem: Environmental > Aquatic > Marine > Hydrothermal vents ...
TGCAGCACTGGAAACGTTACTGTTAATAATTATTTATTTAAGTTTAAATAAAAAAGTAAAATATAGATGGTGGAAAATAGCAGGATTAGTGGGAATAAGTATAGGACTACATACTTTAGGTGTTGTTGGATTGATGTTTTTAATAGTCTTAGGATTAAGAGAAAAAAGATTAATACCAAAAAATAAGTCATCATGGATTATGAGTGGAATTTTGTTACTAATTATCTTAGGGCTGGGATGGTCTAATGTATGGAAAATAGTAATCAAGTCTAAATTTCATAACAATATTACTTATTTGCGAGAATTGTTATGGAAACAATACGGATGGATAGTGCTGCCGGCTGTATATGGTATGGCAATAAGCTTTAAAAGATATAAAGATACGATTTTAGGAATAATAGCTTGGATAGGAGTGTTATTAGTCTTGTGGAATTTTAAAAGCTATAGTCACAATGTTCGCTACTTACTACCTCTTTTTGGAGTAATAATAGTGTTCTTTGGTGTTTTTTGGGCAAAGATAGGAGAAAAGTTTTTTAATGATAAATGGGGAATAAGTGCTTTAGTAGTAATGTTATCAATATGGCTTGGAGGATGGAAAATCGCTCGCACCCCTTTACATTATTACAACCCTAATCTTGATTTGTATGGTGATATCCAAAATGCTGATTATAAAACTATGTATACGCTTATAAAAAAAAGATTTCCAGAATATAAAAACATAACAATATTTAATGATCTACCGGACACTGAACAGTGGTATATGGGAAGATTGTCAAATGCTTACTTCAACACGGCAACAGAAAAACCGCGAATATTTAAATATGGAGAAAAAAGAGTTCCAATTTGGGTTACAAAACAAAGATTTGTAGATGAAATGAAAAAACACCAAAAGGGGATTGTGATTGTGGAAGATTGGCAAAGTTTTATGCCTGAAGAAATAAAAAGTTATATCAAAAATAATCTTAAACTTGAATTTGAAGTACCAAGTTTAACCAAAACCGGAGGTAGTTGGCCGTTAAAAGTTTATAGTTGGGGATATTAATGAAATTAGCAAGAAAAAGTTTAGTCATATCAGTAATATTTGCAATAAATGCAACGGTGCAATTAATAAATCAGATTGTCATGGCAAGAATATTCGGAGCAAGTGAAAAATTAGAAATCTTTTTAGCTGCAGTAGCAATCCCAACAATGTTAGTTTCTGGGATATATGCAACTTTAAATGATGCATTTTTGCCTATATATGGAAAATTAAAACAACAAAAAAATGAAGCTGATAAATTTTTGCAAGAAAGTTTTGGAGGATTATTCTTATTTGGAATAGTAATAGCAACTACATTAGCTATATCAGCAAAGAAAATAAGTTGGTGGTTATATAGCGAAAGAGGTTTGGAATTTGTAGAACAGGTAGCAAATGAAATGGAGATTTTAGTATGGGGAATACCAATCGCTATAGGAGTGGTGATACTTGGAAGTGTATGGTATGCAAAAAAGAAATTTATTCAATTTCCGACAGCACAGATGATAGGAAATATAACAATTTTGATTGGAGTAATAGTTTTGGGGAAAATGTGGGGAGAGATAAGTTTAGTAAGCCTATTTTTAATAAGTTTATTAGTACAGGGGATAATTGTCGGAAAAGAATTTAAGGGAATAAAATTTTCATGGCAAAAAAGTATAAAAGTTGTTAAAGCATGGATTCCTATAATAATAAGTTTTATTATCTTTAGAAGTGATGGGGTTATTGTAAAATATTTCGCCGGTAAGTTAGAAACTGGTTATATAGTGTATCTAAATTTAGCAAGCAAATTAATGATAATGGCAATCGGAGTAGTAACTATAGGAATACAAATATTATTGCTTCCTCATTTAGTAGAGAATTTAAATGATAAAGCACAAATTAAACAAGGTGTAAATCTGATAAATAAAGCTAAAATAACAAGTATAGGAATGGCAATAATAACAGGAGCGTTAATGATGTTTTTATTGCCCTGGATCTTGGATACATTTTTTGTTGGTGGAAGGTTTACAGTTAATGACGTAATGAAAGTTAAAAGTTTATTGAAATGGTTTTTATTACCTGCCATTGGATTAGGTGTATATCCAATTTTTATGCAACCTTTAATCGCTTTGAATAAACAAAAAATAGTAGCAATTATTGCAATGTTTTCAGGATTAGTTGCATGGATAACAGCAGTATGGGGAAGTTGGATAAGTATGAACGTTGTCCAAACTATGACTTTAACCCTATCATCTCTAGTTTTCACTGGTATAATTCTAAGTGAAATAGTATGGCAAAAAGAAAAAATAAAGCTATTGAGATAAATAAGATATCGATAGTTATTCCCACCTACAAACGAAGCAAGCTAGCATTTAGTTTAGCAAAAGAGATCCGTAAACAATATCCTAAAGTAGAAATAATAATTGTGGAACAAGAAGGAAAAAGGAGTAAGCTTAAAGAAGTAAATGAGCTAGAGATTAAATATTTTAACCTGGAAAAAGCGAACACTTCTGTAGCCAAAAATTTTGGTTGGCAAAAAGCAAATGGGAAAGTAATAGTATTTTTAGATGATGATGTAGAGATAACAGATGGGTTGCTAGAGGCACATGTGGAAAAATATCAGGATAAGCAAGTTATGGGAGTGGCGGGACGAGTGATAAATGATGATGATAATTTGGGGCAAAATTTAGCAGTAGAGACAGGAAAAACTAATTTTTTAGCCACAAAATTTGTGTATAAGTTTTGGAGTACTAAAAAACAGGAAGTGGATTTTGTGTATGGATGTAATATGTCTTTTAGAAGGAAGGTTTTAGAACGGGTGAGTGGGTTTGATAAGAGATTTCCTAAGATTTTTGAGGAGGTAGATTTAAGCAAAAGAGTAAAAAAATATGGAAAATTAGTTTTTGAACCAAAAGCACTCGTTTACCACCACAGGGCGCCAAGTGGAGGAACAAGAACGGCAGAGATTGATAAAAAAAAGATGATATATAGGTATTATGGTTTGTATGTAGGAAAACATTTAAAACTCTTGGGATTAATAACTATTGTTCTAAGAATAAAGACAATTATATTAAAAGAAAAAAAGAGAGGTTTGATAAAAGAGTGGATAAAGGGATATAAACAAGGGCTATTAAATCAAATATGAGATAATTTGAATATTATGAAAATAACAGCAATTATTCCAGCATACAATGAAGAGCAAAATATAGAACGATGTATTAAAAGTGTGCAATGGTGTGATGAAATATGGGTATTATGGAGTGGTAGCGATAAAACTGGTGAGTTAGCAAAAAAATTAGGTGCAAAAGTGATAGAACGTAAAAAGGGAAAAAATGGGTTTGAAGCAGTCCAAAAAAGTATAAACTGGGCAATAAAAGAAGTGAAAACTGAATGGATTTTAAGGATTGATGCAGATGAAGAAGTAACTTCAGAATTGAAAAAGGAAATTTTAAAAGTAACAAAGCAGGAAAACGAAATTGTAGCTTACGGAATACCAAGAAATCAATTTTTTTGGGGTGGATTCTTAAAAGGTGGGGATTGGTATTACGATAAACTGATACGTTTGTTCAAAAAAGGAAGAGCTAAATATGATCCGATTGTTCCTGTACACGAGCAATTTAAAGTAAATGGAAAAATAGGATATCTAAAAAATAGATTAAACCATTACTCTCATCCTACCTTAGCAATAGCCGTTAAAAAATTTAACTTTTACACTGATTTAGAAAGTAAAACGATTAATATCTCTAAAAGAAAAGCAAAAATAAACATGATCTTCAAACCAATTTATGTTTTCTTAAGATGGTTTTTCTACCATCATGGATATAGAGATGGATTAAGAGGTTTAGTGGCAGGAACAATGAGGGGATGGTATGAATTTCTCATATACGCAAAATATCTTGAATACCGAAACAAACTAAAAAAATAGTTACTAATTTAGTTTGCTACCACCCACAATAAGAATGAATGTCGTTACCAAGACGTTGATAAACATGGTCGATGTTATAAATAACATGGATAGGGACAGCTCCAGAAAAAGGTTTAGTAACTAAATCAGCATATTCAAGCCATTTTGAATCAGGAGAAGCAATTAATAAAGTTGGTTGAAAACTATCAGGATGATGGTATTTCTGACAAAGCAAGTCGGTAAGGTTACCGCCTTCGCTTGAATAATCCCCTACCCTTTTAACATGAATCCAACCGTTGTCACTAGGAGAATACCGTTCAGCTTGCTGATAAGCCTTAGGGCTAATAAGACCAAAATAAGCTGCATAAAGAGGTCCAAAACTATGATCGATAATGCGATAATGATGATTTTGTTGAGTTTTGAGATAGTTAAAAACTTGAGTAATATCAGCTTGCCAAAGAAGAGGGTTTTGTTGGGTGTAATTTAAAAAGTAATCGCTTAGAAAGCGAACTGTGTCTAGACCAAAGAAAAAACTAAAAATTAAGACAAAAACAATGGCTAATCGTAAAGAATAGTGACGAAGGAAAGAAAAAGCTTTTAAAAATCCAAAAGCTAAAATCAAACCAAAAAGATAAAGGTTAACAATATTTCGATGGAGAGATGTTTGAGCTAAAATTACTGATGGCAATTGAGAGAAAAAGAGTAAAAATAGAAGTAGAAGATAGAGTTTACGACGATGAGCAACTCCTTTAAATAAAAGATATAAACCAATCAAATAAAAAGGCCAAAGAAAACGGCTATACATACCCCAATTAGGAGAAACAACATAATTAGCGGGTGAATGAAGAAAAAGATAGTATCCGCTTGATTGTTCAATGAAGGAGTTAATAACTTGATAAAAATAAAGAATCGGTTTATTCCATATAAAATAACAAAATTTACTAAGATGAGGATCACGATTAAAAGTTAAAAAACAAGTCTTGCGAGCTTGGTCAATAGTTAAAACTCGACTAAATTGATATTTATTCCCCTCTTGTTGAATACGTTGAAAACTATGAGAGCTGAAAAGAAAACTTAACCAACCTAAACTTAAAAGTAAGCCTACTAAACTCACTTTTAAAAATAAAAGTGGAGATTTAGAACGCAAGCTTAAAAGATAAACAAAAACAACTGTTCCTAAACCAAGATAACGAAAAGTAGCATAGAAATAGCCAGCTAAGCTAAAACTAGCGACCATAAATAAAAGATGTGAAGATTGATGACGACGAAGAAAAGAAAAAGCAAAATAAATTCCTAGAGCATAAAAAATGAAACCAACATTAGCTTCAAAAAACAAACGACTAAGACCAAAATGCCAAGGAGCAAAAGCCAAAAAACTTGTTGCGAAAATAAGAAGTAAAGAAGAAGTTCGTGGCCAAAAAAGACGAAGAGTTAAATAAAAAATTAAAAGTACTCCTAAACCAGAAATAGCTGATGGTAAACGAGTAGTAAAGGGTTGTAAACCAAAAATTTTTATAAGAGGAACTAAAACATAAACTAAACCTCCGGCTTTGTATTCTCCAAAAGCTTTGAATTCTAAAGGTAAAAATCGCCCCCAAGTGTCATGAGCTGTATGAAGAATAGAGTTAGCTTCAACTCCAAAAGAGGCTTCGTCTACAAAAACTCCAGGCGGAGTTTGACCTAATCGAAAAAAACGAAAAACAATAAAAAGCCCTATTAAAAATAGGATGCTAAACCGATAAAAAAATTTAGTCAACATAATCATATTTTAACAAAATAAAAAAGATTAAATTTTAACTAATCCTAATTGAAGAGTTGTAATCATTAATTTCAAACTGGCTCGTTGCAAAGCTACTTCTCGTGAGATCTTCTCACCTTCAGTAACAAGAGAAGAATCTATTTCCTCCAATTGTTTTTTTAATTGATTGATTGTAAGGTTTGTAATATCTAAATTAGAAGTTTCATCTAAAATAAAAGCAGCTCTGTAAAGTTGTTTATCATCTAAATAACTTCCCCAACCTCGATTATTATCTCGATAATAACCTAAAGAAATACTAGCCCTTCGATAAGTTATAAGTTCTCCTATAAATACAGAAGACACCTTCAAAAAAGAAAGATAGAGCAACTCATGAAGGCTATCTAAAAAGATTCTAAAAGAAGTAAAGTTTTCTTGAGAAACCTTAAGTTTAACTGAATTTTGACTATTTACTTTTTGCTCAAAATCTAGAATTATCAATCTTCTTATCAAACCAAAGTCTGTTTCCTGTTCTTGTGAATCCAAAGAGCGCAATGCTCTAGCTGCTTGAGAAAAAATAGAAGATGAGATAGTTAATTCTTTTCCTTCTTTAGAGTTAATATCTTCGTGGCTAGGAAAACTTCCTTCTAAAATTATTTCCACAATGTTTTCATAATAATATATTAGGCAATAAAATTACCAATTATAAAAAGGATAAAAAAGGCAAATTGAAAAATGGTGATGAGGTAAATAGTTAAAGGTTCCGACCCGTCTTTCTCCCGTCGTTGGTGGGATGCAGGCCGCCGAAGGGTCGGAACCATTTTAATCAATAATAAAAGACCCCAAAGGAAGGTAAGGAGTTCGAAAAAAGCACGCCAGTAAAGAAAGATTGTGGTGGTTGCGATCGTTTTTAGAAGTTACGCAACAAAAGTGCCGGTGGTGAAGAGGAGAAAAGTAACTAATTGAAGAAAGGTGAGAAAAAGAAGAGTAAGGTAGAAAGTAAGATTGGAATGATAGAGTTTGGCCCAAACGTAAAAAAGAGGCAGAATAACTAAAAAATAACGAGGTATGGAAGAAAGGGTACCAGTAAAAGAGGAAAGAGAAAGCATAATGAGGCTAGTGATGAGGTAGATTGCCTTTAGTCTTTTATTTCTAACTTTTTGGTAAATTTGATAAATAAGAAAGATACCCCATAAAAAGATAAAAAGTTCGAAAAAAGCACGCCAGTAAAGAAGAGTAGTTGGAGTAGCAGTAATCATGATTTTAAGATATCGCCATAGAGTTTGGAGAGGGAAGATAAGATGGTTAGCACGGTTGGCGCCGAACATGGATTGGACATGAAGAAACATGAAGGGATCGTGGAATTTGTGCCATAGATAGAACATGTAGGTGAGGAAGCCGGAGAAAGAGATGATTGTTGTTAAAAGGTTCCGAACCAACCAACCAAAATTTGTATATCTAAGAAATTTAGTTATTCTCAACCAAAAAGATAAATCAGGGCGCCTAAGGTTCGGAACTGTTTCAGTGTTTAGGTTACGAACTTTATTTTGGAAATTTGCTTGAAAAGACCAGATGAGATAAGTGGTAGCGAGAGAAAGAGCGAGACCGGTGATGCGGGTAGCAGTAGTAAAACCAGCTACTATAGCCATTTGGAACAAGTAGTTAGCTGTATGAGAGTTTAGATATTTTTTAGCTAAATAAATCCATAATGAGAAAAGAAAAATAAAAAGACTTTCAGTGTAAACAGAGACAAAAAAGAAGCTGGTGGGAAAAGTTAGTAGTAAAAGAATAATTTTTTTAGCAGTTTTTTTATTGAAAGTATGCCAGATTAAAAGTAGAGCTAGCAATATGTAACTAGTGGATAAAACAAGAGCTGACTTAAGATAATTAATCCCCGTAAGATAGTGAAACAAACGAATAGTAAGAGGATAAAGAGGGAAAAATGCCTGAGTTCCTGTGTCAACATAACCATATTTAGCTAAACGTAAATAGTGAATGCCATCAAAAAAAGCAAAATTAGAAAGAGAACGAGGATAAAAAGGAGCTAATTCAGATTCATAATAAGGAAAAGTAGGATGAAGAGGAAGAGGTTTGTTAGCAACCCACCAAGAAAAAAATCCCAAAACAAGTCGCCAGATTATAAAAGCTAGAAGAGGGAATTTATATTCGGTTAGCCAATTTTTGATAAACTTCATAAGTTTTTTGAGCGGTTTGCTTCCAATTAAATTTTTTAGCTTGTTGTTTACCTAATTCAACGAGAGTTTTTCTTTTACGAGGATTGTCTAAGAGATAATTAACTTTTGCCGCTAGATCTCCTGATTTATGAGGATCAAAATAGATTACTGCCTCACCCCCAACTTCTGGTAAACTACCTTGGTTAGAAGTAATAACTGGACAACGATGCTCCATAGCTTCGAGAATAGGCAAACCAAAACCCTCATACCAAGAAGGTTGGATATAAGCAAAAGCTAAAGCATAAAGAGCTGGCAAATGATGGGAAGGAACAAAACCGAGAAGATGAATTCTCTCTTTAAGAGGACTTTTATTAATCAAATTAAGAATTTCCCTTAGTTCGGGAATCATTTTCTTTTGCTGAAAAACACCCCCAACCAAAACCAAATGAAGGCGTCGATTTTGAAGTTTAGAAAATTCTTTAATTAACCCAGGAATATTTTTATTCCAATTAATATCACCTACATAAAGAAGGTATTTAGAAGGTAGATTATATTCTTGAATAACATTGAGTTTAAGTTGTTTGGGAACCCGACTATAGCGAACATTAGGACCTAAAGGAATAACTGTAATTTTATCCTTAGAAAATTGAAGAATTTGATGAATATCCTCTTGAGAAGAAAAAGAGTCGGTAATAATGTGATCAACTTGCTTGAGAGAGTAACGTTGAATCCACCATTTGAGAGTGCCGCGAAACCCTTTGGGAAAATGTTGAGGGAATTTAAGAGGAATTAGATCATGAACAGTAACAACGGTAGGCTTGGTTTTGCGAAGAGGAAGAGTGAGAAAAAAGGGATCGAAAAAAGGAAAATGAACTAAATCAGCATCTTGATGGTAATAATCATGAGTTGTGGGAATAAATTCATCTTGAGGATAAAGTTCTTGAAGAGTCCGAATTAACTCTCGAGTATAAACACCAATCCCTCGAGTTTTACTACCAGATTGAAGTGGTTTAAGACTAATAACAACTTTCATAAGCTAATGAGTTGAGTTAAGTTTATTATACAAGTCTTTAAGAGAATAAATTTCCATAATAACCGATCCATCAGGTCGACGATCTTGATAAAGGGCGTATTGGCTATAAACTGATTGAGGAGGAGTAAGATAAAGAATATCTTGTTGGGGGTGTTGTTGATATCTAGTTAATAAATCCTGTAAGTTAGTAGGTTGTGTGAAGTAAAAATTGCTTAGACCAGTTGCAAAAATGTTACCTACTTGATTAGGTTGAGAACGACGAACTTCATCTTGATATTTTTGAGGATTAAGACGATTGAAAAAAGCGAAGTAAAGAGGTGGCGAAAGATGATGAGAATTGTCAATAATAATAGTTTGATTATCAAGGTGTTTGCCAAGAAAGGTATAAAGAGCAGCATCATTAGTTTGCCAAATGTTATGAGCAAAAAAACTAAAATCAGTAAAATAAATAAACAGAAAACGACCAAAAAGTAAACCATAAAGCAAACAAAAATAAGGTATGAATTTTTTAATAGAGGAATAAAAGGTGTGAAGACCTAAAGAAAAGAAAAGGAAAAGGAGATAAAGATGAAAAACTGATCGGTGAAGAGAGAGTTCGCCAACAGATGCTAAAGGCAAAAGAGAAACTAAAAAGATAAAGCTAAAACTAGCAAAATAAGGTTTGGATATTAATTTAGGAAGAGAGATAAGGGCGAGAAAATAAGCTATTAAGAGCAAAGGTAAATAAGCGCCGTAACCAAGGGGCAAAACTTGAAAACCATCACGGCCATCAAAAAAGAGAAATTGGGGCGAAACAAGCTGCCAAATAATTTGGGTAGTATGAGTGAATTTAAGCAAAGGTCGATTCCAAATAAGACGGCAAACAAAAGGTTGGTTAATAACTAATTGACAATGATGGCGATGAGAAATAACTTGTTTGCTAAGGATTAAATCTTGCTTATAGTTTTCTTGAAAAAAACGTTTTAAACCAACAGAGCTAAACATTTCAAATAAAAGAGGTAAAGATAAAACTAAGAAGAAAACAAAACCGCCAAAAGTTAATTTTTGTTTCTTTTTCAAAATAAGAAATAAGACTAAACCTAAAATAGCAAAAGCAATGTAACGAAATGGTTGGTAAAAATAACCACTTAAAGCTAGGGTAAGATAAAACCAAAAAGGAAGTGGTTTATTTTTGAGTTGCCAACGAAAGAAATAATAGAGAGCAACAGCCATAAAAAACAAGCCAACATTAGCTTCAAAAAACAAACGACTAAGAGAAAAAGTCCATGGACTAGCTGCAAAAATTAAAGTTAAAATCAAATTAAACTTAGGTCGATGAAAAAAAAGTTCGAGGGTTAGGTAGAGAACCGGTAATATTAATAAACCAGCTAAAGCTGAAGGTAAACGAATAGTTGAAGCTGACAAAGGTAGAAACTTAAGTAAACCAACCAAAACATAAGTTAAGCCTGCAGGTTTATAATCTCCGAATGATTTTAAGG